>Ga0247844_1006473_pt1 | contig 13996 bp, 4 predicted proteins | sample LaCtaG_FD_192421 | JGI IMG/M metagenome (GOLD analysis project Ga0247844, IMG submission 192421) | Freshwater microbial communities from meromictic Lake La Cruz, Castile-La Mancha, Spain - LaCruzMarch201714.5m_1 | ecosystem: Environmental > Aquatic > Freshwater > Lake | place: Spain: Castile-La... | reverse complement strand
TTTCCTGCTTCAATCATTTTATCTACCAACGTAGTCTTACCGTGGTCAACGTGGGCGATAATTGCGATGTTTCTTATTTCCATTGTTTACTTTATTCTTTTTTTTCACTTGATATTATGAGAGAATTATTTTTAAGAGTGAATGAGAAATGAGAGAATGAGAGAATGATTTTATGAGAAATGAAATTTGCAATCTACAATTCATTAATCACTTTTAATTTTCCATTCTGCATTCTACATTCTAAATTCTCAATTCTTAATACTTCTTTCTCCCACCAAAGCTTCCACCACCGTCAGATTTACGATCGTCTCCACCTGTATTTTTTCTAGTTTTGTCTCCACTTGGTTTGTCAGATCCTCCACGTTTGAAGTCACCTCCACCTTTGAAATCGCCACCGCTTTTAAAATCTCCACCACTTTTTCTTGGTGAAAATCCGCTGCTTCTGCCACCTCCACCAGAATAACCGCCGCCGCTTCCGCCACCGTAGGTTTTTGGTTTAGAGTCACCTCCGAAACGTCCACGACCTCTTGGTGCATCACCACCTCTGTCGCTACGTCCGCCACCGCCACCAAAACCAGTATCTTTTTTCTGAGTGATTTCGATTTTTACTTGGTGACCTTCAAAGTCTGTTCCGTTTACTTTTTGAATAATTTTATCTGCATGCTCTTGATCCGCTTCAAAGAAGGAGAACGAAGGCATTAAGTCAATACGACCAACTGCACCTGAATTCAAACCTGTTGCATCACAAACGATACGCAATAAAGCACCTGGATTCAATCCGTCTCTCTTACCTAAGTTCACGAAGAAACGAGTTTTACCTTCTTCTTGTCCGCGCTCTCTTCTCAAAGGACGTTCAGAACGATCATCACTTCCTCTTCCTGCAGAAACATTCAAATCACCAGCACGTTGATAGTACTCGATAAAACGATTGAATTCTGTAGAAACGAAACGTTTGATAACTTCTTCTTTAGAAAGGTCTTCAAAAGCTGCCAAAATTTGTGGCATAAATTTCTCGATGTCTTTTTCTCGAACTTCAGTTGCGATTGTTTTGTTTATCAATTTCATCAATTGAATTTCACAAATTTCTTCTGCTTCTGGAATTGTTCCAACTGTGAATGTTGTACGCATCTGACGTTCAATCGCTTTGATTTTCATCATCTCACGCGTATTAATCAACACTAAAGATTCACCTTTTCTACCTGCACGTGCAGTTCTACCACTTCTATGTGTATAGTTTTCGATATCGTCAGGAAGGTTGTAATTGATAACGTGTGTAATATTGTCGATGTCCAAACCTCTAGCTGCAACGTCTGTCGCAACTAAGATTTGTAATTCTTTACTTCTAAAACGATCCATTACACGGTCGCGCATTGCTTGCGTCAAATCACCATGCAAAGGTTCAGCATTGTAACCATCACGACTTAATTTTTCAGCAACCGTAGCAGTTTCGTTACGCGTACGACAGAAAATTAAACCGTAAATATTTGGATTAAAATCGATTAAGCGTTTTACAGCTTCGTAACGATCTTTTTCTTTTACTTGGTAATAAATGTGATCAATGTTTTCGTTGCTTTGATTTTTGTGACCGATAGAAACCTCTAAAGGATCATGCATGTACGTTTTCGCAATTCGAGCAACTTCCGATGGCATTGTAGCCGAGAACAACCAAACGTTTTTTTCAACGGGTGTAGTAACAAGGATTCCATCGATGTCTTCTTTGAATCCCATGTTCAACATTTCGTCCGCTTCGTCTAAGATTACGTAACGTACTTGTGAAAGTTGAACCACTTTACGATTGATTAAATCCATCAAACGTCCTGGTGTTGCAACGATAATAGCTACACCTTTTTTTACATCTGTAATTTGTTTACGAATGTCAGTTCCACCATAAACTGGAACGATGCTGCAATCAACGTATTTTGAGAAAACCTCTAAATCTTTAGTGATTTGCAAACACAACTCTCTAGTCGGGCAGATAATTAAACCCTGTGGGAGTCTAGCTTTTGTATCGATGTTGTTGATTAGTGGCAAGCCAAATGCTGCCGTTTTCCCTGTACCTGTCTGCGCTAAGCCGACAAAGTCGCAATCTTCCTGTAATAGGTAAGGAATTGCTTTTTCTTGGATTGGAGTTGGTGCTGTAAAACCCAATTCTGTTAACGACTTCAGCACCTCGCTCTTCAATCCGAGCTCTTCAAATGTCATTTTGTATTTTTATAATTGGGTGCAAAGCTACGCATAATTTAAGGAAATTTTCTTTTAGTTCATTTATTAATGATTAATTAACTTAATTTATATGTCTCATTTTTACATTTAATTTGTTAATTATTTATCTAATTTTCAAATACATAGATTCTTAAAACAACATAGAATTAAAAAAGATCAAAAATTCAAAATCAACTTCAAACATACGTTTCTTCCCATACTGAAAATTCCACGTTGATTATTTGGCGTTTGCTGGTAATTCTCAAAATACTTCAAACGACTCAAATGGGATTGAAAAGCGGTATCGAAAATGTTGTTGGCTTGAAATTGAAATTGCGCTGTTTTGGATTTCAAATACTTAAAATCTATTCCGAGTTGAAGATTAAAAAGTGAATATTCAGCTGTTGCCGTTTCTGAATTATTTTCGGCTAAATAGCGATTTTGTCTTGCATTAAATTCATATTCAAAAACAGGACGAATTGACTTAATAAACGAGTTTTTAAATTCAAACGAGTAAGCTGCATTTAAAAGCAAACGCGCTGGTGGAATCAACGATAAATATTCGCCTTGAATTCCTTGATTACGGTATTTTTCTTCGCGATTAAATCCATAGACACAACTAAAACTTCCATTCACAGTCAGACCTTTTAACTTATCAGGATGAAATGCGAGCCACGTTTCAAAACCATATAAGTGTGCTTTAGCTTGTTTGTATTGGTAGGTTCTATTTCCTTGCGCATCGACTAAAGGTTGGTTATTAGAATCTGCAACCAAAGCCAAATAGATGAAATTCTGAATGTTATTATTGAAAACACTAATTTCTCCAGTAAAATTTTTAGAGTTGAAAAGCAAAGCAATATCTTCTTGCAATGAAAACTCAGATACGAAATTTCGGTTGCCTAAATAGATTAAACGCGCTCCTGGATCTAAACCATTAGAAGCAATTTCAGTAATGTTTGGTGCTCGGAATCCACGACCAACATTCGCTTTGACCGTCCAGTTTTGATTGATAAAATAAGAAAGTCCAATACTGGCAGATAGTCCTTGAAACACATTAGAATAGTTTGGGAATTGCAAGGTTGCACCTGAAGTATCAAGTCCGGTAACTTGCGAATCAAAACCTATAAGCGAATCACTTTGGATGTAGAAATTGTCAAAATTTATCGTACGAATGTCATTGCGAATACCGCCACAAACTGAAAAATTGTTCTTTTTCCATTTAGAATAAACAAAAACACCTCCGTCAAAAAGTTGATAATTAGGAATCGTAAAACTTGTCGCAGCTTGGTTTTCGTTGAATTGATAAACACCATTCATTCCCAAAAAGGTTTCTACATTTTTCACAACTGGAAAACTATATTTCAAATGATAATTCGCGGTGTTTAATCGCAAAGAAAGTCCTGCTAAATCAGGTGTTTCAGGTTGGTTGAATTCCTTTCTTCGATTTTGTTGAAAGCCTAAAGAATAATCCAAACTTCCTTTTTTCAGTTTAAAATCGCCAAGGGAATACACTCTAAAATGCTGAATATGTTGGTGAATCGGCGCAATTTTATAAGAATTCAAATCTTCCTCAGAAACAATTGGTCGTAACTCCAAAATATCTGCAGCACCATTAAATATTTGTTGTGTAAATTGACGAGTCAATGAATCTCTACTTCCATCGGGAATTCCTTGTCGATTGTCGTAAAAGCTCGCATTAAAACTTATGATTGTTTTTTCAGTAGTGTAACCAAGAACTGAAGAAATGTTTTTCTCGTTGAAATTGGTATTATACACTTTTCCATCGATTGCATTTTGATAATTACTTGCTAAACGCCAAGAACTTCGCAGTGCAAATGACCACTTATTTTTCACAATGCTCCATCTTAATCCATTTCCAATCAACAAATTATTACTTTGAAATTCAGAAATATAGCGTCCTTCTACTCCATTCTTTAACTTGGGTTTATATGGAAAGAGACTCACAACGCCAGCCAAAGCATCCGTTCCATACATCAAACTCGCTGGTCCTTTAATCACTTCTGCACTTTGAATATCATACGCATCGACTTCAATACCGTGCTCGTCGCCCCATTGTTGTCCTTCTTGACGAATTCCATCATATAAAGTCAAAACGCGATTGTAGCCCAAACCTCTTATGAAAGGTTTAGAAACATTTGGCCCAGATTTTACACTTGTAAGTCCAGGCGTATTTTTAGATAAAACATCAATGATATTACTTTCGGAAGTGCGATCAATTGTTTTCTCATTTACCACATAAATTGCCACTGGATTTTCTTTATCCAATAGCTTTTTTGAAATCACTTTAACGGTTATTGTCGGTAAATTTATCATATACACCTCTAATTCAATTTCATTCAGATTAATTGAATCTTTATCCACAATAATTGGAATTTCTTTTGTGACAAATCCAGCACAACTTATACGTAATTGATAAACACCAAAAGGAATTTCAGTTAAGTGAAATGTTCCATCTGATTTTGAAGTGTCTAAAAAATTAGTTTGCTTCAGAACAATCGTTGCTAATTGAATTGGCTTTTTTTTATTTGTAATTAGTTTCCCACTTATTTCAGCTTTTTGAGCCACCAAATTGAAAGTCATAGAAAGACATAGTAAAAAAACTAAGTAACTTATTTTCATGATTATTTGTGATTTTCGTGTACAAATATAAAAAAGTTAGATTACTCTAACAAATAAAAGTTAGATTAACCTAATAAATTACTTTTTTGATTGTTGATTGTAACTTTTTAAAGTTGAGATTGTCTTACTAAAAACTGTAATTATGAGAAAAATAGGACTTCAATTTCTTTTGATTTTACCACTTACCACTTTTGGTCAATCAATTTCGTACTTAGAAAACACCGTTTTGTATTCCAATCCAGCAGCGCGAATAAATGGAAAATTTTTATCAACAAACTCTTTTAATTTCGATTATACTTTACAAAACAGGAAATTAACTAACCCAAGATTAACTGTTTTTAGTTACAGCAAAATAGATTTCAAAAACTTTCAGTTCGGAATAGGAACTAATTCATTTATAGGTGAGTATTTTAGATCTAGCACTTTAAAACTAGATGCAAATTATTCCTTTCAATTGTCTGATAACTTAAATCTTGCTGTTGGTTTGGGCGCAAATATCAATCAGTATGGGTTTTACAATACAACATCCTCTCCAGAGTTTTCACCTTCTGTTTCAAGTAGATTTGTTGGTTTAAAAGGAGGTTTAATGCTTCAAGGAAAGCAATTTCGGACAGGACTAACTGTGAACAATTTCAATGAACCAAAATTCACCATTTTTAACGATACTTTAATTGCAAAATACTCTCTTGGATTTTATGCTGATTATAGATTCCGCATAAACGAAAATTGGAGTTTAACACCACAAATAAATATTGCAGCAAACAATCAGCTAAATACATTTCTAGGAATTTCAGCCTATTACAAAAAACTTCAATTTGGAACTTCTATAATTGGTCATGGGTTTTCTTTTTTTGCAGGTTACACCTTCAATGATAAATTTATGGTAAGCGTAATAAGTAAATTCGATAGACCTTTACTCAACAATGGAAAACTAAATCAAAATACGATGTTAAACTTTTCATTTCAAGTACCAAAAATCAAAAAAGAAAAGAGTGAAAAATTGTAAATTAAACTTTTTCCAAATCATTTAAAAATCGCTATTTCACCTTAAGTGCCATTCTTTCCTTAGCTTTGCAGAAATTTTTGCATGACATTTCGCGATTTAAACTTAAAAAAACAACTTTGGAACGCCTTAGATGATTTGGGTTATGAAACACCTACAACTATTCAAGAAGCTAGTTTCAACGTGATGATGTCTGGAAGTGACACGATTGGAATTGCGCAAACTGGTACTGGAAAAACACTCGCTTACCTCCTACCCTGTTTGAACATGTGGAAATTTTCAAAAGAACCACATCCGCAAATTTTGATTATTGTACCAACACGTGAATTGGTTACACAAATCGCATCAGAAATTGAAAAATTGACAACTTATATGAACGTTGCTGTTGGTGGAGTTTACGGTGGAACGAATATGAACACGCAAATCGCAATGGTTTTGCAAGGTTTAGATATCGTTGTTGGAACTCCTGGAAGAATTCTTGATTTGGCTACAAACGGTTCATTGCAATTAAAAAAAATAACAAAACTCGTGGTCGATGAAGTGGATGAAACTTTGAGTTTAGGTTTTCGTCACCAATTGTTGCGCATCTTTGATTTTTTACCTGCGAAGCATCAAAATATGGTTTTTTCTGCCACTCTATCAGAAGAAGTAAGCACGTTTTTGGATGCACATTTTACAGCTCCCGTTCGTGTTGAAGCTGCTCGTTCAGGTACAGCCTTGACTCAAATTGATCAAATAGGTTACCGAGTTCCTAATTTCTTATCGAAAGTTGAACTTTTAAAGTATTTACTTGAAAAATCAGGAGTTACTTCAAAAGTGTTGGTTTTTGTTTCCTCTCGTGCTTTAGCAGATTTACTTTTTGAACAACTTGAACCTATTTTTGAAAATATACTTGGCGTAATTCACTCCAACAAAGCACAGAATTTCCGTTTCAAAAGTGTGCAAGATTTTCAAACTGGCGTTCACCGAATATTAATTGCTACCGATTTGATTGCACGTGGAATTGATGTTTCTGATGTTAGTCACGTTATCAACTTCGACATCCCTGATATTCCAGAAAATTACATTCACCGAATTGGTCGAACGGGTCGGGCAGACAAAAACGGAATCGCGATTACATTTGTGAGTGAAAAAGATGCACATTCTTTGGCAACTATTGAAGAATTGATGCGCCAACAACTTTCATTTTCATCCGTTCCTGAAATAGTTGAATTTTCTGATGTTTTATTAGAATTTGAAAAACCAAAGCTTGCTAGCTCTGGGAAAATTGTCAAACTAGCACGTCCAGATGATGTTGGTCCAGCCTTTCACGAGAAAAAAATCAAAAACAAAAAAGTTAATGTCCGCTACGACCACAAAAAAGCGATGATGGATAAATATGGTAAACCGAAGCGAAGAAGGAGTTGATTGGAAATGATAAATTTTATTAAGTTTTTCTTTACTCACTTTACAAAACCGTTTCAGAAACTCTATATTTTAGAAACTCTCAAAACTTTAGTTGTTATACCATCATCTATTTTAAGTAAATAAATTCCTTGACTTAGATTAGAAAAATCAATATTAAAATCAAAAATACCTGGTTCTACAACTTGATTATCAATGACATATTGAACAATCTCACCGCTCATATTATAAAGTGAAACATTTAGTTTTGATAATTCACTTGTAGTTGGAATTAGTAAACTAACATTTGTTAAAGTCTCTGTAGGGTTTGGTGAAAAAGAAATCAAAGCTATTTCTTCATTTTCTGTGTTTTCACAAACTTTATTATTCTCTAAAATAACATCTACATTTCCTAAATTGTCTGATGCAAATCCTTCAATACATAAGAAATTAGTCAAGTCATCTTGTGTTGAATTATTAGCTGATAATTTGGCATTGAACATATAAATCAAGTCTTGATTTGCTAATAAATTTCCAGTCCAAGTTTCTTGTATAGGAATTGAATTTAACGAAGTCAATTGGAAATCAATAGATGTAATTGCGATTGTTCCTTTATTTTCAAACTCTACACCAATAGTGTTAAAGCCATTTATTTCTTGAATAAATAGTGATTTCAGTTTTAAATCAAACGCAGGTCTTTGTACTCCAAAAGATTTCGTAATTGTGTCCTTACATCCTATTTGATTTTCAACAAATAGAGTCACATCAATTGTTGAATCTACCCATTCTAATGGATAAGTTTTTGCAAATTGATTCAATGGTGGAGTGTATGTTATAAATTCTTCTCCAATTCCTAAATCCCAAGTTGAGCTTGAAGAATTTATACTTAAATCTGTGAATACAACTGGAACACCTGCTACAATATTAATTGGGGAATAACTAAAATTAGAATTTAACTCTGGATTAACATTTACAAGTATTAAAGTGTCTGAAGTACAATTTTGATCACTTGTCGAAGTCAAATTCAAATATTGAGCTCCTAAAGTTGCAAATCTGTAAGAAGCAACTGGAGTTATGAAAGGATATTGAAGATTTACCAACCAATCCGTTGATACAAGTGTTCCTTCTGGAATTGTGGACAAATCTTCGAAAACTGTTAATGTATTTTTACAACTAGGCGTAATACTCCAATTTAAAACTGGATTTGGATAAATAGTAATTGAATTACTTGAAGTATCCGAACAACCGTTATTTCCAACAACAATAAGCTCGATTGTATAGTCTCCATAATTTGTATATTCTTTACCAACTGTTGGATTTATTGCATTTGTGTTATCGCCATAAGACCAAATGTTAGAAGCAATTGAGTAACCATTTGGTATTGAGCTAGTGTTAGAGAATTCAACGAAGGTATTTTCACATGTATTTTGAACATTGAAATTAGAAATCGGAGCAGGCTGAATTAATACATCTTGAATTAATGTGTCTTTACAACCATGTTCATCCACTACCTTCAAGTTAACTGAGTAAGTACCTTCTTGACCATAAAAATGATTAGGATTAGAGAGTTGACTCGTATTTGAAATTGAGCTAACTTGACCAAAATTCCAATCGTAATTTGTTAATTCTGAAGTTGCTATATTTATTGGGTTAAATTCAATATTCTGATAAGGACAATAATTAACTGTGGAGAAGTTGACAATAGGTTTTGGGTGAACTGTAATACTAAATGTGTCAATAGAACGACAATTTTGAGCTGAAACAACTTCTAATTGCACTGGAACAATACCTGGCTGATTAAAAGTTATTTGACCGTTTGAATTTAATATCGGTGTTTGATTACCAATTGTCCACGATGTAGATGCTATTGTACTTCCTTGTACTGTGCTTGTTTCAGTAAACAAAACTTCTGAGAATTGACAATTTTCAAATGGAAAGTTAAAAACTATAATAGGAGTAAATCCATCAATAATGATTTCGATTGAATCTCGATTGAAACAATTATTCTGATTTTGCACTTCAAGAATGTAAACTCCTGCTGAATCCAAAATTTGAATTGCGTTTGTATTCCCTGTATTCCATAAATAACTTGTAATAGAACTGCTGGTTTGTTGCAACTCAATTGAATTTCCAACACATAAATTTGTGTCTATGCCAAGTGAGATAGCAAATAAAGAACTATCAATAGTGATAGAAGCAATATTTGAAGTCAATAGACAATTACTAGTATCAGCAACTGTGTAGGATAAATTTTCATTTTGATTTAGTAATCGAATCGGATTTGAATTTCCATCATTCCAATTTACAAAAGAATATTCTGTAGGTACAAAAGCTGATTCATTGATTAGATTATTAAAACAAACAATTCTATTTTGAAGAACTATGCTATCGTAGACAGGTCGAAACACCTTAATTGTATCTGAAGAAATTCTTCCAAAAATATCTGTAGCTCTTACCCAATATGTACCAGGATTATTTACATTAAGGTTGGCTGTTGTTGCACCAGTATTCCATAAATAATTAGTGAAATAACCTTTAGGAGTTAATATAGTATCACAAAATCCATAATTCGAAGTTATATCAGCACCCAAATTTACAGGTGGCGCATATTTATCCATTAAGTAATTTTCGATTTGCTGTTGTTCTGTTGAACTAAGAGTTCGATTGAAATAAATGAATTCTGCAATATTACCCTGAAGAAAGCTTGTTCCACCATTTGTTCTTCTTCCTAATTGGATTCCTGAAATCGGGTTATCAGTAATTGTTCCATTAACTTTAAGTGAACTATTTTCAAAAATTAGCGCATTTGTTCCTGAAAAACTTACCATATTAACCGAGTAATCATAGGGTTGATTTTTGTTGTACCTTATTGAGGTGGTTGTTTGGGCTAACATCCTCCCAATTCCACTTTGTACACCCCAGAAAAAGGTATTTCTTGCCCCATCAACTAAACCATCAAAAATACCAGATGCAGTTGTATTCGTTCGAGAATTACTGTGAATTACAAAATAAGTATTTGGAGATTGAAAAGTCTGTCCATAATCAACAGACATAAAATCTGTTGTTCCATCAAATTGTAAAACGGGCTGATTGTTTAATGTAGAAACTGAATTTATTAAAGTTGGTTGAGCTGCTAAGCTCGTTTGAGTTAAATTAAATCCATTTCCACTTTGATCGTTCCATTGACTAACAGTTCCCGAAGTTTGAATAACTCCATTTCCAGCATTCACCCATAATTTTGCATCATTCTGAATATTTATAATGTTGAATGAACTCGGTAAGCTATATCCACCTTGGAAACAAGCATTATTTGATTTTACACGCCAAAATAAATTCCCAGTAGTTGTGGGTACATAATTAGAATGAGTCAAATTTGTATTTGTAGTAAATAATATATTGCTAAAACTTGCGGTATTTGAAACTTCAATAGTGTAGAAATAATTGTTCTCAACTGAATTCCAAATTAAATTTAAGGGTTGATTTACCAAGGCTGTAAAATTATCCGATGGGGAAATCAATGAACTAATTCCTGGAACTGTAAAAGCAGATCCTGTAGTAACTTGTTGATTTGACGTATCACGACAACCAAATTGATTTTCTACAATTAATTCCACTTCGTATATGCCAGCAGACGGGAAAGAATAAGTTAAATTGTTTGTTGTGGCAATTTCAATATTATCAATAGTCCAAATTTGTGAACTGATAGAACTTCCATTTAATGCAATTGTACTTGTATTTGTAAATGTTGCAGGCGTGTTACTACATAATAGTGGAACTGTAAAACTAGCTATTGGTAAAGATTTAACTGAAACAAGAAAAGTAGCATTTGATGAACAACCGTTTTCACTTTGAACTAAAAGAGAACCTAAATAATCACCAACTTGAGTATATTCAAACAAACCTGAATTCTGAGTTGATGTTTGATTGTTACCAAAATCCCATAAAACACTTGAAATAGTTGCTCCTGAAACAGTACTTGATTCACTGTAATTAAAAGAACTTCCTAAACAAACGGTAGATGGGACTGTAAATGCTAATACAGGTGCATTACCTAAAATAGTAATGTTAATGGTATCTCCATTAAAACATCCATTTGAATTTGATACGGTTAAAAAATAAGCTCCAGAGGTATCAATAATTTGAGATGAGTTAGTTACACCAGTATTCCATGAATAAGCGGTAATTGCTGGACTTGTCACAGCTAGTTGGATAGAATTTCCGACACACAAACTTGTATCATTTCCTAAACGAACTGCTTGCAATGAATTATCTATTGTAATGACTGCCGTATTGGAGGATTTCGTGCAATTTTGATTGTCTCTTACTGTGTAAAATAGAGATTGTGCTTGTCCTTGAATTCTTGAAGGCGAAGTAAGACCGTCATTCCATTGTACAAATGTATAATCACCAGAAGGAATTGTTGCATTAATCGTTTGCGGAGCATTATAACAAATCAATTGATTATTCATCTGAATCTGCGAATAATATGGACGTGATAAAACCATTGTATCCCTAGTTATTCTGCCAAAAATATCTGTTGCTTGTAGCCAGTATATTCCAGGCTCATTGATAGTAATACTTGAAGTAGTTGCTCCTGTGCTCCATAAATAGGATTGAAAAAAGGCGTTTGAAGTTAAAGTAAAATCACAAAAACCATAATTTGAAGTTATATCAGGACCAATATTAACGGGTTTAGTATATTTATCCATCAAGTATTTTTCAATTCCTGCTTGTTCCTCAGTACTTAACGTTTTTGTGAACACCATCATTTCAGCGATATCTCCATTCAAAAAATTAGCACTGCTTCCTGCACCTATTTGATAATTAGCATTGGTAAATCCATTAATTGCTGCAGCGGTTGTTGATGAAATTTCACTGTTCCCATTTACTTTCAAAAATGCTGAACTTCCAAAAACCTTATTATAACCAAACAATCTAAAATTATAACCGGTAGCTGGTAAAGATGTTGTTGTGCCTTGTAAAGTATTATTGTTGTTAATCACACCAATTCTTCCTGCACTAGCTCTTCTAGTCAACCACCAACCTGTTGTTACCGTTCCACTTGAGAGCATTGTGGCATTAGTTGTGTTTTGATTACCACCACTCGTAACAGCAAAAACAGTTAAAGAATTGTTACCAAATCGTGGAATCAGACCACCATTTAGTAAATCATTTGTGCCATCAAATCGCAAGCTTGAAAGCCCGTTTAATGTTGGATTTGAAGAAACAAATGTTGGTTGGTTAGCAACTGTTGATTGTGTTGCATTTAAGTTATTAGAACTTTGATCAGCCCAAGTACTCACTGTTGAACCATTTAAAGTCACTCCTCTATCTGCTCTTAGCCATAAACGTAAGCTATCTGCAATAGCAACCGATTGTACTGAAAACACTTGACTTGTTCCACCTAGTAAACACGGGTTGTTTGCTTTTACGCGCCAAAAAACTGTTCCTCCTGTATTCGTAGCTGTCGTTAAATTAGTTTGAGTGGTACTTTGATTCGATAATATTGAAGCAAAATCAGAACTCATAGAAAATTGCAACTCATAAAAATAATTATCAGCAACTGATGTCCAGCTAAAAGGAATTTGTTCTGTGGAAAGAATAGTTCTTGTATTGAAAGGATCAAGTAAAGTAGGTGCATTTGGAACAGGATAAGTATTAATTACACTTTGAGTTTGTGAACTTGTATCACTGCAGCCAAAACCATTTGTTACTACTAATTTTAAATTATAGTTTCCTGTAATTGGATGTCCATAGTTTAAATTGGTGGTTGAAGCATTAAGAACATCATCTACCAACCATTGAGAGGTTGCGATTGAACTTGATGGAGCTATACTAGTATTTATAAATAGCCCACTAACATTATCACACAAAGGTGGAGACGTGTAACTTGCTTGCGGTTTTGGTCTTACTGAATAACTAAATGCTTGTGAACTTTGGCAACCACCCACCGATGTTACAGTTAATGTTCCATCATAAGTCCCAACATTTGAATTTGAAAATGTTCCCGAGGATAGGCTTGAAGTCATGTTATTTCCAAAATTCCAAAGTCTTGAATCAATAGCTTCACCACTTTGAACAAAACTAGATTCCGAAAAAGAAGCTGTTTCATTCTGACAAAACTCAGATGGGAAATTTAGAGAAATAGTTGGAGATTGCCCTTGAATTATTATCTGAATATTTTCTTCTTTAGAACAACCATTAATATTCGTAATCGTAAGAAGATATTCACCAGATAAACTTATTGGAATTGAATTAGTTGTTGCACCAGTACTCCATAAATAACTAGAAATTGAAGGGGAAGTTTGGACAAGTTGGATGAAATTCCCTTGGCATAAAGTGGTATCATTCCCTAAACGAACATTTTGCAACGAATTATCAAAAGTAAATATTGCGGTATTAGAAGATCGCGTAAAATTAGCGTTGTCTTTAATGGTGTAACTCAAAGATGCTGTTTGATTTATCGTTCTAGTTTGAGTAGTCACTCCATCACTCCATTGAACAAACTGATAATCTCCAGCTGGCATTGGTGCAGTAATTGCTGTATTTCCGTTGTAACAAATTGTTTGGTTTGTTAGCTGAATGGCGGCATAATCAGGACGAGTAATATTTATAGTATCTCTTGAGATCCTTCCAAATATATCAGTTGCCTCTAAAATATATTGTCCAGGATTGTTTATTGAAATAGTTGGTGTAGTTGCAGTGATTGATCCCGACCATGAATAATTTGTATAAAAACCAGCTGATGAAAGTGTTAGGTTCTCGAAA
>Ga0247844_1006471_pt1 | contig 13998 bp, 15 predicted proteins | sample LaCtaG_FD_192421 | JGI IMG/M metagenome (GOLD analysis project Ga0247844, IMG submission 192421) | Freshwater microbial communities from meromictic Lake La Cruz, Castile-La Mancha, Spain - LaCruzMarch201714.5m_1 | ecosystem: Environmental > Aquatic > Freshwater > Lake | place: Spain: Castile-La... | reverse complement strand
AAGTTTGACGGAGCTAAAATTCGATGCGGAGACGGCCCCGTAGGAGGCCGAGCCGCCGAGGAGGTTTTTGTGCTCGGCGAGTTGGGTTTTGATATCATCCAACGCGATAGATCCAACAATAAGAACGGACATAGGCGCGGGAGAATGCGAAGTTCAGCCTCCTTGTGCGAGAAAAAATATGCCTGCCGCTCCAGCGAACCGGCACAACAGTAAATCCCCGATCAATGACAACCGCAACTGCTGCCGCAGGACGATGGGGCCGGAGTCTCTCCCTTTTGCATGATGCCGAGTCCGCCGCTGATGATGCGCCGCACGGGTTCACCAGTTTCGGGGTGCTGGGTGAGGGGTTTGTCTGTCATGCGTTGTTGGAATTCAAAAACGCGGGGCTCGCTGGCTTCGTCGGCTGGGATGGTCTCGTAAATGTAGGTGGTCATGGCTTGGGTTCGGATTTTTGAGGCACTTTCACGATGCGTGCGATGTCATAGCCCTGTGAGCGGGCCTTTTCAAGGGCGGCGGTGTAGTCGTTTTCAGACATCACAGGTTCACGGCTCATGATCCAGATGAGGCTGCGGTCGGGATAGCCAATCGTGGTTGTCTTGTAATCGGGAGTGAGGTCGATGATGAGAAATGGAGCTTTAAACGGCCACAGGAACTGCACGGCCCATTCGGCATTTGTTTTTGAATTTATCACGCTGGCGGTGGCCTTCATTTCTTGGCGCGGGGCGTCGAGGGATTTTTTGTGGAAGGCGTAGCGGATATCGATCTTTCCGTCTGGTCGGAGATTGTAGATGTCCATGGTGCCCACATTATTTTTCTCCACGAACCAAGGAATCGTGCCGATGACATACCAATCCCCCATGAAGCGGTTGAGGTCTACCTGGTCCACAGTGCGCAGGGGCGGATGTTTCGGCATATGGCTGCAGCCCACAAGGGCAAGGAGGCTGAGAGCGAGAAGGGCGTTCATGTCTACAATCAGATAATGATCTTCGGCCTTTTCAAAATCAAATTCTCATTTAGTTTCCGCCCGCATGAGCCCACTGGAATATATTTTACAACCAGCCATTCTCTTTTTTTTGATCGGCATCGTTGCTGTGTTGGTCAAATCAGACCTCGAAATCCCAGAGTCTTTTCTAAAAGTGCTTTCCATGTATTTACTTTTTGCACTTGGATTTAAGGGTGGGACTGAACTGCAGAAAATGACGCTTTCGTTTGGTGTCATCTTGCCCTTGGCGATCGCTACGGCGGCATCCTTCCTTATTCCCCTCATCGTTTACCCGATCATACGAGGGAAGTTCAATGTGGCGGATTCCGCTGCCGTAGCCGCGACTTATGGATCGGTGAGCGCCGTCACTTTTATGACTGCCTCGTCTTATCTGGATGCGCGTCAAATTCCCTATGGAGGCTACATGGTGGCTGCCTTGGCGCTCATGGAGAGTCCTGCGATATTAAGTGGGCTTGCGTTGGCAAGATTGAGAAGTGGCAAAAGCGGAGCGGTCGGCTTGTCTTGGGGGAGTGTCCTCCACGAGTGTCTGGCTAATAAATCCGTTCTCATCCTGATAGGTAGCCTCCTGGCCGGAATGGTGACCCCCGTGTCTGGTGCCAAGGCCCTGCAGCCCTTCGTGAGCGATCTCTTTCCCGGGATGCTTTGTTTTTTTCTCCTCGATCTCGGCTTGGTTGCCGCGCGTCGGATTGCTGATCTGCGCGCTGGCGGATTGTTTACAGTGGTTTTCGGATTGGCTTTTCCTATCATCTCAGGCGGCTTGGCCATTACCACTGCCTACCTTTGTGGTTTTCGCGAGGGAGATGCGGTGCTCTTTACGATCCTCTGCGCCAGCGCCTCTTACATCGCTGTGCCTGCTGCTCTCCGTGCGGCACTGCCTGCGGCAAACCCAAGCGTGTATGTCGGATTGGCCCTTGGTATCACTTTCCCTTTCAATCTTCTCATTGGTATTCCTTTGGCTTACACGATTATTCATTTGATCTGGAACTAACGCGCTTCCAACATCCAACCGCTTATGAAAAAAACAGCTCTCATTTTTTCGGGACAAGGTGCCCAGACCGTCGGTATGGGCCAGGACCTCGCTGCCGAGTATCCAAGCGCCGCAGCGCTCTTTGAGCGGGCGGATGCGATTCTTGGCTATTCGCTCAGTCGGATTGCATTCGAGGGGCCTGCCGAGGATCTTACCAAGACATCCGTATGCCAGCCAGCGCTTTATGTTCATGGTCTCGCCTGTCTTGAAGTGTTGAAGGGAAAGATTCCCACTCTTGATTTTCAGGCCACAGCCGGTCTCTCACTCGGAGAATTCACCGCACACGCGGCGGCTGGAACTTTTGATTTTGAAACGGGCCTGCGTCTTGTCGACAAGCGCGCCCGCGCCATGCAGGAAGCCTGCGAAGCTTCTCAAGGAGGCATGGCAGCGATCATCGGCGGTGAAGAAGACCGCGTGCGCGAACTCGCCGCCGTAGCCGATGTGGATGTCGCCAACATCAATGCGCCAGGGCAGATCGTGCTCTCTGGCGAGGCGTCAAAAATCGTTGTTGCCGTCGCTTTGGCCAAGGAATACAGCGCCAGAAAAGCTGTGGAACTGAGCGTGGCCGGGGCTTTCCACTCCCGCCTCATGGAACCCGCTTACCAGACACTCTCTGCGGCACTTGCCGAAACACCCATGAACCTGCCGCGTGTGCCCGTTGTCTGTAATGTCGATGCCATAAGCGTTGGCGATGCATCGACCATCCGCCGCACGCTGGCGGATCAGGTCACCGGCAGCGTGTGCTGGTCGCAGAGCATCGAATACCTCATCGACCATTTGCACATCGAGCAGTTCATCGAACTCGGGCCTGGTGGCGTTCTCGCTGGCCTCGTCGGGCGCATCCGCAAGGGAACTCCCGTGATCTCGATCTCAAACTCCGCCACACTCAACGAAGCCGTAGCGGCGCTGAGCGTCGGCTGAAAATCTCCCTGCCCAACCCGCAAGGATCATCTCGAATCAAACGGATGTGTTTCAGCAAAAGCTTGGCGCCGGGGTGTGAAAATCGACATTCTCTTCAGACATGCAGCAATATCATCGCCTCCTCCGCCTTGTCCTCGATGAGGGCCGCTTCAAGCCTGACCGCACCGGCACTGGCACCTATTCCGTTTTCGGGGCCCAGGAGAGATTTGATCTCCGCCAAGGGTTTCCTCTTCTCACCACAAAAAAGCTGCACCTGCGCTCGATCATTCATGAGCTTCTTTGGTTTTTGAAGGGAGATACCAACACGGCCTACCTAAGTGAAAACAATGTAACCATCTGGGACGAGTGGGCGGATGAGCAGGGCAACCTCGGCCGGGTCTACGGGGCCCAGTGGCGTGATTGGCGGGGAGCGGATGGAGGTGTGGTCGATCAGGTGGCCCGCGTGGTTCAGGACATCAAAAGCAACCCCGATAGCCGTCGTCTCGTTGTTTCCGCTTGGAACCCTGCCGAGCTTCACCTCATGGCCCTCGCACCTTGTCATGCCTTGTTCCAATTTTATGTTCAGGATGACGAACTCAGCTGCCAACTCTACCAGCGCAGTGCCGATCTCTTTCTTGGTGTTCCGTTCAACATCGCTTCCTATGCTCTCCTGACGCTCATGGTCGCACAAGTCTGTGGGCTCCGGCCCGGCACATTCGTTCACACATTCGGCGACCTTCATCTTTATGCCAACCATCTCGAACAGGCCAAATTGCAACTTGCCCGCGAGTGCCGGGCCCTGCCACGCATGCTTCTAAATCCCTCGCGCTCTCGCTTGGAGGATTTTGTTTACGAAGACTTTACCCTCGAAGCTTACGACCCCCACCCGGCGATCAAGGCGCCGATTTCCATTTAACCATGATTGCCATAGCCGCCATGTCCCGAAACCGCGTCATCGGAGCCGAGGGGCGCATCCCCTGGCACATTCCCGACGACCTGAAATTTTTCAAGCGCACGACCCTCGGGCACATCATCGTCATGGGACGAAAAACCTACGACTCACTTGGAAAACCGCTGCCCGGCCGCGAAAATTGGGTCGTTTCCCGCGAGTCGGAGATTCCCGGCGTGCGAATGCTCCGCTCATTTGATGCCGTCGAGGAACCCTCGGATGGCCGCCTCCTCTACCTGATCGGGGGCGCGCAACTCTACGCAGCGCTCTTGCCAAGATGCTCGGAGCTCTTGCTCACGCGTGTGGACCTGCAGGTCGAGGGTGATACCTTTTTTCCGGACTTCGAAAACCACTTCGATGATGGTGAGGTGCTTGATAGCGGGCCTGGCTATGAAATTCATCGTTATCTTCGGACTCCTTGAGGTTCAATCGCTTGTGATACCATGGCACATCTTGCGGTAGCCTTTTACTCTCCGCCCCCGTATCTTTCCATAATTTAGGAGGCGTTGACACCGAACTCCAACCCGTAGCTTGAACTTCACCACGATGCCCCAACCGACCGCTGCGCTTGCACCGCGCTTCATTTCCCACGCGCCTGGATATTGGGCAACGGCTCCCACTCCGCACTGGGATGAGTGGCATTGGCAGCAGAGGAACCGCGTCACCACATTGGCTGCTCTCGATCAGCACCTTCAACTCACCTCCGAAGAGCGTGCCGGGGTTCTTTTAGCCGGGTCCAAGCTGGCCCTCGCCGTAACGCCTCATTATTTCAATCTGATCGAGCGGGACAACCCCGACTGCCCGATCCGCCGTCAGGTCATTCCACGCATCGAGGAAGCATACGACTCGCCCTACGACATGGCAGACCCTTGCGGTGAGGACTCGCATATGCCTGTCCCCGGCTTGGTTCACCGCTATCCCGACCGTGTGCTATTTCTTGTCACCGACCGCTGCGCCTCCTACTGCCGCTACTGCACCCGCAGCCGTGTGGTAAGCGGGGTGGGGGAGCAAGAGTTGGTCACTGACTTTGAGGAGGCTTTCCGTTACTTGGAAAAAAACACCGGCATACGCGATGTTCTCCTCTCCGGCGGTGATGCGCTCCTGCTCTCGGATTCACGCTTGGAAGCGATTCTCAAAAGACTGAGGGGTATCCCGCACCTTGAGTTTTTGCGCATAGGCACACGCGTTCCCATTTTTCTCCCGCAGCGGATTACTCCTGCCCTCTGTGAGATGCTTCGTAAGTATCATCCGCTTTGGATGAGTGTGCATGTGAACCATCCCCGCGAGCTGACGACCGAGGTCCGCGACGCTCTCGGGCGCCTTGCCGACAGTGGTATTCCTCTCGGCAATCAGAGCGTGCTTCTCAAAGGCGTCAACGACAACGCGGAGGTCATGCGAGACCTCATCCACAAGCTTCTGCTCTGCCGTGTGCGCCCTTACTATCTTTATCAGTGCGACCTCATACGCGGCTCGTCGCATCTCCGGACCTCTGTGGCAAAAGGCATTGAAATCATCGAAACTCTCCGAGGCTTCACCAGTGGCTACGCGATCCCACAATATGTCATCGATGCTCCAGGCGGTGGAGGCAAGGTGCCGATTAATCCGAACTATGTCCTCTACCACGACACGGAAAAAATCGTCATCCGCAACTACGAGGGAAAAATCTTCGAATATCCCGAGCCTGTTGCCTTGCCGGTAGCTAATCACCACAGCGCTGAGCTCCTCAGCGCCTGATGCCTTTAAATCCCGAGTCGTCCCAATTTGACTACGCCGCTGAAGTCGCAGGCGAAGAAGCCTGAGTGGATTCTCCCAGCGCTGTAAGAATTTTTTGAACCGTCGCCTCGATGGTCAAACCATGCTTTGCGCGCAGGATGGGAACGGTGCCATGCTCGATAAACTGGTCTGGCCAGCCAATGCGCACTACCGGAGTCGTGATGTGGCGGTCCGACAGGTGTTCCACCACTGAGGCCCCAAAGCCGTTTGCCAGCACATGGTCCTCCATGGTGCAGATCGCGTCGCAGCCGCCCGCAAAGAACTCAAGGGTCGCTGTGTCGAGAGGCTTGATCCAGCGGGCATTGACGACTGCTGTCGAGACACCCCGTTTTTCCAGTTCCTCCGCGGCTGGGATGGCGAGTTCACACATGTTGCCCAGTGCGAAGATCGCAGCTTTTGTGCCGTGGCGGATGACCTCGGATTTGCCGATTTCGAGAAGCTTGGGCTTTTTTGCGGGGACTGCACCAGTGCCGGCGCCACGCGGGTAGCGGATGGCTGCAGGGCCGTCATGGTGGGCAATCGTCCAGAGCATGTCCGCAAATTCTGCCTCGTCTCTTGGCTGCATGTGGATGATTCCCGGAACCGGGCGCAGATAGGCGATGTCGAAGAGCCCGTGATGCGTGGGGCCGTCGTCGCCTGACAGTCCCGCGCGGTCCATGCACAGCGCCACATTGAGATTTTGCAGTGCGATGTCATGAATAATCATGTCATACGCGCGCTGCATGAAGGTGCTGTAAATGGCCAAAAACGGTTTCAGCCCTTGGGTGGCGAGTCCACAGGCAAAAAGTGCGGCGTGCTCTTCGGCGATCCCGACATCGTAGCAGCGCGCCGGATGCCGCTTGGCGAAGTTGATCAAACCCGTGCCAGTCGGCATCGCCGCAGTGATGGTAACGATCTTATTATTGTCGTCGGCGAAGTCCGCCAGCTTCGTTCCAAGAAGCTCGGAGTAGGTCGGCGTGGAGGAAGACGTGGTTTCGCCGGTGTCCAAATGGAATTTTCCAAGTCCATGAAACTTGTCGGGCTTCTCCACGGCAGGCGCGTAGCCTTTTCCCTTCTGTGTGAGCACATGGAGAATGACAGGCTCATTTTGTGTTTTTAAAAACTCGAAAGTCTGGGTGAGCAGCGGAATATCATGGCCATCCACTGGACCGTAGTAGCGGATCCCGAGATCATCGAAAATCACGCTCGGCGCGAGGAGGCTCTTCAGGCCCGCTTCCGCCTTGTGAGCCAGTTTGCGCGCTGTTTTTCCGCCGATCCATTCCAGAAAACGCGCTGCATTCTCATGTAGGTTTGCATAGGCGGGGTGGGTGACCAATCGATTAAGGTAATCTGCCACGGCACCCACATTTTTGGCGATAGACCATTCGTTGTCATTGAGAACAATGATGAGCCGCTTGGTGGTCGCAGCAATGTTGTTGAGGGCCTCGAATGTGACGCCGCAGGTGAAAGCTGCATCTCCCGCGATGCAGACCACATGCTCGTCGGAGCCGATTTGGTCGCGTGCCGCTGCCATGCCGAGTGCCGCCGAGAGCGCTGTCCCCGCATGCCCCGCGCCATAGGAGTCGTGCTCGCTCTCGCTGCGCAAAAGAAAACCATTCAGGCCTTCGTATTGGCGGATTGTCTCAAAACGGTCCAAGCGCCCTGTGAGAAGTTTGTGCACATATCCTTGGTGGCTGACATCAAATACAAACTTATCCCTCGGCGTATTGAAGACCCTGTGCAGCGCGATGGTCAATTCCACCACTCCAAGATTCGGGCCGAGATGGCCACCGGTCTTTGAAAGAACGCTAATGAGTTCCTCGCGGATATCGTGTGCCAAGAGCGGAAGGTCCTCAGCAGGGAGAGCCTGAACATCTTTTGGGGAATGAATTTTTGCCAGAAACGGTCCCGGAAATTGATCTGCCATGCCTCAGTTTTCCTGTTCCTCAAACTCACTGAGAGCCATAGCGCCTTGCGCATTGCGTGTGATGATCTGAATCCGCTTCTCGGCGGCATCCAGCTTTTCCTGACATTCTTTCACAAGCCCTATGCCTTCCTCATAAGAATCGATGAGATTCTCGAGCGGGAGGTTGCCCTCCTCCATCGAGGTCACGATTTCGGAAATCCGCTGCATGGCGGATTCAAGGGAGGATGTTTCTTTTTGGATTTTTTGAGCCATTGGGCGAGTGAGCTGCTTGTTGATCCATTACAACGAAGTGAGGTGCTTCGCGCAATGCGTATGTTGTGGCTCGCAAGCTGGGTTCCTATCGACGGGCTTATTCCTTACATCACGGGTCTGCGAAGAAAACAAACGCTGTGTCGATGAGCCCACCCGTTTTTCAATGCGCATCTGCCTGTCCGTAACACACGGGCCTGGTCCGACCTCTCTGCAGATTGTCTGAATGCCATCTTTGAGGCGATGAAGGCCCGTGAGATTCCGGGGTCGACCGCCGTGCGCCTGTCGTTCATTGCATCAATGCCGCTGGTGATTGCGTGGTGGGTTATGTGGTCCTCGAGTTTGCTATACTCCACCCCAGTTTGAGAATTTTGATTTTTGTGAGGTCGTTCTCTGAGGCCGGCAGCTTTCCCTGGCGCATCGCTCTCCAGCGTGATTGGACAACTCTTCAGTGGACCGGTTCGACGCAGTTTTCGTGAAGGGCGACACGACCTGTTCGCTTGCGGCCGGTCTCTGCACGATTCCTCGTAAAATTCTCGCCGGCCATATCAAGGCGGGCTTGCGCTCCCACGATCGCTATTCTGCATTTTAGAAGAAACTCAACCGGGTGATGTTAAGCCTTCTTGCCAACTGGCACTTTGCCCCTGCGGAGTTCGCAGCATCCCTCCTGCCCAACACCGCCTTTCTTTCGAAACCATTCACTATTCAAAGATTCCGCGATGCGATTAACTCTCTTTTGAAAATTAACAAATAGCCGGGCTCTGAGGAGGCCTATGAGCCGGAAGCTCGTGCCCAAGTCTCCACCTCGAGTCATTCGGGGGGTGACATGCCGTAAGATGCGATTAGTTTGGCGCGCATGATTCCCTTTCGCAATCTTGCCGAGACACGGACGCCGGACGGTGCCCGCTTTTCCCTCCATGAACACGACGGGGAATATTTTTTGAAACTCAATGGCCGACAGCTCATGGGCTCGAACTCCACGGTCTCGGAGCTACTTCTGGCAGACTTGGCCTGCAAATTTCGCTACCCAGTCGAGCGTCCCACGGTCCTGATCGGCGGTCTGGGTCTTGGTTTCAGCCTCCGCCGCGTGCTTGAAATCAACGGCCCGCATGTCTTGGCACAGGTCTCGGAATTGCTCCCCGAGGTCGTCGCATGGAATCGCGAGTTTCTGCAAAATCTGAATGGCAAATTTCTTGATGATCGCCGCGTAGAGGTTCTGACCCGCGATGTCTTCGACTGCATTAAAAATGGAGCCGGGCAATACGACGCTATCCTTCTGGATGTGGATAACGGTCCCACCTCTTTCGTGCAGGCCAAAAATTCGCGTATCTACTCTGGCAAAGGACTCGCCATGATCCGCCGTGCTCTCCGCCCTGGCGGCCGAGTTGCCTTCTGGTCCGCCGAGCCGGAGCCCTTGTTTCTCACCAGTCTCTCTCGCGCGGGCTTTCAGGCCGAAGAGTTCGAAGCCAAGTCCCACGAGCGCGCCAAGCGCGCCGCCCACAGAATTTATGTCGGTGAGGTTTCCTAATTAAAATTTCGCTGGTTTCGAAAAAGCTCCCAATGCTGGGTGCAAGCTTTTCGCTTTCTCGGAGCTCTCAAATAAAATGACTCCAACTCTTGACTTACCTGATCGGCATGGTAAGTGAATAACCCCGCGCCTCATCAAAAAGCACCGTCGGTCCTGTAGTCCTCATTTTTTATGGGTGGCCTCAAGCGCACAGGGAAACCCGGTGACATTGCAGAAAGAATACACACATGCCAGTTCGTCTCGGTCGGTTTGAAATGCCGAAGTCTCTCGTCAAAGAAGAGAAATCATCCACTGATAAATATGCTCTATTCGTCGCCGAACCCTTCGAGGCCGGCTACGGGCACACCATCGGAAACTCGCTCCGCCGTGTTCTTCTAAGTTCACTCGAAGGCGCCGCAATCACTTCGGTGAAGATCGAAGGTGTCCTGCACGAGTTTAGCACTCTTCCCAATGTGGTTGAGGATGTCGTCGACATCATTCTCAACCTCAAAAAAATCAAGTTCAAGGCCCATGACCATGAGCCCCGCACTCTCAAGCTCGCTGTCAACAAGGAAGGTGTTATCACCGCTGGCGATATTCAGAGCACGACCCAGTGCGAGGTTTTGAACCCTGAACAAATCATTTGCACCACTGACAAGAAGTCTAAGTTTGAAGCCGAATTTGAAGTGAAAGTCGGCCGCGGCTTTGCCACTGGCGATGAAAACAAGCATTCCGATCAGCCAATCGGCGTCATCGCCATCGACTCGGTTTTTTCGCCAGTGACTCGCGTCAAATACGCCGTTCAAAACACACGCGTTGGCCAACGCACCGACTACGACAAGGTCATCCTCGAGGTCTGGACCGACGGCCGCATCACTCCCGACGATGCCCTTCTCCAAGCCTCGGCTATCCTGCGCCACCACCTCGATGTCTTCGTTGGATTCGACGAAAATGTTGTCGAGTTTGATGAGACCCCGCAAGAGGTCAGTCAAGAAAATAGCCGCCTCAAGAAACTCCTCAATATGAGCGTCAATGAGATCGAGCTTTCTGTGCGTGCGGCAAATTGCCTTAACAACGCAAACATCACATCCGTGGGTCAACTCGCTCTCAAGAGTGAGGCTGAGATGCTAAAATACCGCAACTTCGGCAAAAAGTCCCTCAACGAAATTAAAGACAAACTCACCCAACTCGGTCTCGGCCTCGGAATGAAGCTCGATCCCGGTCTCATTGAACTTCCCGTCGTGGAGGAATCCAACTAACTCGCCATGCGCCATCGCAAGAAAACTGTCAAACTCGGCCGCTCATCATCTCACCGCGACGCTCTGCTCGCGAATCAGGTCTGCAGCCTCATCGAACACAAACGCATCAAAACCACCCTCGCTAAGGCGAAGGCCGTTCGTCCGCTCGCGGAAAAAATGGTCACCCTTGGCAAGCGTGGAGATCTGCATGCGCGCCGCCTCGCTGCAGGCTACTTAGGCCAGAAGGACGCTGTTAAAAAGCTCTTTGCCGAAATTGCCCCGCGCGCAGCCACACGCAAAGGCGGCTATACCCGCATCATCAAACTCGGTCAGCGCATGAGTGATTCCGCTCCCATGGCCTTCATCGAGTGGGTGGACAATGAGGGAGCAGGCATCGAGGATACGGTGGTTGAAACCGTCGTAGCATCTGCGGAAGCCAAGAAGCCTGAGTAAAACTTGGCGGGACGCCTCCGCATCCCGCCAAAAAAATTTAACTGAAACCGGTTGGAAGATTTCTCCCGAGGAATCCCCTGACGGGCCGGGCGGGACCAGCAATGGTCTCGCCCGTTTCTCTTGCTCCAGATCATGAGTCAACTTGCCGAAGACTACGCCCAGTTTGTCATTCCCACCTACGGTCGTTTCGATCTCGATATCGAGCGGGGCGAGGGGTGTCATGCGTGGGATTTCGCAGGTCGAAAATTCCTCGACTTCGGTGCCGGAATAGCGGTCTGCTCGCTTGGCCACGCCCATCCGGAGATCACAGCGGCTGTCTACGAACAGGCCGGCAAACTCGTTCACACTTCGAATCTTTACCGCACGGGTCCGCAAGCCTGCCTTGCAAAGCGATTGGTGGAGGTGACAGGCGAAGGGAAGGTTTTTTTCTGCAATAGTGGAGCTGAGGCCAACGAAGGCCTGATCAAGCTCGCACGCCGCTTCGGCAGTGTGACCGGTCGTTCGGCAATTCTCACCTTCACAGGCTCGTTTCACGGTCGCACGATGGCTTGTATCTCCGCAACCGGGCAGGAGAAGGTGAAAAAAGACTTCGGCCCGCTTCTTCCAGGTTTCCGCCATCTGCCTTTTGGTGATCTGAAGGCGGTGCGCGAAGCGATCGACTCCGACACAGTAGCTATTCTCGTTGAGCCAATCCAAGGCGAGGGTGGCATCCATCCCGCTTCAGGGGACTTCCTCCGTGGCCTGCGGGCGCTTTGTGACGAACACGGTATGCTTCTTTTTTTTGATGAGGTGCAGTGCGGTCTCGGTCGCACGGGGGATTGGTGTGGCTGGCATGCGGTTGCCGCCGACATCCAGCCAGACGGTGTTTCGTGGGCCAAAGGCATAGCAAATGGTTTCCCCCTCGGGGCCTTCTGGGTCTCTCACCAAGCCATCGACAAAAGAGGTGCCCTCTGTGATCTGCTCGGCGCGGGAAGTCATGGCACCACATACGGGGGAAACCCAGTCTCCTGCGCGGCAGGATTGAAAGTGCTGGAAATCATCGAGCGTGACCGCTTGCTTGAGAATGCCCGTATTCTGGGAGACCATCTCGCATCCTCTCTGCGCGGCCTTCCAAGCCCGTTGATCGCGGAGGTCCGCGCCTCAGGTCTCATGGTAGGAGTCCAACTGGCCTCCGATTTTCCAAAAACCACTCGCACACCTGCCCTGGAAGTTGTCACGCACGCCATGTCACTCGGTCTTCTCGTCATACCTGCGGGGGATTCTGTCGTCCGTTTTCTTCCGCCACTCAATGTCACCCGCCAAGAGATCGATATGGCAGTGGCCAAATTTTCCGAAATCCTTCAACACTTCGACTCCAAGCCCTGAACAATCTTGGGATACGCCATGAAACACCTCCTTTCCATCGAGTCGCTTAGCGCGCTGGATATCGACAATATCCTTGCAGATACCGCCCACATGAAATCATCCCGAGGCAGGCACTCGGAACAACCGCTCCATAGCCAATGCTGGGCTTTGATGTTTTCGAAGTCATCCACACGCACCCGTGTATCGTTTGAAGTCGGTATCCGCGAACTCGGTGGCAATGCACTTTTCTTGGCCGCCGCCGATATTCAGCTTGGGCGGGGGGAACCAATCTGTGACACGGCTCGTGTGTTGGGCCGCATGGTCCATGGAGCTGTGATCCGAACCTTTTCCCAAAAAGATGTGGAGGATTTTGCCGCCTTTAGTGGCATCCCGACCATCAATGCCCTCACAGACGAGGAACATCCCTGCCAAATTCTGGCTGATCTTTTTTCTATCAGGGAGACACGCGGATCGCTGGATGGCCTGCGCGTGGCATTCATAGGCGACGGGGACTGCAATGTGGCACGTTCCTGGATTTGGGCTGCTGCTCGTTGTGGATTCGAGCTTGTCATCGCGGCTCCTCCGAAATTTCAGCCTCCTGCTTCGCTCTTGCAGCGCGCGGGCGGCAAGATCACCCTTACAGCCGACCCACTCGAGGCCGCAGTCGGCGCCGATGTGCTCTACACAGATGTCTGGGTGAGCATGGGGAGGGAAGAGGAGGCCGCTTTCCGCTTGGCTCAATTTCAAGGCTACCAAATCAACGCGCACCTTGTCTCCCTCGCATCTCCCGCTGTGCTTGTGATGCATTGCCTGCCAGCATACAGAGGCAAGGAAATTGACGAGTCGACGCTTGAATCCCATGCGGAAACAATCTTCCGACAGGCCGAAAACCGCTTGCACGCCCAGAAGGCGATCATGGCGAGGCTCGTTAAAAATTCCCAGATGCGTTTCTGAAAATTGACAAACACTCTGACCTTTGGAATGAATGTCCTCACGGTCGCACAAGCTTCCTGCCCCAATCCCAATCCCTATGCCAGACCCTAAAAAAGAAACTGTCCGCATCGTCATTCCTCCGACTCGTCAGATTCCCCCTCCTCCCAGCAGCGAGTCTGCGATGATCAAACTTTCTGCCAAGCCAGTTCTGGCGTCCTCCTCCGTAGTGCCCCCCCCTCCGCCAGTTCCCACTGCCTCAGGGCCTCTCGTTCCGCCCGCTCCGCCAATGACGATTCCAGCGATCAAGCCTCCTGCTCCACCGGTGATCGCAATGCCCCCCTCGCATGAAGCGCCAAAAATCCCCGTAGCACCAGCGCCTTTGAAGCCTGCTGGCATCATACCACCCGCACCTGCGGCACCTGCCGTGGCCATCAAGCCGCCTGGAGTTGTTGGTGAGGCGCCAAAAATCCCCGCAGCGCCTGTGCTTTTGAAGCCTACTGGCATCGTGCCACCCGCACCTGCGGCACCTGCCGAGGCCATCAAGCCGCTTGGAGTTATTGGTGAGGCGCCAAAAATCCCCGTAGCACCTGCGCCTTTGAAGCCTGCTGGCATCATACCACCCGCACCTGCGGCACCTGCCGTGGCCATCAAGCCGCCTGGAGTTGTTGGTGAGGCGCCAAAAATCCCCGCAGCGCCTGTGCTTTTGAAGCCTACTG
>Ga0247844_1006466_pt1 | contig 14008 bp, 18 predicted proteins | sample LaCtaG_FD_192421 | JGI IMG/M metagenome (GOLD analysis project Ga0247844, IMG submission 192421) | Freshwater microbial communities from meromictic Lake La Cruz, Castile-La Mancha, Spain - LaCruzMarch201714.5m_1 | ecosystem: Environmental > Aquatic > Freshwater > Lake | place: Spain: Castile-La... | reverse complement strand
ACTTCGATGACATCCCGGTCGGGGTGGGATCCAACGCCTTCACCTTATCCGGCTTGACAGGGGTCTGGGTCGCATTCAACGGGTTATATCAAAAGACGGCCGCCGGGGAATACACAAACGTGACCATCGGGAAAAACGCAAAGATCAAAGACTCCTCCGGGCTTTGGAGGATGGAATCCCCAGCCGGAACGCTGGTGGGATACACAGAAACCGTCGGGTATTCGTTTGCATTTTCAGTCCCAGAAGGCCTCGTGATCTGGAGGACCCCTCCAATTTCCAACGACCTTACGAACTGGCTCCCCATGACCGCCCAGTCCATGACCACCTCGGACATCGGCTACAACACGTCCGGCCAACCAGCCGGCACAGGCGTCGGGCCGTGGCCTTATTTTAAGGTGACTGTCTCGAATTCCAGCCAGATTTATTGGACGACAGGAGCTTCGATCTGGGGAACCACCGGAGGGCTCCCAACAGGCTCCGGGTCCGCGCTGATCTATTATGATAACGGGAGCGGGGGGGTCGCTGGGAAGAACGCATCCTATGCCGACCCGGCCCCAGTCACCCCGGACGAATACGAAGCATTCTGGAACGGGGGATTTCAAGCCGCCGGAACGATCGCCTATGAGGGCGGCTACACTCCCCCCATGAATCTCCCAGCCGGGATACTCGATTGGCAAATCGAAGAACGTCCATTCTCAAACATCCTCCTGCCGGCCACCGAATTCGATGACATCCCGGAGGAAGCCTCGGCACTCACGGAAAACCTATTCTGGAACACCAAAAAGTTTGTTGACAGAGTAACCCTCGTCGCCTACCCCAACCAAAAGACTGGCGGGTCGGTATCAGTGACCGTCCGATCCGCCTGCGTCGAACCACCGCCGTGAAAACAAAACAAAGAAAATCCCACGCCAGGCTTTCCTTGGCAGAGCTGGAAGAATCCGCAGGAAGCCGGCCGGCTGGCTACCTCGAAAACTGCCTAGCCGAGCCCGCCCGTATCGTCGGAAGATGGGTCTTCATCCCCCGGCAAAGGTTCTCAGCCCTCCGCGAGCAATACCGCAAGAACCGCCCGACACTCTGGCAGGAAATCAAAACACTCGCCAAAGAGATTTCGAAGTGGAAAGCCAACGGGTTCCGGATCACCTGCTGGCGGGTATTCTTCGCCCGCGCACGGGCCTGCCAAGCCTGCCCGTTTTCCTTCCAAAGATTCCTGATCCGGCGTTGTGGGCGTTGCGGATGCACGAGGGCAAAACTGTGGCTGGCAACCGCCCGCTGCCCGGAACGCCGCTGGCTGCGTTGACGAAAGATAGAACCCATGGCCGTGACGTCCGGGCAATCGTGCTATGCATCACCCCGATTTCAGGCTCAACCGGAGTCTTCGGGGGCATAAATTTCAAAGAGATGACAAATTGACAACCAAGGAAAAACCACTATGAGAACCGTTTCTGTTACAGACGCCATCACCGCAGTCGCTGCACGAGTCGACCCACTCCTCCGCGGGGTCATCACCATCCAAAACACCGGAGCCAATACCGCCGCCCTGAAATTCGACGGATCGGATGCAGTCCTTACTGCCGCAAACGGAATCGAGCTCCTGGCCGGAGACACGATGACCCTTCAAAACGACCCGGGTCCTCACCCAGAGGACGGGTGGCTACCCGTCGCATCAAACGCGATCGAAGCGATCTGCGCAACCGGCTTGACCACAACCCTCCGCATCCAAGAAACCGCTTGGGATTGATCTTATGCTCATCCGCATCACACACCCGGCTCTTTCGCAGTCCGTAGTGGCCGCGATTGATTCCGCAATCGCCACGGCACTCACGACCACCGTAAACCCAAAACCCGTCCTCGACTGCGCTGCCAATCCAAACTACCCGGCGAGCACGAAAAACGACTTTTTCTTCATCGGGACAGCCGGCAAAATCGGAGGGGCTTCCGGCATCTCCGTGGAAACCGGCGACTCGGTTTACTGCCTCGCCACGAATGCCGGTGGCACGCAAGCCGCCGTGGGCTCCTCGTTCACAATCTCCCAGACAAACATCCCCGGGCTGACCACGGTAGGCCTCGCGCTGGCTGTTATTCCAACCCCCGCAGAGGCATCCTACGTCCGCCTGAACGCGGACGGGAGTGTCACAACCCTCACGGCCACCGAGCTGAAATCCGCGCTTGCTTTGCCTTGCGAAATCCAACTCGCCGTCTCGGACATGACCACAGCCATCACGGCTGGAACAAACAAAATCAGCTTCCGGATGCCCTTCGCGATGAACGTGACCTCCGTCCGTGCCGCCTTGGATGTAGCCCAAGCCTCCGGCAACATCTTCACCGTGGACATCAACGAGGCCGGAGCTTCGATCCTCTCCACCAAACTCACCGTGGACAACACGGCCACAACTTCTACCACCGCCACGACCCCAGCCGTGATCTCCGATGCGGCCCTCGCCGATGACGCTTTGATTTCCGTCGACGTCGACCAGATCGGAAACGAATCCGCGAAAGGCCTGACTCTGGTAATCAAAGGAACACGCGCATAATGATCATCAACCCGTTCCAGTTCGGGCTCCCGTCTGACCCTATGAATGACGAGTTCTCTGGGTCATCACTCGACGCGAAGTGGTCCCGCCTGAATCAAGGTGCGTCTACAGCTGTTGTCGGAAGCGGCACACTCACAATTGCAATCGCTTCTGGGACGCAAAACATCCGTGGGGTTCTTCAGCCAGCTCCATCTGGTAACTGCGTGTTCGAGACAAAACTAAACTCGAACGCATCTGGAGCTTGCATCCTTTTCTACAACTCTGGAAGTGGTAAGCTGCAAGGTTCAACACACACTTTCCCTGGCAATTTGGTCTACCCACAACGCTGGCCAGACGTCACTGGAAATGGGACAAACGGGACCCCTGTTGCGCTCACCTGCCCCGGATACCTCCGACTTTCCATCGTCGGAACAAACATCGTTCAGCACATCTCATCCGACGGAACAAACTGGACGCAAATTTACTCCTACCCGCTGGCTTCCCACATGATAACAATAACCCACGTCGGCCTTTGCATCTCTGGGAGTAACGCTCAAAGCGCAGTATTTGACTACTTCAGAAGAATCTCATGAACCCTTTTGTTCGAGATCAAATTGAAGCCCTTCGCTTTGCAGGGGATAACCACTCCAAGGCGCAAGCAACGATCCTCGAAGTCCTCTGCGAGCATACCGACCAGCTCGGAGAAATCAAAGCCCAAGTCACAAAAACAAACTGGCGAGTCACGGCACTCGAAAGCAAATCCGCAACCGTCATCGGATGCCCAGGGAAATGCAACACGCTCGCCATAGAACTCGAAGAGGAAATCGCAAGGGCAAAGGCGCAAGAGGCCCGGCTCATCAAACTCGAAGAACCCGTCCGCGTCCGTGGGGCTATCTGGCACGGGGTCGTGTCTAGCTTCACCGGAATGAGCGCAGTGCTCGCGGTCGTTTTCGGATTTCTTTACATCCCGGGCGTCTCGGAGCACCTGTTCAAAAACCGCGATGTTGACATCGCGAAGATTGTTCAAGAACAGATCGCACTCTCGAAACAAAAATGAAATACCTCATCTCCATCCTTTGCGTCCTATCCCTCGGGCTGGGCGGATGCGCAACCCGCAAAACCAAGGTCCCGAACTACGCGGCCCCAGTCGGAGCCGAGAAGATTTCTGCATCAATCGGCAAAGCCCAGACAGCCACTGCAAAGATCGCAACCGCGAACGAAAAAGCAAAGGCCAACGCCGGAAAGATCGCCGCTGTCGTGAAGCCGGCGGATCTCCCGCTCGTCAAAGAACTCCAAGCCAACCTCGAGGAGAGCAATGCCGCCCGCCTGCAAGTCGAGGTAGCCCTCGCAGCCGCGCTCACGGACGTCGGGGACTACCAGACAAAGGTGCAAGAACAAACTTTGAAAATCAACGAAATGGCAGACGCCCTCGGTAAGAAAACCGACGAGGTCCTATACTGGCAGGGAAAGCAGAGCAAAGCCCTAAAGGAACTTTGGATCTGGCGTAGCATCGCCGCCGCAAGCGTCATGGCCGTAGGGGTCTGGCTTGGGATCAAGTCTGGATGGAAGTTCTTCCTATGAGAAACTTCCTCAAAAACTGGCAAGGCCTCTGGGCGTTCTTCGCCCTGATCGCTTTGCTTTGCCTATCCCCCAGGGTCATCGAAAAGTTCTGGCCTACCGACGCCGGCATCATGCCGGGCTCGTTCATCCAAGCACTCGTTTTCTGGCAGGCCGTATTCTTCGCCGGCATCTGCGGGGCTTGGCTTGCCTTTCAATTCGACTGGCACGAGATCGATAAGAAACTTGACGCCGGAGAATTCCTAACATGGTTTTCCTACCTCACACCCGGACGCAAAATCGTCGTCTCGCTCTCGCTGTTTTTCTGCTTGCTCTCGTGGCAAGCCTTGTCGCTCTGGCTGGTTGTAAGCCTGCTCAAGTAATTCCTCCCAGCAGTCCCCCCGCGCCTCTGCCCTCGGCGACACCGGCAAGCGTAATCCGGGGGGAGTTTCTTCCAACCAACGCGGACGAAAAGCCGCAAACCAACGCGGCCCCAAAGCCGACACCAACCGCCCAACCAACACCGGCAAGGACGCCGGAAACCAACCCTGCTGAGAAGCCGACACCAAGGAAGGCACCGGCCATGCGGGGGGAAATCCTCCGCGTGGCGGTGAGCCAGATTGGGACGCAGGAAGCGACCGGCCGTAACGATGGCGAGGTCGTGAAATACTTGAAGTCTGTCGGGTTGAACAAAGGCGACCCATACTGCGCAGCATTCGTTTACTGGGTCGGACGCGAGGCCCTCGGAAAACAAAACCCATACCCGCAGAGCGGTTGGAGCCCAGACATGGTCGAAGGGGGAGTCCTCGTAAGCAAAGGCCTGCCGATAAAGCCAGCCTCGACTTTCGGCATCTATTTTCAATCAAAAGGCCGCGTCGCACACACCGGCCTGATCGAATCAGCCGGCGAATCCAGTGTCGTCACGATCGAAGCCAACACCTCGCCAAGCTCGTCATCCGGAGACCAGCGAAACGGCGATGGTGTCTGGCGAAAGAAACGCCTCCGGGCATCCCTCTACAAAACCAAAGACTGGATCGATGCTGGAAAATGATGCAGTCCTACTCCGCGGGATCCTCTGCGCTTTGACCTGGCTCTGGCCGATCGTCGCCGGCATCCGCGCTTTGACTGGATCTTGCATGAGATGATCTTCTCATTTCAACGCCCCGCGTTCGATTCCCTGATCCTCTCCGCCCGTGCGCTTGAACAGGCCGCATTCCTTAACCTACCAGCGCGACCCCGTCTGCATAGATTATTGGTCGGACCGACAGGGACCGGCAAGACCCACCTCGCGCAAGCCGTGGCCGGGAAAATGAAGTGGCCGTCCGTGAAGATAAATGCAGCTTCTTGGATCGTCCTAGGTGCCCGCGAGGAATCGACTTGGGAGTCGCTCGAGAAGTGGGCGTCATCATTCGATGACGAATCCCCCGCCCACTCGGTAATCGTGCTGGACGAGCTGGATAAGGTCTGGGGGCTGGATACGTGGTCCCGAAATTGTAGGGCAGAATTCTTCGACCTAATGGACGCTATCTGCCCGCAGCAACACCGCACCAAAGACCTCGAGCGCGTCCTCCGGCATTCGCTGGTCATCGGATGCGGGGCATTCCAAGACGCGTTCGAGGCCGGCGAGTCGCTGGGCTTCAACCCAAAATCCAAAGACCCGGCAAACCTGAACGACCTCACAAAACTTCTGCCCAGGGAACTTCTCAACCGCTTCAAAAACGAAGTCCTCATCCTCCCGAACCTACAGCCAGCGGATTACATCGGGATGGTGGAAACCGCCTGCCAAGCGATGCACTCGGATCTCTCCGCGGAATTCCGCAAACACGCCGAGCCGGCAATCGAATCCGCGATCAACGACAAGACGGCCGCCCGCTTCATCGAAACCGTCCTCGGAAATATGCTCGTGGCGGCTTGCGAGGAAGACGAAAAATGGGAAGTCCCGGCATTGACAGGGGAAAGCATAAAATGAGATGTGCATGTAAAACATCACCAAGCCCTTGGGAAAAAACAAAGGACGGATGGGAATGTAAACGGTGCTGCCAAAAGGTCTATGACGATCTGGGCGAAGTCGAACTCGGAAACACCGCTGATGCGCTCATCGCAAAACTTCTGCGACGCGGGCACCAACAAGGCCACGGGGCAAAAGTATGGCTCACCGAGCCGATCGAAAACCACCTCCTGAAGTCCGCCAGGCATTCGCTCACAAGCCAACTCATGCTGGCCGGCCTCTCCCCGTCCCCGGACGCGGCCGGCGAAGGCATCGAAGCCCACCTCGAGCGGGCGGCCGTCCGGGCACTCATGGCTCTTGCAGTTCACCAGAGAAACCAAATACATGAAACCCTCGAACGCCGTTAAATTCAAAACCAAAGCGAAATCCCGAGCCGTGGTCGAGGTATCGTTTTCCCTGAAGGCCGGCGAAAGCCAATGGTTCCTACTCACCGCAGACCGCCACTGGGATAACCCAAAATCCGACCAGATACTTCAAAAGAAACACCTCGAACAAGCCAAAGAACGCGGGGCCGGCATCATCGATATCGGGGACCTCTTCTGCGCGATGCAGGGCAAGTATGACCCACGGGGGACCAAAAACGACGTGCGCCCGGAGCACAACAAAACAAACTATTTGGACGCGCTCATCGAGACCGCCTCGAACTTCTTCTCTCCCTACGCTGAAAACTTCATCGTCATCGGACAAGGGAACCACGAGTCTTCCATCCTCAAACGCCAGGAAACCGACCTCACGACCAGACTCGTCGAGCGGATCAATACCAAAGCTGGCAGCAACATCCACCGCGGCGGGTTTTCCGGCTGGGTCGTCCTCCGCGGGAACATCGGAGGAAACGCATGGATCACAAAACGGGTCGCGTGGCATCACGGCTACGGCGGAGACGCGCCCGTCACCAAAGGCGTAATCCAAACAAACCGGATGGCCGTCTACCTCCCGGATGCCGACTTTGTTTTAACCGGCCATACGCACAACGAGTGGCAATTTCCGATCCCCAGGGTTCGGATCACCAGCCAAGGCCGGATATTCCATGACGAGCAACTCCACCTCAAAACCCCCACCTACAAAGAGGAATATGTCGACGGATTCGGGGGCTGGCACATCGAACGTGGGGGCCCGCCAAAACCGGTCGGGGCACTCTGGCTGCGAGCCTATCTCGAAAGCGATGAGCTGAAATACGAAGTCACCCGCGCCAAATAAAAGGTTGACCAAGCCAAAAACCCAAACACAAAAACAAAATGAAAGTCATCCTCACCACCGACCGGGCAACCGAAATCCTCAACAACTTTGAATTGGCCGGCTACGCCCCCCCAGCCGACCTCGTCCACTTGGTCGCTTCCAAATGCTCGGCACTTATCGACTCTGGAACACTCGCCGCATGGGAGGCTGGACTCCACACGCGAATCACCGACGCCACGCCCGGCGAACGCGGATACGAATCCTACCGGGTCGCGATCGGAGGTAAAGCATTCAATGGAGACGACCTACCCAGCTTCAAAAAAATCCCCGAGAAAATCCAAGCCGCGTGGGAAGTCGCCGCCTGCGCCATTCTCCAACATTCGCCCTGCGAACTCGACCCCCGCTCACCAGACCTCTTCGAAGGGCTACTCAAATCATGAAAGAGCAAACCAACTGGACGCCGATGCCTTCCCAGGAAATCGTCGATGAAAACTTTGGATTCATCTACAAACTCACCCTCCCAGACGGCCGATTCTACATCGGTAAAAAGAACTTCTGGGCCGACAAAAAAACAAAGAAAGCGTGCCGGACGAAAGGAAAGATCGTCGAGCCAGGCAAAAAGAAAACCGTCCGAGTCCACTGCGAAACCGACTGGAAAACATACTTCAGCTCTGGCGGAGCCATCGCCCGCCACATCTCCGAACACGGCAAGGCCGGGATCTCCTGCGAGATACTCGAGATCACCCCTCGAACCGGCAAAGAAGGAACCGCCGGGGCCGGCTTCCTTGCCTTCCGCGAACTTTGCTGGCAACTCGAGTCCGGCTGGGGGCTAAATCCAAAGTGCCTGAACGGGATCATTCACGTCCGCCTCTCCCCGCAGGCCGCCTGCCGGCCTTGACCGCCAGCGAGGTCATGAACAAAATCACCGGCAAAGAAATCACCGAGCTGGCACTCAAAGCAAAGTCCAACCAGTTCGGGCACCGCGAGGCACTCGCCTCGCTGATCGAAGCCTGCGGGCGCCTTATCCATGCCTGCGCAGCCCGCGTCGTTCGCCCAGGACTCCTCCGCGAAGACTTGCGCGAGGACGCCGTCCAAGTCGTTTCTATCGCTTTCTGCCGAGCCGTCGAGACCTTCGATGCCAGTAAATCCGGATTCGTCGCATGGGCCTACCTGAATTCAAAAGGCCCCCTGACCCGGCTCATCACCGACAGCGCCCAGATCCGCACACTGCATGGCCCTGATCGGATCAAAGCCTTCAAAGAGATCAAAGCCCTGCTGGAAGCCGGAGAGGAACTCCCGCCCCGGCTCGCGGCCATCCAGGCAGCCGCAAACCCATGCTCGGACGCGGACGGCGAAACCATGCACCTCCGGGATCAGTCGGAAACCCCGGACGCAGCGGCCGAAAAATGCGAGCTTTGCCAAGCCGTCCGCGAGGCCATGAAATCCCTCCCACCAGCCCAGATGGAGGCCGTCGATGCGTTCCTGACTGGAAAACCCGAAAAACGGGCTTCTAAGCAAGCAAGAAACCGTGCTTTACACCGCGCCTTCGAGGCCATGCGTCCCCATCTGGAAGAATTCTCAAGAAAAACCTTGCCATCCTGCACCTCACAGCATAAATAGGAGGCATAGCAGAAAGCCCGGCGGCCAGAAAGAAGCGGCTAGTTACCCTTCCATGAGACCCCGGACAAACTGGCCGAGCGGGGAAATACAAACCTGACCAGCCAGACAGCCCGGGGAGAAATCCCCGGGCTTTCCTTTTCCTCAGAACGGCTCGACGAATTCCTCGCTCAATTTCCCGTAGGCTTCGCAAAGTTCCTCTGTCGAAAACAAAGAAAACCACGGCTTGATCCGGACCATCCAAGCCGGAGGAACGAGGTATCCCTTCTCGACCATGTAGGCGCACGCCCGGTCGAGCGAGTGTTTGTAATCCACCTTGCGCCCTGTGATGTCTAGTATCTTTCGCACGATCTTCCTACGAAGTATGTCCTCGCATTTTCCCCGAGCCGCGATACCATCGAACGCCGCACGCCACGCATCCGATTCCTCGCGGGGTATAGGGTTAGGTTCCATGTCTTTCTTGAATTTTGGTTTTTCTGATTTCATAAGTTTGTTTTTTCCAGCTCTTGGGTGTCCATCCCCTCGTTTTCTTTTGCAAATTCCACCGCCGCGGAAATCTCATCCGCACCAATCGGCGAAACCGGTACCAGCTGGTGGCCTGAAATCTCCGAGCCATATTCCAGCTCCCAGCCTTTGATCCGGGCGGCCTCCTGAACCTGATCAGCCAGCTCACGCGCCTCCGGCCCCAGCTCATGTAGCCCTACCACTGTCATAATGGATGTGAGGCTGGCCACGACGATGCACTCCAGCGCATTCATAAGGCACCCCCCAACTCAACCAGCACCCAGCCATCCCAAAATATAACTTTGTTTTTCATTTTGTTTGATTTAGGGGGAGGTTTCCCTCCCCCATTTGTTGATGTTTACTTTCCAACCGCAATGATCAAATCAATGATCGCTGCGTATTCCTTTATTTGTTTTTTGGAATACCCGTTTCTTTTTGCGAAGTCCAACGCCTCTTCCGACTTCCACCATGCGAAGGTTGCCGACTTGCAACCGATGGTTATTTCCCCGTAGGCGGAGTTTGTAGCGTGGTGCATACTCCCTTGGATTTGCAAAGGACTCCCATCCCGCGCATTGCCGGATACCACCGCATCGCCGGATACCCGCGCATTGCCGGATACCACCGCATCGCCGGATACCCACGCTTTGCCGGATACCCGCGCATTGCCGTAGACCCACGCATCGCCGTTGACCCGCGCATCGCCGTAGACCACCGCATTGCCGGATACCACCGCATTGCCGTATACCCGCGCATCGCCGTAGACCACCGCACCTTTTTCGAGGTATGCAGACGCTTCGACTGTTGCTGTCTTCTGCTTCCAGCCTCCCCCGTTTTCGTGGGTTTCCCACTCATCGCGGTTGAGGGTTTCGTTCATTGTTTTCTCCAATTCGGAGAACTCGATTGATTTATTTTCTGCTTTCATTTTGTTTGGTTTTCTGTTTCTGCCGGTGCTGCATTTGGATCCCACGTCGCGGCAGCCGACGGGAGATGATAGATTTTTCTTTGCCCAACGTGTTCCACGGAAATCGCCCCCTCGCGGATCAGCAACTCCAAGGCATAAGTTTTTGTCTGCGTCCGCCCGGGCACCGCCCCGAGGATCGCGCTTTGATTTGACCCCTTTGGCTCGTGCCCGAGGTGGGCAAGGATCGCCTGCATAATCGAAGTCGGGCGAAATGTCGTCGGACGCTCGCCAACGGCACGGATGTCGCGAAAGCAAATGCAGGTGCGCTGGGCAGACCCCTCCATCGGGTCCATCGGGGTCACGGACATCTCAAACGCCCGCTGTCCCATCACCCCAATTCCACCGGGGCGATCCTTGGCAATGATCAGCTCGACCGAGCCGGCCTGCTTTGGCCCGAACTTTGTTTTTGATTTCAACATGTAGCAGGCCCCATTATACTCGCCTTTTTTCGCACCTGCCCCACGGCCCCAGAGCCCACGGCTACGGGCATCTTTGGTCACGTGATCCGTGACGACCACCGCCGAACCCTCGGTCATGAACGGGCGCAGCCGGAGGAGAAAGAATTTCACGACGTCCGTGTTTTCGTTTTCCTTCAAATTGTCCTGCGCCATGAGGACAGCCAACCCATCGAAAACAACGAATGTCGGCTTTTCCTTGGCGACCTCTTTCAGCTCCCAGAGCAAAGCGTCCATCTCGACCGGCCCGGGTTGGTGGCAATAGCGAATCCGCTCGGCCTCCTCCTTGGTGCACCCAAAAGCCTTCAACCGGGATTTGAACGCCTTGCGAGTATCCTCTGGATCGATATACCAAGAGAGGCCACCCACCCGCGCCTCGGCAATCATCGCAGCATCGCAGACTACACTTTTACCATCCGAAGGCTCGCCCATGATGGCTCCGATCGTCCCGCTGTAAAACAAACTTTGCCCCGGGTTCCCCAGATCGTCCAAGCAAACTGGGCAGCAATCCGCCTCTGGCAATGGCTCGTCTGGATCATCCCAGCCGTCCGCCATGTTCGAAAGCAAAGGTTTTTCTGCGGCCTTGGCTTCTTTGTTTTTCTCGGCTTTTGTTTTCGGGTGGGGACCCTCGACAACTTCAACTTTTGCAAATGGTTTCATACGCAATCCCTGTTTTAAGCAGGTTCCGAATTCTGGCAAGGTTTTTCTTCATCTTTTTTTGTCCACAAAATTTCCTGACTCCGTTCCGTGCAGGGCCGGACGACCCCGGGGATCCGAGTGGCTGCCCTCGAAAATGCCTGCGCATCGGCCCCAATATAGCGAAGGAAATCAACCAACGGGATGGGGGAAACGGCTCCGGGAATTATCAACATGGCGGAGAGTGCGCTCGCGTCAAGCCAGCCGTGGCAACCCTTCCCACCGGTCCCTAGGACAGCACGGAGATCCAAGCCGGCGGCATCCCGCAGCCATGCCAGCAAAGCCACTTGCTGCCAGACAGGCGTCCGCTGACCCTTCGGGCCATCGTGCTCGACAACCCCCCCGCAAACCCGAGTCACCCCGATTTCTTCTCGGCTCCCAGCGTCCTCTGCAAACGAAGCGAGGAAGCAGACCTCGGAGAGATTCGCTTCGCTTTCCAAAAGCGCCCAACGCTGCATCACAGAAACCGCTTTTTTCGGCTCGAACGACCGGGAGCGGAATAGGCTGGCACTCGCCCTCATCTCCCCGCACCATGCCCATTCTCCCTCCGCGAAGAATGAGCAGAAAAAACGAAACTGGGCCAGCCCGAACTCGGGGACCGGGCCAGACTCGCCCAGCATCTTCGAAATGCAAGTCGCCAGATCGTCCCCAGCGCACTCGCGGGCAAACTCGCAAATCTCATCCCAGACCACCCTGCAGGCCTTCAAATTCTGCAGGTTTTCCGCGTCGGCTCGTTCCTTCTCCACCTTCAGGCGGCGAAGTTCTATCGGATGCAGGCGGGGACCAGCCGGCTGGATGCCACGCGGGCTACCGACGATTTTCCGAATCTGGGAGCGGTGCTCTTTGCCTGCCTCCCCTTTGTTCGCAACGCACGCCCACGCACCGTCGGAAAACAAAACAAAATGCCCGCCATCGGAATCCGATCCAGCCGCCCGGCAGGCCGGACAAGGACCCTGCCAAGTGGGAGCACCGGAGGCATCCGTTCCCTTCTGCTCAAGCTCCATCTCTTCAACCAAAAGAGAGGTGCAAACAGGGAGTAAGGCGGTTTTCCGTGCAGGGGTGTCCGCTCTCTCTGCCGCCGCAACGACCGCCGCAGCGGCCCGTTCGTTCGACAAAAAACGCGCAAATCTTGGGTCCAATTTCTCCATAGCCCCCATGATTTACGCTACCCAGGGGAGGAAGGCAAGGGAATTTTTTGTAAATCGCAAAAACAACCCTTTCCCAACCCTTTCCCGAATCTTTCCCGTTTCTTTCCCACCTTGATAACCAATGCTTTACCCAAGATTAAGGCACCAAAAAGCCCAAAACAGAGGAAATTCTTTCCCGCCTTGATAGCCAACGACTTACGACGAAAAACAGGAAAAACGAGGCTTTTCGGGGAAATTCAGGCAAAATCATGCCGGTCGGAAACCAAGTCTGTGAGAGGCCCACGAGGTTTTTCCTATGGAGAAAACCCTCGGATGCCCACCCAGTAAGCTTTTCCCTCTTTCCCAACCCTTTCCCGAACCCTTTCCCGAGGGGGTCTAAAAACATGCGGTCCGCGGAACAAGTCTGGTAAAGGCTTTGGGGGCATTTCCCTAGGGCGAAACGCTCGGATGCCCACCCAGTAAGCTTTTCCGCTTTTCCCACCCTTTCCCGAATCTTTCCGGGAAAGATTCCCAACCCTTTCCCAAAATCCCCCTCTCTAAGAGAGGGGGATTGAAAGAGGGGCCTGAAAATCAGAAAAATACAAAAACCCTTTCCCAAAAAAAGAAATCAAACCCTTCCACCCAAAAAGACGCGGTAGATCAGGAAGCCGGCCACCCACGCCAGAAAATAATTTGAAGAAAACCCTTGACCCAACTCCCGAGCCATGCCAGACTCCCCCAATCTATGAGCACAAAATCCAACGAAGCCATCATCCGTCGCGCCAAGATACAAAAAGCAACCAGGGCACCAGCCTCGGAACGGGAACGGGAATACTTGAAAGCGTGGGAAGATCCCGCATTCTCCGCGGCAGCCGAAAAGGCCGGCATCAAACCCGAACTCGACCCGCTACCATTTACCGCCCCAGTCGACGAGGACGGTGAGGAACTCGACCCACTCGATCTGGCCGCATTCCAGTCGTGGGAAAAACAAAGAAACGACGAGCAAGACCCAACCCCCCAACACTGCGAGGCGGACCCAGAACTCGTGGAACGCCGAGCCCGCGAACTTGCCACGGAAATGATGACCGCCTGCCTCGACTCCATGACCCGTTCTCGATTCTCCGGCCTCGCCCGGCAGGCCGAAACGCTCATCCTCGCAATCAGCCCCAGCCACTCGGAGTCATCCCGCCAAACCGAGATCGCCAAGAAATATAACTGCACCCGTGCCGCCATCTCCAAGGACGTCGCCCACATGAGAAAACATAAGTCGATTGGCCTGATCACCGAACACGCCTTCTCGAAACCCGAGCAACGGGCAGCCAACTCGGATCGCGCAAAACGCGTCCATGCAGACCAAAAGCAACTCCGCACGAAACCACCAGAGGGCTCACTCGCCG
>Ga0247844_1006462_pt1 | contig 14010 bp, 12 predicted proteins | sample LaCtaG_FD_192421 | JGI IMG/M metagenome (GOLD analysis project Ga0247844, IMG submission 192421) | Freshwater microbial communities from meromictic Lake La Cruz, Castile-La Mancha, Spain - LaCruzMarch201714.5m_1 | ecosystem: Environmental > Aquatic > Freshwater > Lake | place: Spain: Castile-La... | reverse complement strand
TAACAGCACCTATAAGAAATTGGCGGTTCAGTGGTTAAATGAAGTTCAGTTTTTCAATCAAACTTTCGTGCAGGTTGACAGTTTTGTGCTTCGAAATCGCCAACTTCTTATAGCTGCAAAACGTTATGGGCAAGTTTAAAAAACGACACAACGGAATGACACAGACAAGAGAACCACCGTCTTTTGACACATCTTGACAGTTATTATTTCTGACAAGAAAAATTATTAACAAAAAAAGTGGAGACCAGAAACCACTAAAAAACGGGGCGACACCGAAAAGCCATACGAGTAGGAAAAGAAAAAAAGAAAAATTATGAATTATTATTTGAAAGTTTTACAGAACTACGCAACATTTAGCGGTCGTGCAAGAAGAAGTGAATATTGGTATTTTTCCTTGTTTAACGTAATCATTTCTTACGGTTTTGCGTTTGTTTGTGGACTTATGAAAGTTCCACAATTAGCTAATATTTACACATTGGCGGTATTAATTCCTTCAATTGCAGTTGGAGTTAGAAGAATGCACGATGTTGGAAAGAGTGGTTGGTTCTTATTAATTCCAATTTACAATCTAATATTAGCTTGTACTGACGGAGTAAATGGCGACAATGAATACGGTGCAGACCCAAAGGCTAATGTTTAACTGACTGAAAGAAAACCAGCCCATAACAGCGGGTTTAAGAAATTGGGGGTTCAGTAATTTATTGAACATTCTGCCTCGCATCAACATTTGTGGTGGCTTGACAGTTTTGTGCTCCGAAATCCCCAACTTCTTAAACCTGCAAACCGTTACCAACAAGCCTAAAAAAGACAGCGACATGAAAATTGACAAGACGACATACAAAGACAGAAAAGAAAGACAAATCGTAATGACTGCCGACCACACTTGCCGACCCGATAAAGTTTTATTTTTTGCCGACACACATTTTTTGTTTAAGAGCCGCCACACAAATGGCACATTGCCTTTTGCCCGACACACAAGCCAACGCTTCGCAAAAGTCAAAGAGCCATTTCTTGCTCACCCACATGAAGAAATAAAATTCACAAGTATAAACTTTAAATTAAATAATTATGGCAATAATTGATCTAGTCCGTTGGGCACCTCAAGGAAATGAAACTATATATGCTTATAGGTTTCCTGAGACAAATCTTAGCACATATACACAGCTTATTGTGCAAGAATCGCAAGAAGCAATTTTGTTTTCAAAAGGGCAAATTGTTGGTAAATTTGGACCAGGTAAGCATACCTTAAATACCGAAAACTTACCTATTCTTAGAAGTTTATACGGTTTGCCATTTGGTGGAAAAAATCCATTTACAGCTGAAGTTTGGTTTGTAAATAAATTGCAACCATATAATATTGACTGGGCTATTGACAGAATGGATATACATGATGCTGATTACAACACTGGTATTCCACTTATTGCAAATGGCAGATATGGTTTAAAAATTACTGATGCTGAAAGATTTCTTATAAAGATTGTCGGTACAAAGAATTCATTTGACCAAAACGACCTAACCGACCAGTTTTTTGGAGAATTTTCTACAAAAACAAAATCAACGATTTTGCAGTTCATGATAAATAACAAAATAGGACTAAAGCAAATATCGGCACATTTAGATAATATTTCGGAACACTTAAAAACTATAATGCTTCCATTTTGGGAAAATTTAGGTTTAGAACTAACAAAGTTTTATGTTACAAGTATTGAAGTTGATAACACAACAGAAGTGGGTAGAAGAGTATTAGATGCAATTTCGAGACAAAGTGCTCAATCTATTGGTGGTTATACATGGCAACAGGAAAAAGCGTTTGACGTAGCAAAAGATGCCGTTGACGGCTTAGCCAATAGTAATTCTGGCATAATGGGGGCTATTGTTGCATCAAATATGATGGGTGGCTTAGGAGGTGCTGGAGGTGGCGTAATGCAACCACAATACAATCAGCCTACGTTTGGTAGTGCAAATCAAGTTCAACAAGGAGGAACAGCACAGCCTGTAAATCAAATAAGGGAAGTTTATTGCTCAAATTGCTCAAAGAAATTTCCAAGCTCACACCGTTTCTGCCCTCATTGTGGCGACTCTTATGATGCGTGTCCCAAATGTGGAACAGATAATGATAAAAGTGCAAAACGTTGTGTAAGTTGTGGCACACAGTTACAAAGCGAAACAGCTTTATGCTCTAATTGTAATAATCCACTTCCTACAGGTAGTGGTTTTTGTGGTAATTGTGGTAAGCAACAAGCTGATGACAAATGTTCAAGATGCAGTACCCCATTAGCACCAACAATTAAATTCTGTCCGAAATGTGGACAAAAAAGATAACTTTTAAAATCTAAATATTATGAATACAAAAAAAATATTTTCATTATTGCTCGTCATATTTGGCGAAGCATTAATAATACTGTGCTTTCTTCATTTTGGAAGAAATGTTCAAACAGAAATACTTACATTGAACATTGTAGTATCTTCCATAATATACTGCCTTCTATTTATTGACATTATTATACCGTGGGTTGATTTTAAGGATAAATCACAAAAAACAATTGGGTCAATAGGGTTGCGATGGTTTTTTACATTTTTTTATATGCTACTTGCTATTGGTGCAATGGTAGTATTCAATTCTGTAAAACCTATTCATTTTACCAACCAAATCATAATTCAGGGAATTTTATTTTTCTTTTTACTATTAGGTTTTTTTATGGCTTTTTCTACTTCTGATAAAGTAAAAGAAGTTTATGTTGAAGAAAAACAAAATAGAGATAGGGTTGATGAAATGAAAAAAGCAACTAAAGAAGTTCAATTAAAAATTGACCAAATGAAAAATATTCCAACAGACATTGTCAATAAATTAAATGATTTGCAGGAGAATCTTCGTTTTCTTTCTCCATGCAATAGTAGCAATGCTTATGAACTTGAAGCAAAGTTAGTTGAAGAAATGAGAGCATTAAATGGTTGTTTTTTTGATATACCATTAAATCTTGAAAAAATAAATGACAACATTCAGAATTGTAATCGCACTTTGAAAGAGAGAAAACAAATTTTTTCCAATTAATATAAATCTAAAAATTAAACAGTATGAAGGGTAAAATTTTTCCAGAAACAAGTAATATTTTTCAAGATCAAGCGAAGATATTATTTAACTATTATCAGCAAATGGCTGAAAAAATAGTACAAGAAGAGGAACGCATTGAAAAAGAAATTGCGAAACTTGAAGAAGAAAAGAAAATGATAGAAAACCTATTATCTTCTTTTTGGACACGGTTAAAATTATGGTTTCAAGCTAAACTTAAAAAAACTAAGTTAGAACTTGAATCTGTAATAAGTAGAGTTGGTGAATTTCAAAAATTGCATAAAGAAATTTTTAGAGACTATAAAGTTAGTAAACTTGGTGTTGCTTATGTGCCGGTTGCTGATCAAATTAAATATGAAAACAAAAGTTTCATTGTTGACCATACAGGTATGGTGGTTGAATCAGAAGTTAAATTGCAACTTTCAAAACAAAATGATTTGTTAATTGAAACTATCTCTTCTTTAGAAAATTTATCAGCCCAAGCTCCTCTGGTAGAAACATCTGTTGAAATTGAAGAAATTGAAACTGCACAATATTCTACTTCAATGCAACAAATAAATCAACATGATTATTTTGGAAAACTTGAAAGGTCTTTGAGAACAATTTCATACTGCATGGATGATTTAGATGTTACTTCTGTTTCGTTGCCTCTTGTTGCAAATGAAAGTAGTTATTTGAATTTTCTCAAAGAATTCTCTACAAATGAAGTTCCTGAAGGTTCGCCTGTTTTTGAGGTTTTTAATACTGAAAAATATAAGGATGACATTGCTAAATTTCAAGAATTAAACAAGCTAAAAGACTCACTTTCTAGACATTCCGCTCAATTTGAGGATGTATTAAGAGGTTTAATGGTTACAATGGCTAACTCTGTTCAAGCAATTTCTTCACTTAAAGTTGCGTCTACGGACAAAATTGTATTTGAATCAAACAAGGTTCTTTATAAGATATTAAAATCGCCTTACAATCACTATTCTCCTGTATTAGAAGCATCTGAAATTGAAAGAATAAAAAATGAGAATTTCAATTATGCCGAAGCAGTAAGTGATTATGTTCCTTTCCAATTAAAAGAAAGTTCAAAAGTTAGATACAATTTACTTTCGGATACATGGACAGCAGAGGATGGAAGTACAACTAATTTCCCTTTTGGAGTTCATCAAATTCATGAAGAAATTGTTGCACCTATTGTTCAAAACTTGATGAATGAGACAAGAATTGAAAGGCTAAAAATTTACAATCATATAAAAGACCAAAAAATTAGTTACTTAAATAAATGGCATCAAGATACAGAAGATTTTTACGGTAGAAATCGGGCGGAAAGTGCAGACTTAATCAATTTAATGCGTGCTAGTCTTAGAGATTATGTTGCAGCATACAATACCTTAACTTCATTAAAGAAAACAGAAGACAGTATGGCTCAATCTGGTGGTTCGCTTGATTCAACGGTTGTAACTGCTTCTGAAAATTCAGCGGAAGTATTTGCTGCATTTGAATTACAATCAAAAGAATTCCAAAATGTTCAAATGGATTTTGAGAATTATATGGAAAGATTAAAAGAAGACATTGATGTAAAAGCTGGAAAATTTGAGCATATCGATTATTATGATGCTTTGCTTAGAGACGGAAATTCAAAAGAAATTGCAGTTGCCAGTAGTGAAGTACATGAATTGGATGAAAGAAGAAAACCATTAATTACTGTAAATCCATTGTTTGCTAAGACCTCCGAGATGCCTCCAAAGCCTAATGTTGAGGATATTACTTACGACCACATCTCATTAAATTTACCAAGCATTGCAAAAAATACACTAAGAGAACTTGACGAAGATTTAGTTTCTGAGCCAACTAATAGTGTTGAAGTAATTGCAAGTAATGATATTGTTGACAATTCTTCCGACATTGACGAAGTGGTTGGTGACAACATATCTAATCTGAGTTCTGATGAAGAAGTCGTTATTCCTAATGACGAAGAATCATTATCAGATGAAGTAAATAATGACGAAAATATAGAATCCGATGAAGAGGAAAGTGATGAAGAACAGGCATCAGAAGAGGAAATATACACAGAAGAGGAACTTGAAGAATTTTCAGATTCGGAACTAGCAGACATTATGAATAAATTGGACATTGAACCTATGGAAGATTTTGACAGAGATGAAGCCATATCAGCAATTCTTGAATCTCAAGAAAATGCAAACGAGGATGAAGATGAGGACGAAAATAAGAATAATAATTAAACTCATTTAAAATTTAAAATTATGGCAACATTTAATTATACAGTAGACACAAAGCCAATGGCAGAAGAAATTAGAAGCGTTTCGCATCATGTGCACGCAACTACTGGTGCCGTTGTAGCTATGCAAACGGCTGTTATTTTCGCAGAAGAAAAAGCAGCCGATCATGTTTGCAATAATGTGAATAAAGGTTTTTATTCGCTAATTCGCTCACAGATTTCGCAGAAAATGGCGAAACTGCAAAGCGATGTTGATTCTCACTTAATGCAGTTGGTTCAACAAAAAAATGCTTTATTAAGCATTAAAACCAGAATGCAACGTGATTACAATATGATTGCAGGTCGATATGGTAAACTTTTTAATGGACTTAATGCAAATTTAAAACAAAGAGTCTTTGAGCTAGATAAGCCTACAATTGATTTTGCGGTTAAAGAAGTTGATAAGGTTTCTAACCGAACTAAATACTTGACTGCTACAATTCCAATAACACAGTTGGAATCTATTTCTTTAAGTCAGAGAATTGTGGCTTCAAATATTAAACATAAAGGACTTAATGTAATCAATTCCATGAGAAGTTTTCTTTTTGAAATGAATACTCAGAAAAAACTTACTGATCAAATCCTTATTAATGACAACAGATACACTGGAACAGCAACTATATACATTCCTGTAGTTATTTGTGAATGTAACAGGGATAAAACGGATAGTAAAAACCTTGAGGTTATTGTTTCTGATGTAGAGCTAGATAATTTCTCTAAATCAGCCATTCAGAATACTGCTTATGCTGAAATAAATAAAGTTGAATGGTCGCAAAAGACTTTACCAAATTCTGAAATTAAAAATGAATTTAGTAAACTAATTTCTTCATCCGCAAAATCTCAAAGAGTAAAAGATATAGCTATGCAGTTGTTCCAGTCTAATAATTATCAAACCATTTAAATGATAAAGATATGAGTTATTCTAGAAAATATAGCGAAACGATAACAGTAAGAGGTTCTAAAACCGTAACTGTTTCATATCCGAAATCAGAAAGTGGTGGAAGTAAATCCGTTACTGTTGATTACGTTGAGAATGTCCCCGTTGATGTTAATATTCATGTCGATACAGATCCATTTGATAATAGTGTCGAAAATTGCAATACGAATGTCAATCTTCTAACTGGAGCAGTTGTTGCTACCGAAGCTGCTCAAATTTTATCAATTGATAAAAACTCTAAAAAGGTTGCAAGTACAATTATTTCAGGTTTCTTTGGTTATATCCGTTCTGAAATTAGTCAGCAAGTTGCTGAACTTTCGCAGAATATTGATGCTCAATTAATGCACCTGAAAGAGTTAGCTCAATCATGCCTTGGAAAGAAAAAACAAATGGAAGGAGACTTTAATAGGATTTCCAGTCGTTATGTTAAGATTTTTGATGATTTAAATAATGAATTATCAAATCGAGTTCATGAATTAGATAAACCAACATTTGTTTTCAAAAAAGAAACGGTTGCTCAAAACAAACGAACTTCTGAAAATGACTTGGTAAATACAGCAGCAATTCTGGGCGGTGAATGTGGAAATTTGCAGGCAAAAATTAGCACATCAATCGCAAAGAAAAGAGCTTTAGATACTTTGAATCAGGCAAAAGTATTTTTGTGGCAACAGAAAAAGTTAAACAATACTATTCAAAAATGCATGTTGAACGAAAATGCAGACAGCCAAAAATTTTCACCTGTTTGTTTCATTGAAACAAATAGTGAAAAAAATCAGATTGGTAAAAATTTGTTTACTCCTACATTCTTAACCGCCTTAAATGAAAACACTAAAAAAAGTGAGATAATAGAGCGGTTCTCTGAAACAACAAATTCATGGAGTGTTATCCCTAAAGAATATAACGACAACTTGAATTTGTATTTCAACTCTGAACTAAATAAGGCGTATTCTTCGGCTGATCAACATGCAGTAAGAGTCAAAGAAATGATTCAGAAAATAGCCAATCTTGGCTCAATAAAAGTAATTAATTTTCAAAACATTTAAAACTTAAAAATATGAATGAATTAAAAGAACTTCGTTTTAATGAGACTAATATCCAACTTAAAGATAACTTGGTGAAAGGCTCAATATTACCCGAAAAAATAGCTGAACTCGACAGAACTATTACAATTCAAGGGAACTCAGTTATTGAGGGTGCAGTTTATGCACACAAACTTGAAATCCAACAAGGTGATTCGGAGATTAGAGGAGCTGTGTTTACTCAACTTGAATTATATGTTAACAGTGAAGCAACGGGCAATATTTCTTTTAAAAAGAGTGTTGGTTCTGCTAACTCCATTGTTTCCAGAGCACCAAAATGTAATATCATGTTTTATTCAGACATAAATGCTAAAAGTGTTACACTTTACAATGCATTTGTGGCAGGAAGTATTTACGCTGATGAAATTATTTTACAGAATTGCGTTGTAATTGGAGGTGTATTTGCAACCCAAAATATTGATATTACAAATTCAATTGTTGGTACTTTTAATACTCCTTCAATTAAAGCTTCTCAAGCAGTTTGGTTGTTATTGCCAAGTGCTTTTTCAATTGAAAAAATTGTAATGATACCAGGTACAAAATTCTTCAATTTAAGTTTAGCTGATTTAGGTTCATTATATAAAGGTATGAAACAGACAACTAATTCAGGTAAAATAGAAATGAATCTTGAATTTGACGAAGTTAAGACAACACTTACAAATGAAGAAACTCAGAAAACATTAAGGAGTTATACTGTTGTTGGTAAGGTTTTGGCTGCTGACTTATTAGACATGGATAAATTTCAAAATCATTTCTTGTTAACAGCAGCAAGTCTAGGTTCTCAATTGCTTAAAAATTATGACTTAGGTGTTAATGCTAAAGGAGAACCTGTTACGCTGACTTTTGATAAAATAAGGAATTTCTTTTTTGACATTTTACTCGGCAAAATTGAAGTACAGGAAATTAATGGAAACTTTGATATTTCACAAATTACAGGAAAATTTAACTAACAATGCTGGACGTAAAGCAAGCACATTTGCAAACCGCTAAATGCCAACCCGCAAACCAAAGTTTGCAAAAGAGCTTGCTTTGCCAACCCGCAAAAAAACAAAAAATCTCCCCTCTTAAAGAAAAATAAAACTTTGCAAACGCACAGCCAAACGGACAACAACGGAATGAAAGAACAGACTGAAAATATTAAAGGTATGTCGCTTGAAAAGAAAGAAGGCCAGTTGGTAACATGCGGTATATTTTATTGCCGAGTTAGTGCTAACATGATAGGTTGTGGCTCGCTTCAAACTTTATCACGGCTTGACAGTGACGTGCTCCGAAATCGGCAACAAAAACATACCGCTGTCCGTTAAGTGCAATGCTAGGACGACCACTTCACCGAGAAAAATTAGTAACTTTAACAACGTAATTTGACAGAAAATATGACCAAACAAGACGCTTATAAAAAAATCGAAAAACTGGTTGAGCGGTTTGACGAACAAAAGGAATTTTACAGAAAATCAGACTATAATGAAACTCTAACAAGACGAGACTTCATTGACCCTTTCTTTAAAGCACTTGGTTGGGACATTGACAATGAAAATGGTTATGCAGAAAGTTATCGTGAAGTAATCCACGAGGACAAGGTTAAAGTTGGTAAAGCGACTAAAGCACCTGACTATTCATTTAGACTTGTTGGTGGTAAAAGATTGTTTTTCGTTGAAGCTAAAAAACCAAGTGTTGCAATTAAAGACGACATTTTACCAGCATACCAAGTTAGACGTTATGGATGGAGTGCAAAACTTGCAATTAGTATTATCACAGACTTTGAAGAATTTGCAATTTACGATTGCACTAAAAAACCAAACCCAAGCGACAAGGCATCAACAGCAAGACTTAAATACATTACATATTCTGACTATTTAAAAGAGTTTGATTTCATTTGGGACACATTTAGCAAAGAAAAAGTTCTACAAGGTAGTTTTGACAAATTTGTTCAAAGTGACACTTATAAAAAAGGAACAACAACCGTTGACAATGAATTTCTGCAATCACTTGACAGATGGAGAACTTATCTTGCAACCTCAATCAGTTGGAACAATAAAAATCTGAATGAAGACGAAATAAATTTTGCGGTTCAGCAAACAATCGATAGAATTATTTTTCTAAGAATTGCAGAAGATAGAAGCATTGAACCTTATGGCAATTTAAAGACTGTTCTTAAAAGTGGGGAATATTACGACAACCTATTTAGAATTTACCAAGAAGCAGACGAGAAATACAATTCAGGCCTTTTTGATTTCAACAAAGACAAAATTAGTAAGACTTTAAAAGTTGATAACAAAGTTGTAAAATCAATCATCAACGAACTTTACTACCCCGAAAGCCCATACGAGTTTTCAGTGTTATCAGTTGAAATTTTAGGAACTGCTTACGAACAGTTTCTTGGAAAACAAATTAAAGTAGATAAAGCACATCGTGCTAAAATCGAAGAGAAACCAGCAATTAGAAAGGCAGGAGGTGTTTATTATACGCCTCAATACATAGTTGACTACATTATAAAAAACTCTGTCGGAAAACTCATTGATGGCAAAGCACCAAAAGACATTTCAAAAATAAAAATAGCTGACCCTGCCTGCGGCAGTGGCAGTTTTTTATTAGGTGCTTATCAATATATACTTGATTGGCATAAGAACTACTACACCGACAACGGTAAAATGTCAAAAGGCAATAAAGGCAATCCATTAACTCCAGAAGGCAATTTGACAACTTCGGAAAAGAAAAGGATTTTGCTTAATAACATTTTTGGTGTTGATATTGATGTTAATGCAGTAGAAGTAACAAAGCTGTCGCTTCTTTTGAAGTGTATGGAAGGCGAAACAGAAGCAAGTATTGCAACACAAATGAAACTTTTTAACGAAAGAGTTTTGCCAACATTAGATAACAATATTAAGAGCGGAAATAGTTTAGTTGATACTGATTATTATGATGAGGAATTAGATTTTGGAGATGAAAAAACTATAAAACCATTTAGTTGGAAAAAATCTTTTTCAGAAGTATTTAAACAAGGTGGCTTTGACGCAATTGTCGGAAATCCTCCTTGGGTTTCACTAAATGGCAAATTCGGTAACGACATTTTAAATCCACAAGCCCAACAATATTTAATCAAAAAATATTCAGGCAATACTTATATGCCAAACCTTTATGAATACTTTGTTCACAAAGGATTAGAGTTGATTAACGAAGATGGTGTTTTTTCATTTATAGTGCCTGACCGTTTAGGCTTTAATAATCAATTTGTTTCATTGCGTAAAAAACTTCTTACAAATTACAAAGTTGATGAATTGTTATATAAAGCTCCATTTCCAGGAATTGTAACAGACACTTTAGTTTTCCGTTTTTCTAACAAGAAAAAAGCAGAAACAAATTATAAAATTAGAGTTGGAGAGTTTGCAAAAGAAATACAAATCAAAACATCTAAAGAATATTTGCAAGACAACGAACATCAGTTTTTATATGAAAGTAGCGATGTTGCTTCAAAAGTCTTAAATAAAATATTTGGAAATAAAAAGTGTAAACCTCTTGGCGAAATTGCCGAGACGACTTCTGGTTTCGGAGGAAAATCAACAGAAATAACAGCCACTAGAAAAAATCAAAAACAAATTGAAGTTATAAGAGGAAGAAGTATTCAGAAATATTCTTCTGTTACTCCATATTTCTTTGACTTTAAAAAAGAAAATATTACAGGCAGAACAACTGATAAAAATAAATTGGGGGTAAAAGAAAAAGTTTTGCTTCGCAAAACTGGTTTCCCAATTATTTCTACTTATGACGAAACTGGTATTTTTCCTGAACAATCTCTTTATTTCATTTTCAATAACTCAACTAAAAATTCATTAAAGTATTTTACTGCATTAATTAACTCAAACATTTTTCAATTCGTTTACATCAACAAATTAGTAACCAATAAAGACAGCACACCGCAACTTAAAAAAGTTGACCTTGACAAGTTTCCTGTATTCGTTTGTGACTTAAAAAACAAAGACGAAAAGACAAAACACGATGAAATTGTAAAGCAGGTTGACTTGCTTTTAAAGTTCAATGACGAGTTAAACGAAACAACTTTTCAAAATAAAATAGAACACCTAAATACACGCATAGAACATTGTGAAGAACGCATAAATGAAATAGTTTCAGAGCTTTACGGGTTGACAAAAACAGACATTGAAACAATAGACAAATATGACGAGAAGTAGAAGCACAGCACCTAACATTTAGAGAACTAGCAGAAGAAAGCCCAAATTAAAAGCCCTGAACGTGGGCTTTTTTTGTTAGTTCTTGTTGACCGACTAGTTTTTCCGTAGGTGGGAAAGTAACCAATCCCTATACTTTTTAAGTGCGATAGCTCTCAAATTAAAACGATTTAACCACTCATTTTAAACAGCTTACACAAAAAATCCCTTACCCAAAAACTGACATTTTTAGGGGTTGAAGTTTTCAATACATTTGGGAATAAGTCGCTGGATTTCTTATTCCTTTTCAAGTGTTGGTTCTTTGTTTTTACTCATCGTAAATCTATTAAGTGATTGATTTATTGAGGTTTTGGTCGTAAAGCGTTTGGTTTCAATTAGCTCCATTTTTCCTACTTTACAACACGGACAAAGCGTGATGTCTTTTCCGTACTTTTCTAAAATTCTTAGTTGAACAGGTATTTTAATTATCGGGCTTAAAGGACTCAATGTCAACAACTCACGAATGAGATTTAAGCGCTTTCGTTTGGAGTTATTCTGTAAAAAACCATAATGTCTTATTTTTGTAAAACGACTTGGTAGAAAATGAAGTTCAAAGCGTCTAAGAAATTCCGCTCGACTTAAAGTCATAGTTTTTTGCTTATCGCCATCCGCATAATCTTTGTAACGAAAGCTTACTTCCTTATCATTTACAGAAACAATTCGATGTTTGGTAATCGCAATTTTATGAGTGTATCTACCAACATATTCAACCACTTGAGCTGGACCACCAAATGGTGCTTTTGCATAAACGTTCCATTTTTTAAATCCAATTTCTCGAATAATGTTATCGTAGTCAAGTCCCTCTTTTTTAAGATTCAACTTTGCAATTCCATCCAAAAATTTTGCCTTGTACATCTTCTGTAAGCTTTTTTCTGGAAACAAAAAGTTGTTCTTCTTTCGTTTGGCAGAAATCCATTCTTTACCATTAAATCCGCCTGCCGTTACGATGCAATGAACATGAGGATGAAAAGTCAGTTCTTGACCCCAGGTGTGTAGAATCATCGTAATTCCACAATCTGCACCAAGGTATTCAGGCATTTTTCCATGTTGTAAAATCGTTTGTGAAGCACTGTTAAACAGGAGTTTATACAAATATTTTCTGTTTCCCAAAATCAATGGATTTAACTCATGAGGCAAGGTGAAAACCAAATGATAATAAGCTGTGGGAAGTAGTTCTTGCATTCGATTTTCAATCCATTCTTCGCGTTTAAATCCACCACAATGCGGACAGTGTCGATTTCCACAAGCGTGATATTGCACTTGTTCTTTGCCACATTTTTCTTCCGAACAGCGCAAACGATGCATCCCTTTTTGTGCAGTATGACAAATCGATAATTGTTTAAAAATTGACTGAGAATAGGAATTAAAATGTTGAATACTTGCGTCTTTAAACAAGGATTGAAACTCAGTCATTTTGATTCATTATAAAATCAAAAGGCGAACATAAAGCAGCACGTTTCTTTTTTTGAAGGTGCAAATAAATCATCGTAGTTTCAATTTTTGAATGTCCCAACAATTCTTTAATCGTATGAATATCATTCCCTTGATCGAGTAAATGTGTGGCAAATGAATGGCGAAGTGAATGTGCTGAAAATTTGTATTCTTCCAAACCTGCCAATTTCATACACTGACGAAGTGCATGTTGGATAGATCGTTCATTCATTGGTTTTCCAGGTGTTTGACCCTCAAAAAAATACACTTTAGGTCGATGTTGCCTATAGTATTGTTCCATCTCTCCGAGCAATTGTTTGGGTAAAAGCGTAAATCGATCGCGTGAACCTTTGCCTGCAATTACTTTAATCTGTGAGTTCTCTCGGTCGATTTCCTTCATGCGTAAATTCTTCAATTCACTCATACGCATCCCAGTACCATAAAACAATCCAACCAGTAATTTATGTTTGATATTGGTGCAAGAGGCTAACACTTTAAGGACTTGTTCTTCACTTAAAATCTCAGGTAAACGAAATTCTTTACGAGGATAAAAAGCGCTTGGAACAATAAATTCAGCTTTGTAGATATGCTTATAAAAAAAACTACAAGATTGTGCTGTCATACGACATTTATCACGACTTACACCATGTTCAATCTTGATGAAATTGATGTAATTAACAATGTCATTCTGCGTAATCGACTTAGGTGGAAGGTCGTTATAATGAGAAAATAACAAACGCATCTCTCGCACATAGCTTTCAATGCTCCGAGGAGAATAACTCTTCGCATTCATGTAATTGTTCATCTCAATAAGCAAGCGCTGAGCTTCTGGATTTAAGATGATTTTAACTAATCCATTTTTTTTGAATTCATACTATTGATTTTTATAAAGTGAATTCAAAGGAATATATTATTTTTGGGAATGTTGAGTTCTCGTCCGTAGGACGTCGGTTCAACAGCACCTACCCAAAAGTGGCGGTTCAGTGCTCCGCAGACACATTTGT
>Ga0247844_1006457_pt1 | contig 14016 bp, 10 predicted proteins | sample LaCtaG_FD_192421 | JGI IMG/M metagenome (GOLD analysis project Ga0247844, IMG submission 192421) | Freshwater microbial communities from meromictic Lake La Cruz, Castile-La Mancha, Spain - LaCruzMarch201714.5m_1 | ecosystem: Environmental > Aquatic > Freshwater > Lake | place: Spain: Castile-La... | reverse complement strand
AAATTGTTCTTTTGGTAACTTTTGAATCGCTTTCTCTAATCGTTGAATGTATTTATCCTTTTTAAACTCATTGACTTTGCGCAAAAATGCTGTATCAGGTTGCAATGGAATTCCTAAACAATAGCCGAAAGAAAAATCCAAAATTTCTCGATGCGTTTTTATCAATTGTGCTTTAGTGGAAATCAATTTTTGGTTGTTTGAAAAGTTAACAATCGAATCAATATTGATAAATTCTAACTTCAAATTTACTTTAGCTGTGTCCACTTCATAAGGATCAGACGAACAACTTTGAAATAAGATAAAAAGTAAAAAGACAGGAATTAATTTAAAAAAACGCATGTAAAGGATTATTCTTTATTTTTGTTTCAAAATTAAACATTAAAACCAAATCTTATGAAAAGTATATTTACTAACAAAATTAAATTCTTTGGTGCTTTCTTACTTATAAGTGGAATCACGTTTTCTCAAACTGGTGCGGAAACTGCAGCAGATAAACGAGTTCAAGCTGGATTAACAACGAATATTGGAATGAACTTATTGTCACTAGGAACAACTAGAATGGAAAGTAATGGTTTAGGTGGTAATTTTAGTATTGGAATTGTTTTACATAGTACATTTAAAAGCTCTAAAAATCTTGGTATTGCAACTGGTCTGGATTTTGATTTTGCTACACAAAAATATGCCACAAAAGTTCCTACTTATTATCGTTATGTAGATACAGACATTTTACCTAAAGAAGACAGTGGTACAGGATCTAGTCTTTTTTCATTAACGGAAAGATCTCAAAAATCAACCTATATTTCAGTTCCCTTAATGTTATTGTTTAGAACAGAATTCATCGGTGATTTTAGATATTTTGGAAAATTTGGTATCCGTAACAGCTTCTTAGTTGCAAGTAAATTCAACGATTATGGGAGTGTTGTAGGAGGATCAACTGATTTGATTGAAAACAACAACATGAAATCACCAGGAGAAGCATTTTTATATCAAGGTTCTGTTGGTCTTTCAGCTGGAGCTGAATGGAATTTTGTGGGTACAACTTGTTTAGTATTAGAAGGTGGATATTACTATGGTGTAACTCCACAATATTTGGATAGAAAAGACAACAAAAAAACATTATCTACTGATAATTCCCTTCAACAAGTTTATTATTCCAATAAATCGACAATGAGTCAAATTCTTTTTAGAGTTTCTCTATTATTTTAATTAATTCTGAATTGAAAGAAGTTAGTTCTTTTATTGTAGATTGGCTTAATTCCTATTCACAAAAATCAAATACTAAAGGTTTTGTAGTTGGAATTTCAGGAGGCGTTGATTCAGCATTGACTTCTACTTTGTGCGCTTTAACGGGAAGAAAAGTAATAATGGTTAATATGCCAATTTTACAAACTTCTGCTGAATATTTGAGAGCTCAAAAGCATATCGAAAATTTAAAAAGTCGCTTTGAAAATGTGGAAGCAGTTGAGATAGATTTAACATCTGTTTTTCAAAGTTTCAGTGCGAAAATGCCATTTGAAACCGAAGATTATTTATTGGCTATGGCAAATTCAAGAGCGCGCATCCGAATGACTACTTTATATGCAATAGCTCAAGTTCATGGATGTTTAGTGGCTGGAACTGGCAATAAAATTGAAGACTTTGGAATTGGTTTTTACACAAAGTATGGCGATGGTGGTGTTGACTTAAGCCCAATTGCAGATTTAACAAAAACACAAGTTTTTAAAGTTGCAAAAGCAGTTGAAGTTATTGACGATATTTTAATTGCAAAACCAACTGACGGACTTTGGCCAGATGGAAGAAGCGACGAAGATCAAATTGGAGCAACTTACCCTGAATTAGAATGGGCAATGGATTTTGAAGGCGATGAAAATGATCTTTCCGAACGACAAATTGAAGTCTTAAGAATCTATAGGTCTTTTCACAAAGCGAATAAACATAAAATGGAACCCATTCCAGTTTGTGAATTACCAAAAGAATTGAAAGAAAATCTTTTAAGCCTTTGATTTAATTCAATAAAAATGACTCGTTTTCTTGCGATTGCGCTGCTTTTGATTTTTACATTTCCTGTAAATGCATCTAAAATTAAGAAAGGATTTCAGGAACTAGAAAAAAAGAATTACTACAACGCTTACTCATATTTTCAAAAATCACTTAAAAAGAACAAATCAATTGCTTCTTTTGGATTAACTAAATTGTATTTAACTGATGATTGGCAAAATCTAGACAGTGCTTATCGTTTAGTGCTCCAAGCTGAGTCCAATTTTTCAGCAATAAAAGCGAAGAAAAAAGAAAAATTAAAAGAAAAGTTTGCCTTTGACTCACTTGCTATTCAAGATTTAAAACAAAAAGTAAGTGCCGCCATTTTTAATGCATATATAAAAACTCCTAGTGAATACCTATTTGTTCAATTTATCGCATTCAATGAATGGTCAACTTTGGTTCCTAAAGCTATTCATCTCAGAGATTCAATTGCTTACGCCAGTGCAGAACATGCTAAAACTTCACAAGCTTTTGCGGAATTTTTAAGTAAATATCCAAACTCGTATTTAAAAGAAAATGCCAAATTTAATTTTGATGAATACCAATATTTAGAATTCTCTCGCAAAGGAAAAATTGAGGATTACGAAGCTTTTTTGAAGTGTTGCTCGAGTAATCCCCACGCTGAAGATGCTGAAAATCGACTTTTTGAATTGAGCACAATTGATAAATCGCTGGTTTCGTATCAAAATTTCGCGAAGAAATACCCAAAAAACAAAAACACCGAAGAGGCTTGGCGAATGGTTTACAAGCTGTTTATGAAAGAATATTCGAAAGAAAAATTCCTAGAATTCAAAGAAAAATATCCTGATTATCCTTTCATTAACGAAATTGAAGAAGACCTAAAATTGTTAAGCGCAACATTCTATCCGTTTGTTCAAAATGGACTTTATGGTTACTTTGACAAAGAAGGTAAAACGGCAATTGCGCCACAATATGAACATTTGGGTATTTTTCAAGATGGTTTAGCTGTAGCTTCCAAAAATGATAAATATGGCTTAATCAATAAAAAAAATCAAGTAGTTGTTGACTTCGTTTTTGATGAAATTCTTGAATTTGTAGATGCTAGAGGTATCGTTTTTAAAGGAGATAGTGTTGGGTTGATTGATCGTTCAGGTCGTGAAGTTGTGCCGATTGTGAACAATGATATTATTGCTCTTGGAAAAGGTTTGGTGGCTATCAAAGAAAAAAGTGATTCAAATTATTACATTTCAGACATTAATTTTTCACCCAAAACTGCTGCTATTTTTGAAGAAATACAAGAGTTTAAAAAAGGTATTTCGATTGCGAAAACGAAAGAAGGATTTGGCGTTTTAAACACAAAATGTCAGTGGTTAATTCCTGCAATGTTTGAATCCATTCGCTTTCTAAATGATACCTTGATTGAGTATGGTTTTGCTGGTAAAAAAGGATTGAGAACCTTAAAAAATGTACAATTAACAGATGCGATTTACGATGAGTTTTCAAAGTTTGATGCTATTGAAAAACAACTAATCGCAAAGCAAGGAACTTTCATTTTTTATCTCAACGACCAAGGAAAAATGCTCTTTGAAACACCAATGGAATATTTTCCAAATGCGTTTGAAGTAGCCCTTTTCTATAAAGGAATCAGTGTTTTTCGCAAAAAAGGAAAATACGGACTAATCGACACTACAGGAAAAGAATATTTAAAACCCACATTTGATGCCCTAGGACGACCACTTGTTGCTATTCCAGCGATAAAAGATCAGAAATGGGGAATTGTTGATTGGAAAGGACGCTCGATTCTTCCGTATGAATTTGACAATATTGAAACCATCGGCTATTTCGGATTTATCGTTGAAAAAAATGGTTTGCTCGGTTTTATGGATCAAGGATTTAGGTTGACGATTCCAATTTCATTTTCTATTGTTAAAGTCTTTGAAAATGATTATATCTTGGTTTCAAACGGCACAAAATACGGGTTGTATTCTAAAAAAGGAGAATTGATTATTCCTATAGAGTATGATTTAATTAAAGTTTTTGAGGGAGATTGCTTATCTTTAATCAAAGAAAATGAAACAGCTTATTACTTTTTGCGTTCTAAGATGTATCTAAAACCTATGAAATGATTGGTTTTTTCAACCGACCTGAACGTATCTTTTTTGCAGTCATTGTTGCAATGTCGGTTTATGTTTTTTTATTTATCTATTTTCAAATTTCCTCTTCTATCGAATTAATTCCGATTGATCCATTTAATAATGATGAAGTAACAGTTGAATTGAAAGATGAATTAGAAATTACGCCTGAACAAGTGGAAATTAATTCAATAAATAATGATGAAAAATTGACGAATACTGTACGAAACAATGCTGATAGTCGCCAAAAATCAAATGAAAACTGGTCACAAAACTCTTCTAGTGGTGGAAATCCGGAGCAATCAGTTAAAGATTTTGAACGCCAATTATTTAACGAAGCTGGAGGAGATAAGGAACGAGCGAAAATAAAAAGTGAAGCAGAAGAACAGAAAAGAAAAATAACATCTAACGCCAACAATAAAACGAATTCATCAGCCCAAGCAACAAAATCAAATCAATTTGCGGGAAATGTGATGGTTGATTTTAGTTTGAAAGGAAGAACAGCTTACGAAAACAATAATTGGTATGTCAGAAATCCAGGTTATACTTGTGGACATGGATCTGCTGGAACTGTAGTTATTTTGATTTCAGTTGATAATTCTGGAAGAGTAATTAACACTTCTATTGATGAAAGTCGTTGTGAAAATGCTACTTCATGTATGCGTGAACAAGCATTAAAATATGCAAGTATTTCAAAATTTAATGCAGGTTCAAGCAAACAAGAGGGGTATATAAGATATCGATTTGTTGCTCAATAATAGATTTAAGCTATTTCAGTAACAATATTATGTTTTTCGATTAACTTGCGTATATTAATCAAAGCATATCTCATTCTTCCGAGAGCTGTGTTTATGCTTATGTTTTCCATTTCAGCAATTTCTTTAAAAGATAAATCCTGAAAAATTCGCATTTCAATCATTTCTCTTTGAGGTCTTGGTAAATAAGTTACCAAATTAACCATTTGACTTTCCAGTTCATCATAAGTCGTTTGCTGTAAGTAGTTTTTCTCTTCAGCTGCAATTCTGTAAAAAACAGAATATTCTTCATCTAGCGAGTTGCTTTCAGAAATCATCCTTACTTTGCTCTGGCGGCGGTAAAAATCAATGATTAGATTATGAGCGATTCGCAAAGCCCACGGTAAAAACTTACCTTCCTCATTATAATTTCCCAATTTCAAAGTATTTATAATTTTCACAAATGTCTCTTGAAAAAGATCATTTGCTAAGTCAAAATCTTTGACTTTGTGTTTTATAAATCTAAAAATACGATCTTTGTGTCGAAGTAAAAGTACTTCAAAAGCTTTCTCATTACCAGCAATATACAATTGAATTAAGCTACAATCGTTCTCGTTTGTTAAAAACATAATTTACAAATTCTGTCGAAAATCAACAATTAAAAGTAAATTTGAACTATAGGCTTTAAGATTTAAATTTCAGCTAAAGTAGTTGTTTCATTTTAATCTTGCAAATTATAGTTAAAAATTAATGTCAATTCGTAACAAAATTCTATTCTTTGGTTGGATTACTTTGTTTGTTTTTCCAATTTCAGGTTTTTTACTTCGTTACTTAATAGATGATATTTCATGGATTGAATTTCTTGAACCTCAAAATATTCAAATCTTACCAATTGGTCTAGGTTTGGAACTTGGTTTTGTGTATGGATTTCTTGCATATTTATTAATGCAATCGCCTTTTTTTGATACAGTTCCAATGAAAATTGATAAAATTGTTGAGGGTATGAATTTAAAAATTCATCACGGTATTTTTCTCTCTCTTTGTGCTGGAATTGGTGAAGAATTTCTATTTAGAGCTGGCATTCAACCCTATTTAGGTTGGTTTTTTACCTCCATTTTCTTTGTTGCTTTACATGGCTATTTAAACCCCTGGAATTGGAGGTTTTCAATCTATGGGTTAATTATTCTACCATTTATTTTCTTAATTTCTTTGGGATTTAATTCTTTTGGAATATGGTTTTCGATTGCAGCTCATTTTTCATACGATGCTGTTCTTTTTACATTTATGATAAAAGAAAATAGTTTAATCAAAATGCAAATTGAATAATATAAAGTTTTAAATTGCTTAATTTTTATTCTAGTGCTTTGTACTATCTATATTTTGCGTTATTAACTAATCCCAGCCTTCAGTATTTTCGTTTTTTGCAATTAATTTCTGCCAATCGTAATCACCATTTTTAAATAAATCGACATCAGAATCTCCCAAAATTGCCTGGTATTCATTCTCAGAAACCGTATAACGTTCCACTTCTTCGCCTGTGTAAACTTCAATTGCTTCCAAAAATGGAATTTCTTCTTTGCTACAAAATGACATCGCTTGCCCTTTGTTAGTGCCCCGACCTGTTCGCCCACAACGGTGAACGTAATTCTCTGGATTTTCTGGCAAATCGTAATTGACCACATAATCCATATTTGGGATATCAATTCCTCTACAAGCGACATCTGTAGTGATTAAAACTTTATTTTCAGCACTTCTAAAGCGATCCAAAATTGCAAATCGTTCTTGCTGTTCAATGCCTCCATGTAATGCTTCAGACTTAATGTCAACACGTTCCATTGCAGCAACCACGCGTTCAGCTCTCACTTTAGTGCGCACAAAAACAATGAACTTATACTCAGGATATTCTTTCAATAAATTCTCTAAGAAAAAACGTTTATCGTCCATTTCAACCATACAAACAGCATGATAAACATTTTTAGAAACTGGATTTTGTGGTGAAATTTGAATACGTATAGCGTCGCGAACAACATCATACGCTAAAGATTTAATTTTCTTGGAAATCGTTGCTGTAAAAAATAAAGTTTGACGTTGCTTCGGAATCTTACGAATCACATCTTGAATATCTTTATTAAAACCTAAATCGAGCATCAAATCTGCTTCATCCAATACAAACATTTCAAGCTGTGAAATATCGACAAATCCCTGAGAGATAAGGTCAAACATTCGTCCAGGTGTTGCAACCAAAACATCTAAACCATCTTTCAAAGATTTGATTTGCTTATCCTGCTCCACCCCACCGTATAAACCCAAAGCACGTAAATGCGTTTGAGCTCCAATTTCTTCAACCACTTGTGCAATTTGTTTACACAGTTCACGTGTTGGAACCAAAATCAAAGCACGAATTCCTGAATATTTACCACGAGGTTTCACCAATAAACGATTCAACATTGGAATGACGAATGCGGCAGTTTTACCAGTTCCAGTTTGTGCCACTGCCATCACGTCTTCCCCGTCTAAAATATGTTTTATTGCTCTGAACTGAATGTCTGTTGGTCGGTTAAAACCCATTATATCAAGCTGTTTGACAATAGATTGGGAAAGGTTGTAATCTTTAAATTTCATGTGATATTGCTATTCTATATATAAACGACCTACTTGTGTCATTTTCACAAAGGTAGTGATTCGGAACTGATGTTTCTGAATAAAAATTTTAGGAAATCTAGTATTAATTAGCGTTAATGTTTAGTAAATCATTGTCTATCCTCAACTTCTTGGTAAATTTGTAATTATTAAAATTTAACTAATGTCAGACGATAAAAAAATAATATTTTCAATGGTTGGGGTTTCCAAAACAACACCACAAGGAAAACAAATCATTAAGAACATTTACCTCTCTTTCTTTTACGGAGCAAAAATCGGAATCATCGGTTTGAACGGTTCAGGAAAGTCAACAGTAATGAAAATCATTGCCGGCTTAGACCAAGCGTATCAAGGTGATGTGGTATTTTCTCCAGGATATTCAGTTGGGTACTTACCACAGGAACCAGAATTAGACCCGAACAAAACGGTGAAAGAAGTCGTGATGGAAGGTGCACAAGAAACAGTTGATGTTTTGCGTGAATACGAAGAAATCAACGCGTCTTTTATGGACGAAGAAATTTTGAACGATCCTGACAAAATGGATAAATTAATTGCCCGTCAAGGAGAAGTTCAAGACCGAATCGATGCCTTGGATGCATGGGAATTAGATACAAAATTAGAGCGTGCAATGGATGCCTTGCGTTGTCCGCCAGACGAACAAAAAATAGAAACACTTTCTGGTGGTGAAAAACGACGCGTGGCATTGTGTAGATTACTGTTGCAAAATCCTGATATTTTATTGCTCGATGAGCCTACCAACCACTTGGATGCTGAGTCGATTGACTGGTTGGAGCAACATTTACAACAATACCAAGGAACGGTGATTGCTGTAACCCACGACCGTTATTTCTTGGATAATGTGGCAGGTTGGATTTTAGAATTGGATAGAGGAGAAGGTATTCCGTGGAAAGGAAATTATTCATCTTGGTTGGAGCAAAAAGGAAATCGTTTGAAAGAGGAAGAGAAATCGGAATCGAAACGTCAGAAAATGTTGGCGCGCGAGTTGGAATGGGTACGCATGAATCCTAAAGCACGTCAAGCGAAAAGCAAGGCTCGTTTACAGAACTACGATAAAATGTTGTCCGAAGATTCGAAAGACAAAGAAGCAAGATTGGAAATTCCAATTCCAAACGGACCTCGTTTAGGTATGAATGTAATTGAAGCGGTGAACGTTGCGAAAGGATTTGGAGATAAATTATTGTACGGTGATTTGAATTTCAAATTGCCACCTGCAGGAATCGTTGGAATTATAGGACCGAATGGTGCTGGTAAAACAACCATTTTCAAAATGATTATGGATGAATTACAACCTGATGGTGGTGAATTTCAAGTGGGTGAAACTGTGAAAATTGGTTACGTCGATCAATCACACAAAGACATTCATCCAGATAAAACGGTATTTGATGTTGTTTCAAATGGTTTGGAATTCGTTGAAGTTGGGAATCAAAAAATCAATTCACGCGCTTATTTGTCGAAATTTAATTTCAATGGTTCCGATCAAAATAAGAAAGTAGGTATTTTATCAGGAGGTGAGCGCAATCGTTTGCACTTGGCAATGACTTTAAAAACGGAAGCAAACGTCTTGTTATTGGATGAGCCAACGAATGACATCGACGTAAATACGTTGCGTGCTTTGGAAGAAGGAATCGAGAATTTTGCAGGTTGTGCGGTAGTTATTTCCCACGACCGTTGGTTCTTAGATAGAATTTGTACGCACATTTTGGCATTTGAAGGAGACTCTGAGGTTTATTGGTTTGAAGGCTCTTATTCGGAATACGAAGAGAACCGTAAAAAACGTTTAGGTGACAGTGCTCCAAAACGCATTCGTTACAGAAAAATCGTATAAGTTCAGGATAGTTAATTTTTAAGTTAAACAACTGTAAATCAATTTAATATTAATTTTTTGTAGAAATTATTAGTTGCGGAATCTCTTGTTTTTTAGTAGATTCCGCGAGTAATAAATTAATATTTTGTTAGATCTTCCAATGTAATCTCTTGTTGAATTAGTCCTATATAATATTGGTTAGGACTAGTTCCGTAACTTGTAATCATCGTTGGAAAAATGACTTTTGTGGTTTTTGTTTCGCTTTTGAAAACTCGTATTTTTTGTTCTAGTCGCTGAGCGTAATCTTTAGATATTGCAAATGTTGTTTCGTAAAATTTGATTTCACAAAGATGAATAATCCCATCATTTCGCTCTATTAACAAGTCTATTTGAGTTCCTTCATTCGTTTTACTTCCTTTGGATTGGAAGGAATAAAATTGTGTGAATACACCATCGATTCCTAAACTTTTTTTGATGGCTGAAAGATGCTTAAAACAAACATTTTCAAATGCGTAGCCTGCCCAAGATTTCCATTTTGAAGTTGAAGAAAGTTTTAACCAGTCTATGTTATTTTTCTTGTACATAAATTGGAGGTAGAACAACGAAAACTCGTCCGTCAATCGATACAAGCTATCTTTTTTTGTTTTCCCGTAACCGTTTGAAATATGAATGAAATTACACCAAGATAATTCTTCCAAAACGGCACTGATTGCACCACCATCTTTTAGATTAGTTGCTGCAATTAATTCATTACGAGATAAACCTTTCAGCGTTTTGGCGAGTGCAAAAACAATTTTAAGGTGAATATCCGCATTTTTAAAAAGTGCTTGGTATAAATTTTCAAATTCATTTGCGAGTAAGCCGTTTTTCTGAAAACAAATACGATCAATTGCTTGCATAGCACTTTCAGTTGGTTGAATTTCATTTAAATAATGAGGAATTCCCCCCATTGCCATATAGAGCTGCGTGATTTGATATGTTGATAACTTCACTTTTCGATAGGCGAGAAAATCAATTGTTTCCTTGAGTGTAAATGGTTGTAAATGAATTCGTTTTGTTAATCGGTTGTGTAATCCACCTCTATTATTTACAATTTTTCTAATCATCCATGAAGTTGCGGAACCACAAACAATCAGCAAAACATTTTTATCAACTGCCCAAGTATTCCAGAACCAATCCAATGCGGCAACAAAATTCGATTTATGGGTATCTAACCAAGGAAGCTCATCTATGAAAATAACTTTCTTACCTTTTTTACGACTTTTATTCAAGTATTTAGTCAAAGTTATGAAAGCATCTAACCAATTTTTAGGTGTACTTACTGCAGGTAATTCACCAAAATACTTACCTAAATGATAATTGAAATTCTGTAATTGTTGTTGCAGTGGAGCATTAAGAATTCCACTGAAATGAAAAGTCATTTCCTTCTCAAAATGAGCATTAATGAGGTAAGTTTTACCAACTCTTCTACGCCCGGTGATAGCTAGAAATTCAGATTTTTCAGAGGTATAAGCGCCATTTAAACTTACTATTTCTTCTGTTCTACCGATAATAATTTTGTTCATTTTGAATTTATTAGTTGCGGAATCGTGCAAATATAATAAGATTCCGCAACTAATAAAAAATTTATATTTTAATTAAATATTTGTATTTCAATTATTTATGTTAAATATTACCTATTCTAAACTTTTTGTTTTTTGATTGTAATTTAATAAGTTGAAGTCAGGTCATAGAATTGATTTTTGTTGCGATTATTTATTTATGAAATCGTTTACGAACAAAGCACCTAGTCAACTTGGTTATTGACGTTTATTTAGAAAACATATCGCATGAAAAATTCAGTTCTATTATTTTGCTTGTTATTCACCAAAAGTCTTTTTGGACAAGTGGTTTTGGATTATAATAATGTAAGTGCGAATTTTTCAAATATAGGCAAGTTAGAAAATCCTTTGGGGGTTTCTACGTATTCTATTCCAAAAGGAAGTTGGATTTCAACCCTTTTCGCTATAAATATTAATTTTGGTGCAAAAGACGCAAACGACACGATTTATTTTTCATCAGGAAATTATTATTCAAGCTCAATAAATCAAGTTTTCCAAGGCCCAGTTTCAGATGATTACTCGAATTACCTATACCAAGGACGTTGGTTCAATAAAATTTGGAAATTATCGCAAACGGATATTGATCTTTTTAGAGCGCATTGGTTGTGCGAACAAGGGCTAACAGTAAATGGTTGTGATAATTTACCAGCAATACCACCTGATGTTTTACAAACGATTTATTCTTGGCCTGGAAATGGCGATACCACTTTGAATGAAAGTGCGCAACTTGCTCCTTATTTTGATCGAAATTCTAATGGGAAATATGAACCCAATCTTGGAGATTATCCGATAATCAAAGGAATGAGTGCAGTTTATGTAATCCAAAATGATGACGCTGGTTCTTATTTTCAAACAACTCCAACTAGAAGAATGGGAATTGAAATTCATACAATGTATTATCAATTTGGCGCATTAGATGAAATCAACGATGCCACATTTATTGATGTAACTGTTTTTAATCGAAGTAATAAGGATTATTATGATTTTATTTTAGGAAATTTAGTGGATGGTGACTTAGGTAACTATGCTGATGATTATTTTGCTTGTGATTCATCTTGTAACTTAATCTATTTCTATAATGGAGATCTTATTGATGAATCAGACGGAGGAAGGATTGGTTATGGCGAATTTCCTCCAGCTTTTGGCTTCAAGTCTTTCAATCATAAAATGAATTCTAGCTTTCGTTTTGTGTCAACTTCAGTGTGGAATGGCGATTCTTCGTTGATAAATCCACCAAATCCTTATACTTTAAAAGAGATTTTTTGGTTTGGTTTAAATGGTTTAAATTCTTTTGGTCAGCCTTATTTGCATCCAAATGGAAATCCAACAAAGTTTCAGTATTCAGGAAATCCCTCGAATCCAACAGAGTGGTCAGAGATTTCAGCTAATAATCCACCAGGAGATCGTAGGGGTTATTTTACAACTGAACCAATAAATTTATTGAGTGGTCAGAAAGTAGTTTATTCTTATGGATTAGTATATGAAAGATCAGGTGATCACCTTCAAAATGTGGCGGAATTATTGAACAATTGTTCTTTTTACCAAGAAGCTTTTGATTCAGATTTTGAAGCGTATTACGAAGTATCTGAATATAACCTCACTGAAGAAACGATTAATCTAACGACTTTTCCAAACCCGCTTGTTTCTGAATCAACACTCAATTTTGCTAACCCTAACAATGAAAACCTAACGATGCAAATTGTGGATATTTCTGGAAACGTAGTTCAAACAATTACAAACATTACAAGCCAATCAGTGGAATTAAATCGTTCAGTCTTAAAGAATGGTATTTATTTTATTGAATTAAGAAATCAGAAAGTGCTTGTTGCTAAAGGAAAGGTGATAGTAAATTAAACGAATTCACTACATTTGAGAATGAAAAATGAAATTAATCTTTGAAAATTGAAACACAAAATTCAATTATATTTTAGTGAAACCCTATAAATTCTCCAAAACATAATCCAACATCATTTGAAATAAATGATTACGTGTGTTGCCACCATAAATTCCGTGATTTTTGTTTGGATAGATGAATAAATCAAACTGTTTGTTGGCTTTCACCAAGGCAGAAATCATTTCCATTGAATTTTGGTAATGCACATTATCGTCCGCAGAACCGTGAATCAAAAAGTACTTTCCTTTTAATTGATCCACAAAATTAATAGGAGAATTGCGGTCGTAACCATCTTCATTCTCTTTCGGTGTGCGCATAAAACGCTCCGTATAAATGTTGTCGTAATATCTCCAATTGGTCACTGGTGCCACTGCGATTGCCATTTTGAAAACATCTGCGCCTTTTGTGATTGCCAATGAAGCCATAAATCCACCGTAGCTCCAACCCATAATTCCAATTCTTGTAGGGTCAACGTATTCCAATTTTTGAATTTCTTTTGCTGTATTGATAATGTCTTCAATTTCCAATTTTCCAAGTTGTAGATAAGTTGATTTCTTGAATTTTGCTCCTTGATACATTGTTCCTCTAGGGTCAACTGTTACAACGATATAACCTTTTTGCGCCAATAATTGATGATAAATGTAATCGTTTCCATCCCAAGCATCCAATACTTCGTTATGTCCTGGTCCACCGTAAACATTGAAATAAACAGGATATTTTTTTGTCGCATCAAAATTCGCAGGTTTTAGCATCCAACCATTAAGTTTAACTCCATTTGCATAGAAAGTTAAAAACTCTTTTTGAGGGAAATTATAACTTTTTACTTTGTTTTTAAGTTCCTCATTCGTTTCTAAATCTCTCAATTTGGTTCCATCATTTTTGTAAAGCGAATGAGTTGAAGGCGTGTTGCCATCAGAATGAGATAAAACACAATACTTCATCCCTTCTGTGAATTCAGCTTCGTTGTAACCTTTCGCTGAGCTTATCAATTTTTTATTTGAACCATCAATTTGAATGGAATAAATCGCCTTATTGATAGAAGAAGGCTCCGCAGAACTGTAGTAAATTGTTTTGTTGGCAGCATCAATTCCTAAAAATTCAATTACATCCCAATTTCCTTTAGTAATTTGAGTAGTTTTTCCGTCAATTCCTAACAAATAAATATGATTATAACCATCAATTTCTGAAG
>Ga0247844_1006456_pt1 | contig 14018 bp, 9 predicted proteins | sample LaCtaG_FD_192421 | JGI IMG/M metagenome (GOLD analysis project Ga0247844, IMG submission 192421) | Freshwater microbial communities from meromictic Lake La Cruz, Castile-La Mancha, Spain - LaCruzMarch201714.5m_1 | ecosystem: Environmental > Aquatic > Freshwater > Lake | place: Spain: Castile-La... | reverse complement strand
TTAACATTTTCAGAACTTCTTTCTTGAAATCCGCATCATACTTGCGGTGTTTTCGCTTTTTTGGCTTGTCCATAGTACACAAAATTAAGGAGACTTTTGTGTGCGGAAAAACCAGACAATCTCATTGGTCAAGATCATCGTTGGCATTAAATAGTCCACCAAAGCCCGTTTCAATAGGCAGTTTTCGTAAAGAATCTGCCGTTACAAATTTAAACTCTAAGTTTGGTAATGGTTCTACACCACGGTTAGGCTTGGCTTCGTCAATGTTTTCATCCACAATTAATGTTAGGAAACAACGAAGTTTGCTTATTTCAGCTGCTATTGGTTGTATATCTACTCCATAAAGTGAGTTTTGTATGATACCAATCTTACGAGCATATTCTACACTGGCAGCATTCAATTTTTCACTTACTATATTGCGTAAAATTGGATTGTCATTCTTTTCAATTTGTTTATTTTTCCACCATTCGCTTTTGGGGTCAATTTTTTGAAGAGCCATCACAATTTTTTGCAAAACACCCATCGGAAAAGCTCCAGACCCACAAGCAAGGTCAAGGATTTTCAAAGCGTCTAATGCCTCTAAAATATTTACTTTGCGAGTTATAAGTACAGAATCCTGCAAAACTTGAGTATCAATCTTAAAAAGATCTGATAGTTTTTCCTTCTCAATACCAGTTTTGATGTACAAGTAATGTACAATACTCTCGGTAGCCATATAATCTACTATCTCACGAGGTGTGTAGAAGCTACCTGTGGCTTTGCGAATAGTTTCGTTACTGTTAGGATCAATTTCGGCTAAAAGACTTTCAAAAATACGTCCTAACATCTCGGGGTCAACGCTTACCTCAATATCTACTGTTGAGTTTTCATCAATTGTAAAGTTATACTTTTCTAATTCCTTAAAAAAGCTCAAAAACCACTGATCAGTAATAACAAGTGTATTAGTATTCTCAGAAAGTCCTGTAATTATATTTGGTACATAAAAATCATCTTCTTGATAATCAAATAAACCACCATTCAAAAACGGTATTTGGTTTGCCCCTTCGGGTAAATTGCTCAGTCGTTTCTCCATAGGAGTATTGAGCGTTTGAAAGAATAATCTTTCAAGTACGGTATGATAGTAATTAGCAAATTGATTAACTGCCGAACTCCCTAATAAATGCTCAGGCAATAAAGAAAGCCCATCATTAGACTTTTTCACTTTAAGAAACCAACAAAAGATAGTTCGTCCTATAAGCCGAACGGCAAAATCTTGATAGGTTTTGACATCAGATGTACTGGGTAATTGTAGCTTACGTTCATAAGTACGGCTGTTTTTTCCCTTGCCAGCAGTTGCTCCTACTAATTCATAAAACTGTTGTGCAATAATTTTATAAAATTCTTCATTGAGAGCTTCGACAGAAAACGCATTACGAATATCTTCGAGTGTAAGAGGTTTCCCTGCAATTTTAGCAAGGTTTTGGGAAGGTGTTAATACTTTTTCGCCTTCACCCAAAAGATAAGTATATCGTTTAGGTTCAGTTACTTGGGTTTGTATTTCCCCTTTTTCATTTAAAGTTTTGATTTCTGATACAAGCGAAAGCCGCCATTTTTTGTCTTGCACAAAGACAATCAAAGCTCCATCTACATCATATTTATATACATCACGGAGTAGAGCCCGTAAACCTACTTTATTACGTTCGAGCCAGACTTCAGGATTCACATTAACTTGATAAATACCAATAATACGGTCGTCTTTAGTGCTAAAACTGCCTAATTCGTAAGCCTCTGATGCTTTTTGTGTATTTGCGAAGTAAATAGGTTGTGGTCTTTGCAGAATGCGTTTTACCCCAAAAATTTCAATCAATACCTGTTTCCAAACAGCTTGGTCATAAGGGCTTGATAATATGGTTTGTAGTTGTTGTTTGGTCATAGTTGTTTAGGCTACAAAAGTTTCAGAAATCACAATATCGGGTTCGATAATGACTGGAAAAGAATCATTTACTCCAAAATCATCTTCTTCGGTTGTCTGAGTAATATCATATTTCTTGGCCAAAAATAAAATCAAATTGTCAGCCTGAGCCAATGTGATTTCTTTCTTATTTATTTTTCTATTTAATTGTCGTACTTCATTAGGTAGGGGTGTATGCGTACCTTTTTCTATCAGCTCAATGAGTTTATCACAAGCTGCTTTTACGTCTTTATTCTTTGTAAATGTGCTTTTATAATCTCTCAAAAACTTACGAGCTTGTGCTGTTATGGCATCAGCTTTATCATTGCTGCTTACTTTTTCGGTATTAGCGCCAAAAAAATCACGTTCAAATGCTTCAAGTGTGACTTGTACTTGTGAATAATGGGCGTCTGGCAGTGGCAAAGCTGCTTCGGCTGTATTCGCTTCAAAATGTTTGGCCGCTTCCAGAAAAGTAAGGGCAGATACTTTACTCTGTTTATCTACTTTATAAAACTCCAATTTGTACGCCGATTTCAAAAATACAATGGTTGAGTTTTTAGTGGCAGCATTTCCTACACGGCCCGTTCGAGCTTTGAGAGGGAGTTTTTCAATACGTTTAAACTCTTTCGGGTTTAAGTCTTTATATTCCCTGATAAATTTGAGGTATCTTAGTCTTTGGTCTTCATCATCGGGCAATCCTTCTTCAAATAACTTAAATTGCTCTACTAACTCCTCATGGGTAAAAATTTGAGCATCTTCGCCAAAAGTTGAATGAAAACCTTGTAGCTTGATAAGTGCATTATTATAGAGTTTTATTTCTTCATCACCCTGTTGTGAAGGGTAAAAATTATAATTAAAAATTGTCCCTGCCACACTGCCAATCCGGTTTACTCGACCGATGCGTTGCATCAGACGAGTAGCATTCCAAGGAGTATCATAATTAATAATGACATTTGCACGATGGAGGTTTACACCTTCAGCTAATACATCGGTGGTAATGATGATCCTGTAATCATCTTTTTGTTTGGCAGGCTCTTGGTTGGCATCAAAATTTTCAAGAATTGTTTCAAAAATTTTACTGCGATTATCTGAGGATACGCATAGAATAGGGGTTTCAATACTTGCTTGAAGGTTTTTTGTAAGATAATCTGCGGTATCTGTACTTTCTGTGAAGACTACCAACTTACCTGTCGGATTGATGTCTTTTCTAAGGAACTCATTTTTGAGATTATCAATGAAAGCTTCCAGCTTCGGGTCATAAGTAACTTTATCCCATAATTTTACCAATTCAGTAAGTAGTTCTAAGTCTCTTTTCAAACCATTTATTAGGCTTGTTAAGTTTGCATCAATATTACTAATGGGTTGTTCTACAAAATCATTAGGGACAAAAGTATTATTGCGAGGGTTTTTCAGTGATAATTCAACAATCAACAACTCTATGTCTTCAATACTTGCACCTTTTTCTTGCAAATCATTGATGCGTAAGTCAGGAGCAATCAATACTTTATCCTTCTCAAACATCTCAATCATTCGAGCTGTGGCCGTCTGGAGATTCCCAAGGGATATTTTAAAGGCATAAAAGCTACTCTCTAAACGCTTAATCATGAGTGTTTTCATGATACCCGCCAGTGATCTTGATACCAGTTCTGCCTGTGTATAACCACATTCTTTTTGTTTTTCTTTTGTTAAGAAGCGTATCGCTTGATAACGATAGTAATTAATGTCTTCTGTGAGTAAATCAACCGTTTTTTTGAATAAGACATTTAGTTTTCCATTAATTTGATAAAGTTTTGCTTTAGGTGCTGCAATTTCAGGAAATACAATACCCTGCTCAGCCAAGTCCTTTTGATAGCTTGGAAAATTAAGAAGGTTTTTTCGGGTACGCCTTACTGTTACAGGTTCGATAACACGGATGCGAATTTTTGTATACAACTCCCTAATTCTGTCCATATCCGGGTCGTCACTGGCAATGATCTCTTTGTATTCTCTTATAATGGGGCCAAAGAACGTTTGCAAATTCGTTTCAGGCAATGTACTACGTCGGGCATCTTGAAATAATTGCAGTAAGTAATATAAGTCTTGTGGACGGTTATTGAGTGGAGTTGCCGAAATCAAGACAATTTTTTTTCGGTCGCCAGCTACCAAACCTTCACCAATTCGTGGGGCTTTACAAATACGCTGTAATTGACTGAACATTTGGGATGTATGATTACGGTATCGGTGGGCTTCATCTACTAAAACCAAATCATAGTCTTCTTTTGCCCAATAATCCTTATCTCCTTCTAATATTTTTTCAAGTCTGCCATTAGTAATAAACTTGGTATGTTTATCAATTTTAAACGTTCTGAAAGTATTTTTCCAGTTCTTTTCGAGTGCCGGAGGATATATTACTAAGATTTTTGTATTCACTGAGCCATTGGCTATCAAGAAACGCTTTGCAATCATTGTTGCGATGATAGTTTTTCCTAAACCAACTACATCTGCCAGAAAAAAACCATTATGCTCTAAGAGCATTTGGAACCCCTGATTAACTGCTTCTACCTGATAACTTAATTTCTTGAAACTCTGAGGTAAATCACCTACTGTATCCGGGTCATAATCAATGTTTTTCCCAAAATATTCAATCAAAAATTTAATATACAGCTCAAATGGAGTAAATGTTTGCCCAATGTGTGTTTTCAGTTTGAATGCCTGAATATCTGCGGGAAGAATCGAAGTTGATTTATTCCAAAGGTCCTCAAACTCGCCTTTTGTAAACTGAACGTCATCGTAGTCTTTGAGTGCAACATTAAGTTCGTAGTTGGGCGATTGCTTTACACCTAATCCTGCATTAGTTAAATTGGAAGAACCCATAATCACCCAGCCATCGGAGTGTTCAGAATGGTTCTCGGGTAAGAGCAGATAAAACTTAGCATGAATTGTTTGAGCGTTGGATGCACGTACTTCAATGCGACCATCAATTAGGTCATTGACGAATTGCAATATTCCATCTTCAACGTCTTTTGAGTATTTAGCTTCTTTGATGTCTTGTATAAACCATTGCAGGAACTCGTTTTTTGTTTTAGTTTCATCACCAAAGTAGAGCATCCCTTTGCGCTGTGCCTCAGCAAACAAAGAATCAACATTTATACCTACTAATATTTTTACGCTTGGAATATTTTTAAGGTAAGGTTGTAATGCGAAATAGCCAGAGGAACGGAAATATCCCACCACAGCATGGAATGCATAAAGGTTGGGCATGTGGTTAATGATACCTACAAACTTATCAAAAAGGTTACGGTCACTACTATTCGTAAAAAACTTCGTGGACATACTTTAATGTTATTGAGGAAAAGCAAATATAGAGAAAAGAAGATATATGGATACTCAAATTTATCAAGTAGCATTTTGGTGATTTTACTACTCAATTTATTAATACATTCGCACACAATCCGAATCTTTTGATATCCTGTATTATTCTCAAATTTTAAAAACAGGATAACTGTGTGATAATCAACACCTATTTCGAGATGACTAAGTAACCAACTTACTTTTTGGTACTCGCATTAACTTACCAGTATTTCAGGAAAATATAAGATAGTAGTTTGCTCAAGGATTGAATATGCTGATAAGGATAAAGGCTGATCCTAAATAATTTATTATCTGGTGTTATTAAAACAGTGGCTATGGGAAGATGATAAAGGACTAATTTTTATAGATCACAACGGGAATGGTGACTTTTGTATTGCAAAATGTATTGCAACCAAAATAAAAAAGCACTTAACATTTCTGCTAAGTGCTTGATTTTCAGGGCTCCCGAGGCTGGGCTCGAACCAGCGACCCTCTGATTAACAGTCAGATGCTCTAACCGACTGAGCTACTCGGGAATTTTGGACACCTACTTAGTTTTCGATTTTGGTGGTGCAAAAGTAGAAGTTTAAAGAATTGTAAGCAAGGATTTTTTTGAAAATTTCACTTTTAACTCCTTATTTTTTACAACATTTTTACTTTTGTCACTTAAAGTCAGTAGGTTACACTCGTTCTAAAATTAATGCTTTTATCCGTTGTGCGTCTCCTTTTGTGAAATTTTCTATAACAATCTCAGGTCTTGCCCGTGGAATAACACGAATAGTGGCAAAAAACATGCCGCTATCAATCTCAACCCCTGAAATATCACTATAAAATACAAACTGCTCGGTGCCGCCAATCAATTTTTTCATTTTAAAACTAACTCCCTTATCTGTCAGATGTACTTCATTTGGTCGGACAGGGTCTTTGATGCTGCTTGATTTGAATACTTCGTTCATGGTATTTTTAAGATTTATAATTGGCAGTTTATTTAACTGCCTGCGGTTACGTAGACTATTTTCTTTGTTTCAAAAAATTCTTCGTCAAACAATTCATATAACTCAAAGATACGGTATTTACGTTTGAGTTCAGCCATTTCTTCATCTAAATCGCCCCCTTTCAATGCCAAAATCCCGTTTCGTATAGGATGTACATGGTTACGGCTGATTTTATTATGTACCCAACTATAAAGCGATGTCATCCTTGCAACGGCACGAGTCACTACAAAATCGTAATCGCCATCAGCTTGTTCGGCACGGCAGTGTTCCGCTCTTACGTTAGTTAAATCTAAGGCTTTGGCTACTTCTTCCACTACCTTAATTTTTTTGCCAATACTGTCTACCAAATGAAACTCAGCTTCAGGAAACATAATCGCTAACGGGATTCCTGGAAAGCCGCCTCCCGTACCTACATCTAAGATACTGGCAAACTCCCGAAATTGAACTATTTTGGCAATACTTAACGAGTGCAGTACGTGCCTCTCGTAAAGATTTTCAACATCCTGCCGGGATATGACATTGATTTGGGCATTCCAATAAGCGTATAATTCACCCAACTGCCCAAATTTGTCTTTTTGAGTAGGGGTTAATTTAGGGAAATATTTTTTTATAATTTCCATTTCAGTTACCTCCATCTTACTTTTTTTCGACGATTAGCCCATAGTACAAAGGACATAATAACGTAATAAATAAACAAAATAAAATCCATAAACGGAATCGCAAACCACCCAACTGATTTATAAAGTTTTTTCGCAGCGATTCCCAATACTATCCATTGACTGAGAAGACGAAGGGTAAAGAGACTGCCTGCCACTATAAAAAGCCCCGGCTGGTTTGGAAAAACAACAACACACCAAATTGCTAACCCTAAGAATAATAACCAAGTTAAAACGTGTGTCCCTGAAAGGAAAGCCAAGCGCATTTTATTGGCAGTTTTATAGTGTTTACTGACGGATAAGTGTCGTTTTTTTTGCCAATACCAATCATGCCAAGTCGCTTTAGGTATTGAAACCATGAACGTATCAGGGTCTGTACAAACGGCGGTGTTTTGATTATTTGCAATTTCATTCATTAACAAATCATCGTCTCCGCCTGTAATTCGTAAGTGGGTATAAAATCCTTTGTTCTTTAAAAATAACGATTTGCGATACATTAGATTACGACCAACTCCCATATAAGGGTTACTGGCCAATGCAAATGAAAGATACTGGGCTGCTACATAAAAGGTTTCAAAACGAATCAAACGATTGAGAAATCCTGCTCGCTTTTTATAAGGCGAAAATCCTAATACAATCTGTTTATCATCGGTCAAATGAGTTGCCATTCCTTTAATCCATTGATCGGTGGTTGGACGGCAATCAGCATCTGTTAACAAAATAATATCGTGCTTTGCACTTCGGATGGCAGTAGTGATGGCGTATTTTTTGGGTGTTACATGGTCATATTCCTGTTCAATATGAATAAAACGCACCTTTGCCCATGCTTTAGCTTCTGTTTCAGTAAATTCTTCGGTACCGTCCCAAGAACGGTCATTCATCACGATGACCTCGTAAGAAGGATAATCCTGGTCGTCGAGCATAGGTAACAACTCGCGAAGATTTTCTAATTCATTACGGGCGCATACGATTACTGTAACAGGCGGAAAATTCTTTAGAGCATCGGGTACCCTTTTGAAAAGCAACCTCGTAAAGATCAATAAAATGTAGTACAATTGTACCAAGATTACTGAAGCAAAAAGTCCCAGCAGAATGTTTAATACAGGATTTGAAAGCCAATCAGAGAAGTAAAGTATATCCATGCAGTCATAAAAAGTCCGCAAATATAAGGGGGGATTTCGGGATACTGAAAGTTAAAAACTGGATAAACCCATGAAGCCTATTATTTTTGTAACAAAATTCAATTATTTAAGCACTCTAAAGCATTCACCAATCTATTTTTAATGACTTTCGATTTAGTTACTAAAGACACAGCCACTAAAGCCCGCGCCGGAATCATTCATACAGATCACGGGACCATTGAAACCCCGATTTTTATGCCCGTTGGAACGGCTGGAACTGTAAAAGCGGTACATCAGCGCGAGTTACACGACGATATAAAAGCTCAAATTATTTTAGGAAATACGTATCATTTGTACCTAAGACCGGGCTTAGATATTTTAGAAAAAGCAGGAGGCTTACATAAATTCAACGGATGGAATAAGCCTATCTTAACCGATAGCGGTGGATACCAAGTCTATTCTTTGGCGGGCACAGGGCGGAAAATCACCGAAGAAGGAGTAAAGTTTAAGTCTCATATTGATGGCTCTACCCATTTTTTTACACCTGAAAACGTCATGGATGTACAGCGCCAGATTGGCGGAGATATTATAATGGCCTTTGACGAGTGCACACCTTACCCTTGTGACTTTTCCTATGCGCGTCAGTCTATGGAAATGACGCACCGCTGGCTTCAACGTTGTTGTGACCGTTTTGATACTACTCAGGCACAGTATGGGTATACTCAAACCTTGTTTCCAATTGTACAGGGGAGTACTTATAAAGATTTGAGAAAGCAATCAGCAGAAGTAATAGCAAGTATGGGGCGAGAAGGAAATGCCATTGGAGGGCTTTCGGTGGGCGAACCTGCTGAGGATATGTATGAAATGACTGAATTGGTCTGCGATATTCTTCCAGTTGACAAGCCGCGTTATTTGATGGGAGTCGGTACTCCCGAAAATATCTTGGAAAGTATTGCATTAGGTATAGATATGTTTGACTGTGTGCTTCCCACCCGCAATGCCCGGCATGGTATTTTGTACACAACACAGGGAGTAATTAATATCAGAAACGAGAAATGGAAAGACGATTTTAGCCCAATCGACGAAAATTTAGGAGGATATGTGAGTACCTTTTATGCCAAAGGTTACTTACGTCACCTGATAAAATCGGAAGAAATACTCGGGGCACAAATAGCCAGCGTCCATAATTTGACTTTTTATTTGTGGCTTGTTGGTCAGGCACGTAACCAAATTATTGCAGGTACATTTGCCCAATGGAAGATTGAAATTTTGAAAAAAATTACACAACGACTTTGAAAGTTGCCAGAAAAGAATTTTCTTTAGAGAACCAAAACATTTTTGAAATAAAAATTGAATCCCTACTTTTGTTGGAGAATCTGGTCAGGAAAGACTACTTTTGCAATAAGTAGATTTTGTAGAAGTTATAGATAATGTGAAACGTATCCCCCTTATTCAACATTACAAAAAGGTTTATTATGAAAAAAGTATTTCTGCTTATCACGTTCTTATTGTTAGGATCATGCTTGCTTGAAGCACAGGCACAGTATAATCCCAAAGCTCCTTACGAAGGTCCTTACAAGATGAACACTTGGTCTGTAAGTGCTTATGTAGGTCCCAGTCAGTTTTATGGTGACTTACGTGAGTATGATTTTTGGCCAGTAGGTATCAATAATTTTGACAGCCGTTCAGAGCGCGGTACTATGCACGTCGGATTATCATTAGGTAAGCAACTTACCTATCTATTTGGGGCAAGATTAGATGTAGGAGGCGGAAATTTGAAAGGAATGAAACGCCGTATCTATCAATCATATTTCAACGCCAATTATTTCCAAGCTGACGTTGCAGGGACTGTAAATATTAAAGGACTGCTTTTTGGCCCTACCAAAATGAAGCGTTGGAAAATGGATATTTATGGTGGTGCAGGCCAAATTTGGTTTAGATCAACCGCATATTCACTTGGTTCAGGCCGTTTACAACGTCGTTCGGACGATTCACCTACCTTGCGGAATAATACTACAGAACTTAATAAAAAAGCTTCTGCCTATACTCAGGAATGGGTAATTCCCGTAGGATTTACTACTTCTTATGAACTAACCAAAAGCTTAGATTTAGGTATTGATTTTCGTCTCAACAACGTTAACACCGAAAAACTGGATGCTACAGTAGGCGGAGATCCTTCTGCAATTTATGATGGCGGTGAAGGCGGTCGTTTGTACGAAGGCGGTACTGCCAACAGTTTTTTAGGTACTCCTAAAGGAAACTCGGCACTTGATAAATATGGCTTCTTTGCAGTAAGTTTAACCTATAAATTAGGTAAAAATCCACTTCGTGTTGAGAAGAAAAACGGCAAATGGGCGTATAATTTCAATGCGCTTGATGCGGGTAAAGGTTTTTATCACCTGCGTTATACTGACCCTAAATTGTTAGTAAAACCACCAAAGATTCTTTCATTGGCTGAAATTGATTCTATTGCGAAAGCCAATAAGCCAAAAGACATTGACCCACGTTTATTGATAGATACGGATAACGATGGTGTATCTGACTATTTTGATAAGGAGCCTAATACTCCTGCCGGTAGCATCGTAACGGGTGCAGGTCAGAAAATTGACTTTGATAAATACGTGAAAGATGCACTTCCGGGTATGGCTTGTGCTGAAATTTTTGCCAACGTATTGTTTGATACTGATAAAGCAATCATCAAACCTGAATTCTATGACTTGCTTAATAAAGTAGTAGAATTGATGAACAAGACCCAATGCCGCCTGCAAATGGCCGGTCATGCTGACCGCCGCGCTTCTGACCGCTACAACGTGGCTTTGTCTGAACGACGTGTAAATGCAGTGAAGCAATACTTGTCTCAGGCAGGCTTGAAAGATCCAAATCGTATTTTGGTAGATGCTTATGGTTCATTTAAACCAATCGCAGATAACGGAACTGTGGAAGGTTTGAAGAAAAACCGTCGCGTAGAACTTAAATTGATGCCTTAAGTAACAAAGGATAAATATTTAGAAAAGACCTTGACACCCAACGTCAGGGTCTTTTCATTTGGTACTCATCCAACTCGTTTGCTATATTTGCGACCTGATTAAAAACTAAAATGTTCCAACAACTTCTCAAAAAAGAAAATCAGATAGCAATTATCGGCTTAGGTTACGTAGGTTTACCGATTGCATTGGAATTCGCCAAGTACTTTCGAGTCATTGGTTTTGATATTAACCAAGCGCGGGTGGCTATGATGCAACACGGTGAAGACCCTTCTCATGAACTCGAATCTTCAGTTTTTGAAGGAAAAGATATCACCTTTACGTCAAATCCTGAAGATTTAAAACAAGCTAATTTTTTCATTGTCGCAGTTCCAACTCCCGTTGATGATTATAAAGTACCTGACTTAAAACCACTGATTAGCGCTTCCCACACAATTGGGAAAGTATTGAAAAGAGGAGATTACGTTATTTATGAATCAACGGTCTATCCGGGTTGTACTGAAGAAGATTGCTTGCCAATACTTGAAAAGGAATCAGGTCTGAAATTAGGGCAGGATTTTAAAATCGGCTATTCGCCCGAACGTATAAATCCAGGCGATAAAGAGCGAACTATTGATAAAATCTTGAAAATTGTTTCAGGCAGTGATGTTGAAGCATTAGAAGAAATTGCTCAGGTTTATGGGGAAATTATTACCGCAGGCATCTACAAAGCGCCAACTATTAAAGTAGCTGAAGCGGCTAAAGTAATTGAAAATACTCAACGCGACCTTAATATTTCGCTCATGAACGAGTTGGCGATTATTTTTGATCGGATGGGGATTGATACCAAAGATGTTATTGACGCTGCCGGAACAAAGTGGAATTTTATTAAGCTTTATCCGGGACTGGTGGGAGGACATTGCATCGGTGTTGATCCATATTATTTGTTATATAAAGCTAAAAAACTGGGGTATGACCCGCAAGTAATTCATAGTGGACGCCGTATTAATGACGGTATGCCGGCTTTCATTGCCAAGCGGTTGGTACAGATGCTGATTCAAAAAGGAAAAAGCCCTCAAAACGCCAAAGTATTGGTGATGGGGATTACTTTTAAAGAAAATGTATCTGATATTCGTAATTCAAAAGTGGCTGATTTGGTGAAAGAATTGATGAGTTTTTCCATCAATGTTCATATTGTTGACCCGTATGCCTCACCCAACGAAGTAGCGCACGAATATGGTTTAACTCTAATGGATAAACCCTCCAATGATTATGATGCGGTGATTGTATCAGTTGGGCACGATTCATATAAATTACTGAACGTTAGCTATTTTAGCTCTATTATGAATAGTCAACCTGTTCTGATGGATTTAAAAGGAATGTATAAAAATACAGACGAACAAATAACTTACTGGAGACTTTAACTTCAGTTTACAGTTTACAGTCCATAGTTTATAGTTCATAGTCAACGGTAATTTTCTGTTGCCTACCGACTGTTGACTGTTGACTGCCAACTGTTGACTGTCAACTGCAAACTTTAAATGTACGATTATCTAATTGTAGGCGCAGGACTTTTTGGGAATGTATGGGCGCATGAAGCCACTCAAAGAGTGAAAAAATGCTTGGTTATTGACCGCCGTAACCACATTGGAGGAAATACCTACTGCGAAAATGTAGAGGGTATTAATGTGCACTACTACGGAGCTCACATTTTCCATACCAACGACAAAGAAATTTGGGATTATGTAAACTCATTCGTAGAGTTTAATCGCTATACTAACTCTCCCGTAGCCAATTACTATGGAGAGTTGTATAATTTGCCGTTCAACATGAATACTTTCTACCAAATGTGGAAAGTACGCACTCCCGAAGAAGCTAAAGCAAAAATTCAGGAACAAATTGACGCCGCTAATATCAAAGACCCCAAGAATCTAGAAGAACAAGCCATCTCTTTAGTGGGGACTGATATCTACCAGACACTCATCAAAAGCTACACCGAGAAACAATGGGGGCGTAAATGCGTGGATTTGCCAGCCTTTATTATCAAACGCCTGCCGGTGCGGTTTACATTCGATAATAACTATTTTAACGACCGTTATCAGGGCATTCCGATTGGTGGATATAACAAGCTTAATGAAAAGCTATTGGAAGGCAGTGATGTGCGTTTGGGAGTAGATTATTTTGCAAATAAAACGGAATTGGATGCCTTGGCCAAACAGATTGTTTACACGGGCCAATTGGACGAATATTTTGGCTTTAAGTTGGGCTATCTTGAATACCGCAGTTTACGCTTTGAACATCAAACTCTTGATACGCCTAATCACCAGGGAAATGCGGTTGTGAACTATACAGACGGAGAAACGCCATTTACACGTATCATTGAGCACAAACATTTTGAGTTTGGCACACAGGACAAAACGGTGATTACCCACGAGTATCCACAGGAATGGACACCGGGACAAGAGCCTTATTATCCCGTAAACGATGATAAAAATGACAAATTACTTCGTGAATACCGCAAATTGGCCGAAGCAGAGTCTGATGTAATTTTTGGTGGACGCCTGGCTGAATATCGTTATTACGACATGCATCAAGTGATTGGTTCGGCGCTTGTAAAAGTTCGAAAACATTTTGGAGAATAGAAAAAATCGGTACTTTATGAATTTACTTGCATGATGTAATTTTGTATCAAAAACGCTATGTCACTAATAGACGACCTAAGTGAGTTGTTACCGATAGGATATCCCTTTGAATTACAAGAGGTACACAAAGGCGATAAGAACTTGCGAGTAACTATCATTTTATCAGTATCGCAGGGGGCAGTTCCCTTGAATTGCCGTATTCACAGCTACTATGACCGAGAATGGGAACACCTTAAAATATTTCAATATCGCAGTTTTATCAAGTGTAAAATACCAATTTATCAGAACAGAGCAACAGGCCAATTAACAAAGCCTACTATTTCATTTTCACGAGATTATTCAAAATTTACATTGTTATATGAGGCAGAAGTAATGCGATTG
>Ga0247844_1006455_pt1 | contig 14021 bp, 14 predicted proteins | sample LaCtaG_FD_192421 | JGI IMG/M metagenome (GOLD analysis project Ga0247844, IMG submission 192421) | Freshwater microbial communities from meromictic Lake La Cruz, Castile-La Mancha, Spain - LaCruzMarch201714.5m_1 | ecosystem: Environmental > Aquatic > Freshwater > Lake | place: Spain: Castile-La... | reverse complement strand
CCCTGCAATCTCACCATTGTCGGTATTGGTTAGAAAGCGGACCTCATTATTGGGATTCGCCGCCAGCACCTGTGCCACAGAGCGTAACTGAGAGGGAAAATTGGGATGGGTCAGAAGGAATCGCATGGAAAAGGGGTTGATTTATTTTCTCGTAATTCATGAAATAGAAAGTCAAATTTTGGAAATATTTGACGCCGGCTTCAGGAAATTGGCTTTTTGGCTTTCATGAACAGGTTTGCTCTGTTGCGGCGACTCTATTGACAAAATCATGGACAGCAAAATCATTTTAGGGGGATTGTAGCGGGGTGTGGGGCTGTAGCGGCTTCCTATGACTGCCGTTTTGTAGCGTCACTACGAGCGCTGGGGCCTTTCCCATTCGGCAGTCATAGACAGCCGCGCAAAAATAAAATCCGCTATCGGGTTAAAGCTGCGTAAAAGGAAAGCCGATGATGTTTTCATCGTAGAGGCGAGGCGCGGTGTCGTTATTGATCACCACGCCGAGCCGGGCGCGATGGCTACTCACGAAATCCCGTAGCCCACGGAGATCGCGCGCCGACACAGTCGAGGTGTGTTTAATTTCTACTGCTACCAAGCCGAATGGTCCTTCAAGCACAAGATCCACTTCAGCACCGCCGCCTGTGCGGTAGTAAGAATAATTGTGGAAAACTCCCATCGCATTTAGTTGACGCAGGATTTCCTCCACTACCATGCTTTCCCACGATGCCCCCATCTGCGGATGACTGAGCGCGGCATCCCGGTCGGGAAGACGCAGCAGGGCGTGAAGGAGTCCAGTATCCCGCAAATAGCCGCGCGGGTGTTTGACCACGCGCTTGAGTGAATCTTTAGTGTAGGCCGGCACGGTTCGCCAAACGAAAGTTCCGTGCGCTATATCAAAGTAATCCCTCGCCGTAGGTTGAGAAACGCCGAGTGCGCGTGCCACTTCAGCATAGTTGATCACCCGACCGGAGAGACCTCCCAGCATTTCGAGAAACCGACGAAACCGCACATCATCAAGCCCGGGAAACAGGCGTTTCACGTCCCGGTAAAGATATGACTGGATATATTGCTCAATCCAGATCGACCGGAATTGCGCGTCTGGATTCAGCCAAGGCTCAGGGAAGCCACCGCGAAACCAATAGTCGTGGGCAAGCCCGATGTCGCCACGATGCTCGAGCCCGTTGATGAGATCCTGCGGGGCCGCTTTGCAATCCTGCAACCGCCGTAAAAAACTATCTCGCCCAGTCGTGCCCGTAACCTCCTCCCAAGAAAATGGGGCCATTTCAATAATGCCCACTCGGCCGGCGAGGCTTTCGGAAATGGAGCGAACCAAGGCCGGCGAACTCGAACCAGTGATGGCAAAGCGCCCTTTTTCAGAACGATGATCATCAATCGCCACCCGCAAAGCGGGAAACAACTCAGGAAGAATCTGGGCTTCATCCAATGCGGTTTGCGCCGGATGGAGACGCAAAAACGCATCGGGATCGCGGGAGATTATATCGTAATCAGCACGCCTCTCCAAATCGAAATGCCTCCACTCTTGAGGCAAGGTGTGAAGCAGCGTCGTCTTGCCGCATTGCCGCACTCCGAGTAAAACCACACATGGAAACGCCTTTAGATAGTCTTGCATTAATTGGGTGCAGGCGCGCTTCATATCTTGCATTATAAAAAACTCTATTTGAAATTGCAAGATGTCACATGAAAAAGCAAACACCACCGGGCATCCCAAAGATGCCGACGTAGCCTTCAGACTAAGAGACGCGGCCCCCCTCTGAGCACCGGAGGCTCGTTTTCCATCCGGCCATGCAAATGCGATCAGATTGGCTGCCTTCGGTAGTCTTCTACGCAACCGACCAGCCGTCTGTTTGCGGTTCTTCACCCTATGATTTTGCCACTGATTGAAAAAAGAGATGCTGCCTTTTCAGTCACTGAAACAAAGAACGATCCAGCTGGCTTTGCCGGATCATAGAAGCCAGCGTGCCGGGCTTGAGATCGTTGTGAATAGGAACGGGCACAGTGATCGTTCCCGCTGGCAGCACTTTTTTCATGATGCGATGACTTCCCCTCTGCCGAACAGCAAAAAGCCATTCTCCTCAAAAATCTTGCATAGTGATTCTCCTGAGAACTTTCTACGCTTGGGCATAGTCGGCTTCGAACTGTGTAATCCAAGTCTCGCCGCTCAGGCGCCCCTCGATCTCATTGGCGGCGGCACACTCCAAAAACAACCCTACTGCCTCACGCAGATTCGCCAAGGCCAACTCAGGAGTAGGACCTTGACTGGCAATATCCAGTTCCGGGTTCAGAGCCACATACTCATCTTCCTCACGCCGAAGCACTGCCGTAAATTTTGATTTCATGATACAGTAAGATGTTATTGTTTTTCAAAAAACGCAAAGCTTTTTCCGCAATCTGGGGGTTGGAGTTCGATTCCGGCAGTCATAGACAGCTGCTACAGGGGCCACCCAGATTATGATTATTTTTCGTTTGCACAGGACGAATTTTACATTTATATACTGTTTCTATGGTTCGGAGATGTTTGGAAGAAAAAATAGAACGCGCGCTCAATCAATTCCCTGCTGTGGTGCTTCTGGGAGCGAGACAGTGCGGGAAGACGACACTGGCTCGGATGCTGCGGCCGAAGTGGAAATATATTGATCTCGAAAAATCTTCCGATTTTGAATTTGTGAGGCGGGATTTTGATTTCTTTTTTGCAAATCATCCGAGTCAGGTCGTATTCGATGAGGTTCAGATGCTTCCGGAGCTTCTTTCCGAGTTGCGAGGGGTCATTGATTCTGATCGTGGCACGAAAGGTCGCTTCATCCTCACGGGTTCCTGCTCGCCCTCGCTTCTAAAAGGAGTCGTGGAAAGCCTCGCCGGACGGGTGGCGATTATCGAAGTCGGCACGCTCAAGCTCCATGAAATCCACAGCGGAAATCTTCCGGACATTTATAAAATCCTGACTGGGACTCCTCCCGATCAACACTTAGTATTGCTATCCGAATTGGATGTCGGCTTCACAAAAGACGAGGTATTGCATCACTTTTTGACCGGTGGCTATCCCGAGCCCACTCTGTCTGGCGATAAGGAATTCCAAGGCGCTTGGATGGCCAACTACGAGCGCACTTACTTGGACAGGGATGTTCGTGAACTTTTTCCCCGTCTCAATGCCCAAAATTTTCGGCGGTTTTTGAGAATGCTCTGTGAATTGTCCGGCACAGTCATCAACCGCTCCGAAATCGGGAGATCGCTCGCAGCCAGCGAGTCGGCAGTGAGGGATTATCTCGACCTCGCAGAGGGCACCTTCCTCTGGAGGAGCATTGGCAGTCTCGAGAAGACCGCATCCAAGTCATTGGTGAAGATGCCACGGGGATACATTCGAGACAGCGGGTTGTTATGCCATTTGAAAGGGATCAGAACCCGGGATCAACTCCTGACATGGCCCGGCGTGGGATCGGCATTTGAAGGCTTTATCATCGAGGAAATCCTACTCGGTCTCGCCGCCGTGGAGAGCATTTCCTGGCCTGCCGCCTACTATCGCACACGGAGCGGCGCGGAAGTGGACCTCGTTCTCACTCATCCTACGGGAGTGAGAATCCCGATCGAAATCAAATTTGGGATGGCAACAAAACGCACCGACTTGAAGTCCTTGACGGCATTTATCGAGCAGGAAAATTGCCCCTATGGCATCCTCGTCAATAATTCCGAGGAAATTCGATTGCTGACGCCACAGATTATACAAATCCCCGCCGGGTGTTTGTGATTTACCCTCTAGCGGCGTCTCTATGAGCGCCGGAGTTTTTGACAAAATCATGGACAGCAAAATCATTTCTTGACGGGCTGTGGCGGCTGTCTATGACTGCCGCGATCGACTCCCCTTCGGCGGTCGCAGACCGCCGCTACAACGGACTGCTCTTCCTGTAGCGGCGCTCTATGAGCGCCGAAATCGTTTTCCACCCGGCGGTCATAGACCGCCGCTACAGCTACAGCGATTGGATTCGATCGCGGAAATCCTCCTCGCGGAAATTCAGATTGTTGGCGTTCCAATAGTGCATCCATGGAATTTTGTAGCCAGGCGGGTAGGCCATGAAATGCAGGAGAAAGGTGTTTTCATCCATCATTCACGGGTCGGTATTGAATTCCGACATCTCATGGGCTTCGTGGAAATCGCCCTGCGGGTCGCGTTGCAGGATGATGTCGCACATGACTTTTTGGTCACTGCCATGGTCCCAGAGATTCGGCGGGCGTTTTTCCAGGGCGAAGCGATCCGTATCCTCCAAGACTTGCTTTGACCAGAGCGCATTTTGGAAAAAGAAGACGCCAGCATTGTAGGGGGAAATGCCTTGGGCGAAATCCTTACAAATATGCAGCGGCTTCGGGCTCGACAGGAATGGTTCAAAGACTTTTCTGTCTTGCTTCAAAAACAGCGTATCGGCATCCACCCACACCATTCCACGATGGTCGCCCAAATGGTTTAAAAGAGCGCGCGCCTTGTGCCAGGTCGGATGGATTCCGGGATAAATTCCAGTTCGGTAAATGTAGGCCGTGTAGTCGTGCCGCAGGCAGTAGCTTAGCAAGCTTTTCTCTGCCTCGGCAGCATAAGAGACAATTTCCGGTGTGTAGAGGGTGCAAAGCGCAAGCGGACAACCTGGATTGAAGACATAATTGCCCAAAGAGGAAAATGGTTGATTGACGGGAAAATGACCAGCGCAATAGTCGAAAAATGGCATCAGATCCACACAGGGTTGCCACCTCTCTCGCATGCGGAGGAATGTTGACTGGCAGGAGTTTGGGCGATTTGTCAATTTTTCAAAAAATGCGACTTTTTTTATTGGATCTTACCACTAAACACCCATTCCTTTTTGTATGTCTTGCCTTTCTCAAACACCACAATACTATCGTAAGCACTAATGCTAAAGGTATCCTTCACAACTGGATCAACGGCTATTTGGTTGTGCTGCACATTGAGTTGATCAAGATAAGATTTTGTTTTATTCATAAAGGTATTTGGATCAATTAAGCTTCCTCCATGACTAGCCCAATAGCTCGTGTGTAAATCTTCTACCATATACACACTATTCAGATGCATCTTAGGATATAAAAAACTAAAAGTGGCAAATATGTGATCTTGTTGGTGACTGCCATCATCAAGCACCAAATCAGGCACCCCAAATTCATCTATAACAGATTGCAGAAAAGCAGGATCACTTTGGTCTCCTATGCGAATTTGATATTGATCGTTTTGATATTGAACACACCTTGGATCAATATCCAAACCTATGATTCTGGCCATAGGACCAAAGAATTTACTCCAAATAGCTCCAGATCCTCCATTAAGGACACCCACTTCTAGAAAAGTGAGGGTGCGGTTTTTCCATGCAGAAAAGTGACGGTCATAGATTGGAAAATAATGTGTCCATTTCATTGAACTGGCACCCTGATGATTAGAGAATACCTCCCAAGAGTTCATGCTTTTTAAAGATTTGATAATTTCATCATTTTTCGAAGTGACATTAAAAGCCAGTCTCTTTTTTGATACACTTCCTTTGCTGGATATTTTACAAATTTAGCGCAAGCGGACGATTCAGGCCGCACTCCTTTTGCGTGATCTTTCTTCGCGTTTTTTTACGAGTAGTTGTTTAGCTTTAGCAAGCCTAACATTCGAATCTCCCGTGTTTTTTGATGAGGTTCCAGAATAGTGCGCGACATATGTTCTTACAGAAAGCGCTAATTTGTAACCTGCTTTTTCGATTCTATCGCAATAGTCGTCATCGTCTCCCAAATAAACTTCCGTAAAATCTGAATCTAATGGACCGATTTCATCTATTACATTCCTCTTGAAGAGGACGCAAAAAAAGGCCAGCATGCCCGAGATGGTAATTCCAGAGCCGTTGGATTTTGTGTAACCATACATTTGAGACACATTGTTGCGATCATTTTCGCTGCACTCAGGCAATCCCCAGCCGGACCATTTTTTTCTTACATTATCATACCCCTGCCAATCCCGGGTATTCGATGTCAGCGGCCCAACAGCGGCTACCTTTGGGTTGCAATCCAGCACATCAAAGAAATTTTCGAGCCAGTTCGGGCAGACCTCGATGTCATCATTCAAAAAACCGACATATTGGTAGCCCTTGGTCATTTCGATCCCCAAGTTGATTCCTCCAACCCAATGCAGGTTCTTTCCGGAGCGAACGATGGTAATATTTTCTGCAAGAACGCGCTGCTGGTAAATCCCCAGTGTTGAATCAGTGGATGCGTTATCGATAATGAACAGGTTGTAATGCTCCGGGTTGGTATTCCGAATGATGGAGTTGAGAGTCGTCTGGAGTTTTTCGGCATTATTGCGTGTCACGCAAATGAGGGCGGCTTTTTTCATTTCGAAAATGTGGTGTCATTGTAGCGGCGGTCTATGACCGCCGGGTTTGTTTTTCAATCGGCGGTCATAGACCGCCGCTACAGTAGAGGTTTTGTAATTCGTTGGTGTAAGCTTCGATGTTGGGCTGATATCGGGTATCGAGCGTCTTCAAGAATTCCGCCGACTTCGCTTTGTAATCGACCAGATTCTTATCATGGGTTTCAAACGCACGGACCAACGCCTCGCCACCTGCTTGGCAGTCGAAATCGGGATAAAAATACCCAAGTTCGCGAATGAATTCCGAATTATGAATGAGCGGATAACCGCCGTAAAGCGCTTCGTAATAGAGGTAGTTCTGGCCGTTTTCCCAATGGTGGGAGACGATGCAGTCGCCAAAATGGGCCATGTATTCGTAAACAGCGAAGCGACCTTCGAAGGACGCGATTCCATGGTTCACGATATCCAAGGACCGCGCAAAGCGGACGAAGGCAGGATTTTCTTTGGCTTTGAGGGTATTACAAATTCGAATATACTCGAATTTCTCTGGCGCTTTCCGATAGGCCTCTTCACACACAAGCATGGGGGTGATACATGTTTTCACCATGCACATATTCGGCTCGAAGCAACAAACCCTCCATCTCGGCTTTCCTGGTTGGTAACCGAAACGCAGTCCGGCAGGCAGGGTGGCGATGCCTTTGTTGAAAAACTCGGGCGTCCACAGATGCGGAACGATTTTTACCGGAGCCCGTGTGGTGATGGCAAAGTAGTCGGTGCAGCTGTGTTCGTATTCCGGGAGCGTCCAGATGGCATCGTATTTCTTCGCGCTGCACAAGCCTCCGGGCGGAAGGTTATACATCGCCCGCTCGATATCGATGACATAATCATTGCCACAACGCATCCAAGCGATCCGCCCTCCCCTCGCCCGGAATTTGGCGAGCCAATCCTCGGGGACCTGGGAACTCATTTCGATCACGACATCCAGCGTTTCCAGTGCGGCAGGCAGGTCGATCATCTCCACGCCGACTTGGTTGAACATCATCGAGGGATGCACTTCCTTGGCGCCGCTACCATTGACCAAGACGGCTTTTTCCACCTCGGGCGAAAGGTTGAAAAGTTGGACGAGAAAAACGCAGTTCTGGAAAATCCCATTTTCCCAGATGGATTGGTGCCCATCCCGGATATGGATGGTCACGCCGACGCGAAGTTTGCGATTAGGTTTCATTTTATTTGTAGCGGCTGTCTATGACTGCCGAGGTTTTGTAGCGGCTGCTTTGTAGCGGCGCTCTATGAGCGTCGAAATCGTTTTCCAACCGGCGGTCATAGACCGCCGCTACAACGAACTCGTCTTCCTGTAGCGGCTGTCTGTGACTGCCGGAATCGTTCTCCATTCGGCGGTCATAGACCGCCGCTACAGGTTTCGTCTTCATTTGCGATACTCCAAATTGTGGATTTCGCCAGCGTAGGGCCAGTCTTCAGAGATTGCGACCAAACCAGCGCGCACGGGATTTTCCCGCACATAATCCCATTTTTGCGAGTAGGACTCCCCGCTTCGGAGAAGGTGATCAAAGAATCCCTTCTGCCAGTGCGGCCCCTCATGGCCAACAGACCGCAAGGTTTTCGAGAGCGTATTCTTAAACGATTTTATCCAGTTGGAGAATGAGATTCCATCTACGCTGACAAACAGGTGCAGGTGATCCGGCATGAGCACATAGCGCCCTACCAATGCACCGTGTTGCGGCGAATTCAGGCAAAACATCCGAAATGCCTCATGCACCAACTCGCAGTCAAGAATCGCCTGGCGATCCAATATGCAGGTGGTGACAAAATAAATCGGCGAGTCCACAAAAACGCGATCCAAGCGACGAAGGCGCGCCTTCTGTAGCGGCTGCACTGTAGCGGCGTCTCTATGAGCGCCGGATTCGTCTCCACTTCGGCGGTCATAGACCGCCGCTACAACGGACTGGTCTTCTTGTAGCGGCGCTCTATGAGCGCCGGTTTCGTTCTCTTTTCGGCGGTCATAGACCGCCGCTACAGCAGCATCAACAGATCCGTCTTTCATGAGAAAATTTCACCCTTCCAAAGCATTTTTGTAAATTCCTCGGCAGCCAGAATCCAGATCCCATCCGGCGTCAACCTCTTTCCTGGTTCGAGTCCAACAAGAACCCTCATTTTTACCTCCGGATGGTCTTTGACCAATTCCCGAAGGCCTTTCAAATGATCGTCACGGATGCGTTGAGACGACTTGCACTCGATCGCACACTGCATGTCATTCACAATAAAATCCACTTCGACTCCCGAACTCAGCTGCCAATACGAGAAGGAAGCGAAACGCTCGGCATAGGCATTGTAGCAGTTCAATTCATGAAACACCCAGTTTTCAAAGGCCTTTCCATAAGCCTCGGAACCACGCTGCACATGGCCTCGCTTCGCCAGAAAATTTGCGACTCCAACATCGCAAAAATAAAATTTTTCAGCCAGTGCAACCCTCCGCTTCGGGCGCTTTCGAAAAGGGGAGAGCATTCTACCCACCAGAGTATCAACAAGGATTTCAAAATAGGCGCGAATCGTCTCCCTCGAGACCCCCACATCCCTCGCGATACTCGAAAAATTAACCGCTGATGCATCGGAAAAAGCCGCCGCCTCCAAAAAATGGGAAAAAGACGGGAGATGCCTCACCAAACCTTCGGCCATGATTTCCTCCTTGAGATACTGCGAGATATAGGCATCCAGCAACCGCCCAGCGGAAGACGAGAGGTAGATTCTTGGCAAAGTTCCCTGGTTAAGCATGCGATCCAAGTCGAAATCCGCTCCCAACTCTTGAGAACAAAATCCGGAAAGCTCGTATCGTAGTCCACGCCCACCAAGTAGATTACCATGTCCGCGCTTGAGCTTGCGCGCACTGGAGCCACAGAGAGCAAAACAAACTCCCTCGTTTTCGTGCAACCAGTGGACCTCATCGAGAAGAGCCGGAACTTTCTGGATTTCATCGATCACCACAAATTTCTCTCCGCCAGCCGCGAGTTCCTGACGCAAAAATTCCGGGTTGGTTGAAAACCGCCGGTAAACATCCGCTTTCAGCAAGTCCACCCATTTCACTCCAGGGTATGTTTTTTTTAGCAATGTGCTCTTGCCCGCCTGGCGCGGACCCCACAAAAAAAACATTTCCTTGCCATCCAGCGGAAGGCGCAAAGCTCGATCAATATTTGCAATCACTGGTTGCACATTACATGTTATTCGCAAGTTGTCATCGCGTTTTTCAAGCTGATTCCTGCAGCGGCTGCACTGTAGCGGCGTCTCTATGAGCGCCGGAATCGTTCTCCATTCGGCGGTCATAGACCGCCGCTACAGCGGACTGGTCTTCCTGTAGCGGCTGTCTGCGACTGTCGGGTTCGTTTTCCTCTCGGCGGTCATAGACCGCCGCTACAGGGGATGGAATTTTAATTCGCGTTGGCGACATGAAGGAGCCTTTCCGTGAAGATCCGGATATTTTCGGGATGCTCGGGGTGCAGCGTGGCAAGATACTCTTTCGCCTTGCGCTGGTAATCCTGCCAAAACTCCGGCGGTTGCGCCCAAGCTTCGGCGAGCACCCGCCCGCCCTCGATCGCCGAGAAACCCGGATAAAAGATCCCTACCCCGGCGTCGCGCAGATATTCCGAATTGTGGATCAACGGGTAGCCGCCATAGAGCGCATCGTAGTAGGCATAGTTCATTCCGCATTCCCAGTGGTGTGCCACCACAGCGTTGCATCCATGGTGGGTCATCGCCGTGGTGAACAGCACTCGCGGCTCGTAGGTGGCTTTGTGGTGCTTGGTTAAGTCGAGGTTCAGCGCAAATCGGAGGAATGTCTGGTGCTCTTTGAGCTGAAACGAGTTCATCACCATCATGTAGGAAATGGCTTCTGGATTTGTGCGATAGGCCTGCTCGCAGAGCAACATGGGCACGAGGTAATTTTTCACCACCGAGATATTTGGCTCGAAAATAGCCACCCGCCAACCGGGCTTGTCAACCGCCGAAGGGTTGAACCCAAAGGGCTTGCCCTCCGCCTCCGCCGCCTCGATGGTTTTGTCCAGAAACACGGGCGACCAGATATGCGGCATCGTAACGACCGGCTTACGCGTCAATGTTTGCATCATCGGCGCACCGGTCTTGGCATGGTGGGCGAGTCCCCAGGTCTCTATGCGCAATGAAGGATCTGTAAGATGGATGCCAGCCTGCTTAGCAGGAAAAACCGCTGTTTCCGCCACGGCGTTGAAATTGTGCCCTACGCCAAAGCAGACGATCTTCGCCCCGCGTGCGTGAATGCGCCGCATCCACTCGATGGGCAGGATTGCGCCCATCTCGATTAAGACATCGATCTCGTGGGTGATCTCCTCCGGCTTGACGATCGGGATTCCCAAGCGGTCGAAGTCCAAGGATGCGGACGGTTTCTCCGAGTTCCCGCCATTGACGAACCACACCTTTCCGACTGCAGGGATTTTCCGCAACAAAATGCCCAGCAACGCAATATTCTGATTGATTCCATTGTTCCAGATATTCGCACTTTCAGAGGCGAAGAGGGAAACCCCTACATTAATTTTTTCCATTTTCCGATTTGCAACGGCGCTCTATGAGCGCGGGAGGCGTTTGCGATCCGGCGGCCATAGACCGCCGCTACAGAAAAAAACCCGGCCCCTTGCGAGGCCGGGTTTTTGTTAAGGTTTCTGCTTATGCTAAGCGGAAGTTGTCGGCTGCAAGATCAGCACCACTTCCAACATATTTGAAGGATGCAATTTGGGTGCCTGCAATACTATCCGTGATAGTTCCGGTGCCAGTTCCGACACCATCAGTATAAGCGATCGTGTAAGCAGTTCCACCTAAGCCGTCACCAATGGTCGCTGTTCCAGCTCCCAGATTAGTGAAGTCGGTTGGCGTTCCAGCTGCGGCGGCCGCTGTATTTGTGAACAAGCGGAACAAATCCGATGTTACTGGTGCGAATACTGCATCGATGTTGAATGCATTAACTGTTGCTTGGATGCCACCGCCCGCATAGGCGTTCTGGGTAGCATCTCCCAACACAAAGGTGTCGGAGAGGTCACCACCGGTGAGCGTATCTGAAGCAGAGCTTGGTGCTCCATCGGCAAAGCCTTGAAGCCAATCCGAGCCAGGTCCACTCAACAGTGTATCCGAAGCACTTCCACCTATGAGGGTGATTGCGTTACCCGCATTAAGCCCTTGGGCATTAATGTAGTTGGCGTTTGTAGCCCCACCGTAAATGGTATCAATACCGAAGGCACCATCTACTTGCAAATAGTTGGCGGCTGTATCGGCAAGCTCAAGGATTTGGATATTCGACACATTTCCGTCGTTAATGACAGCTGTTGCGCCCGAAGTTCCAAGAGCATTTGCGAATGCCAAGGTATTCGTGCCAGCTTCGCCATTGATGAAATCCTGAGATGTTCCTGCAGGATTAATTTGGCTGTAGCTATCCACCGTGAAGGTGTCATTGCCATTTCCACCAAAGAGGCTTACGGTTGATGTGAAGCCTGATTGGAGCGTGATGGAGTCAGCTCCATCGCCACCAGTGACTGAGGCGATGCCAGTATTGGCTCCATCGGCTTCTGTGCCAAGCGAGAAGGTGTCGTCACCTGTGCCACCAACAACCCAATCGATTCCAGAGACCTCAGTGAAATCGGCGTCAGCGACATTCACATTGCCATTGGCAAAACGAATGGTGTCTGTGCCTGTTCCACCAACCAAAGATGTTGTGGATGTTAGGTAAGTGAGACCTGCAGTGCCTGTCTTCGCAAAGAAGAAGGTGTCATCACCGGTTCCACCGTCGAATGTGTCGTCACCGGCGCTGCCGAGAAGCGAGTCATTGTCAGCCCCACCGCTAATGCTGTCATTGCCGAGGCCACCGTCAATGGTGTCATTGCCAGATTCGCCAAGGAGCGAATCCAAACCGTCTCCACCAACAATACTATCGGTGCCGTTACCACCAAGAGCGGTATCGTTGTTCGCACCACCGATAATGGAGTCATTACCAAGGCCACCGAGCAGCGACCAAGCGGTCGTTCCGGCATTAGCACCATCTAGCGTGGCATTAATAACTGTAGATTGAACGAAGTCCGGATCAGGCGAGTAACCATAGAGTGTGCTGCCGGTATATTCGATGCCAAAGGCAGCGGTTAAGTTACCTGCAACTACATTACCAGCGTAAGCAGTATTATCCGAGCCACTAAAGCCACCAGTTACAGACACACCACCGTCACCAATTGCGATAAAAGCACCGCCGAGATTACCGAGAACTTCAAACTGCGCCGCCGCTCCGAAGATTTGATTCTGGTCGGAGTGGAACTGATTCAGGTCAAGAGCCGAGCTGGTAGTCGTCGAGAGCGAGTTGGTTGCTGTGCTCAATGAGGCTTCCGCTCCGCTCGACACTGTCGAAAGCGAGTTGGTTGCTGTGCTCAATGAGGCTTCTGCTCCGCTCGACACTGTCGAGAGCGAGTTCGTTGCTGTGCTCAATGAGGCTTCTGCTCCGCTCGACACTGTCGAAAGCGAGTCGGTGGCTGTGCTCAATGAGGCCTCTGCTCCGCTCGACACTGTCGAGAGCGAGTTCGTTGCTGTGCTCAACGAGGCTTCTGCTCCGCTCGACACTGTCGAGAGCGAGTCGGTTGCTGTGCTCAACGAGGCTTCTGCTCCGCTCGACACTGTCGAGAGCGAGTCGGTTGCTGTGCTCAATGAGGCTTCTGCTCCGCTCGACACTGTCGAGAGCGAGTCGGTTGCTGTGCTCAATGAGGCTTCTGCTCCGCTCGACACTGTCGAGAGCGAGTTCGTTGCTGTGCTCAATGAGGCTTCCGCTCCGCTCGACACTGTCGAAAGCGAGTTGGTTGCTGTGCTCAATGAGGCTTCCGCTCCGCTCGACACTGTCGAAAGCGAGTTGGTTGCTGTGCTCAATGAGGCTTCCGCTCCGCTCGACACTGTCGAGAGCGAGTTGGTCGCTGTGCTCAATGAGGCTTCCGCTCCGCTCGACACTGTCGAAAGCGAGTTGGTTGCTGTGCTCAGCGAAGTCTGGGCAGCGGAGGTCGAGCTGGAAACTGTGGAAATTGCGCTTGTCAAGACTGGCTGAACTTCATTGCCAATACGATTGATTTGCTTTTGGAGCTTAGTTTTTTTGTTGTTTCTGAACCAAGTCATGTTGGACTTAGATTTATTTTTTTTCTTTGCCATAATTGAGACGGTTTGTGCGTTGGTTGTGGTTTGTGTTCTATGGGAGAATGATTGAAAGGCTCAAGCATTCAAATCTGGAGCGGGTATCCGGTCTTTGATCGAATGAGATGTGCTAATCATTTCGGACTCGGTTTATATCAAAGTCCGCCAATGGTTCAATAAAAAAATGCGGTAAGTAGAATTTTTTTCAAAGAGGCAAAATCATGGACCTCAAAACTCATTTTGGGGACGGGCTGCTTGGCGACCGCTTGTGTTCTGTCGCTGTGTCTCTATGAGCTTCGAGAAAGCGTTAGGAATATTTCAAAATACTTGGATTGCTGGGAGCTATAGCGGCGGTCTGTGACTGCCAAGTCTTTGGTGCTCCAGACGCTCGGCAGTCATAGACAGCGGCTACAACAGGCGCACCGCGCACTCTTCTCCAAAAAATGATTCTGCCAAAAAGTGGCGAGGGGGCGGGGCAGAC
>Ga0247844_1006452_pt1 | contig 14024 bp, 18 predicted proteins | sample LaCtaG_FD_192421 | JGI IMG/M metagenome (GOLD analysis project Ga0247844, IMG submission 192421) | Freshwater microbial communities from meromictic Lake La Cruz, Castile-La Mancha, Spain - LaCruzMarch201714.5m_1 | ecosystem: Environmental > Aquatic > Freshwater > Lake | place: Spain: Castile-La... | reverse complement strand
CCCACCGACCTCCCCGGCCACAAGCGCCGAGAGATCCGCCAGGGACCACCCCTCACACCGCGGACAGGCCCGCGTGGCGAAGCGCACGAGCTCACGCCCGGAGCGCCTCACGGGAGCCCCCTGGACGCGAGCGCCAGGCCGACGAGCACGCCGACGAGCACCGACACCGCCACGAGCACGCCGACGCGCGCAGCGTGGGGCCGAACGGGTTGCACAAAGCCGCACGCGCGGCAGCACACCCCGAGCTCCCGCGCCCACCAGGGACGCACGCACGCCGCGGGACGACCGCAGACAGGACACTCTACGAGCCACGCCGCGCCCCTCACGAGCTCACCAGGGGCAGAGGGAGTTGATTCCACCGAGGCCAGCGCAGACAGCGCACCGGACACGGGCAGACCTCGCCCCCGACCGGACGTCGGCGCCACGCGCGACCGCGCTTGCACCTCTCACGCGGTGAGACGCACCAGCGAGACGCATCACACGCGACAAGCTCACCACACCAGCGCGGCGCGATCATCGACGCCCCCGACGACGCGCGCGCCGCACCTGGACGACCGGAACGCGCACGCGAACGACCTCAGCCGACGCGAGCTCACGCCACACCCGTTCAACCTCCGACGCCTCGACCTCGCCGACCTCCGCCGCGGCGTGCAGCACCTCCCGCGCGAGCCCCAGGGGATGCACAAAGCCCGAGAGCGCGCAGGGCAGCGCGCGCCACGCAGGCCAGCGCCCCGCCGCGCGAGCCTCGCGGGCCAGCGCGCACGTCGCCGCCCGCACCGCCCAGGCCACCGGCCACGCGCCGAGCCCCTCCGCGCGCGCGGCCGACACGCAAACCCCTTCGAGCGACCCGCCACCGTGCAGCCACGCCCGCGCCTCGCGGAGCCAAGTCGCGACCGCCGCGTCGCCGAGCAGTCCCCACCAGAGCGCCGCGACCGCGACGACCTCGACCCACAAAAGCGCCCCCGGCGCGGGAGGGTCAGACGTTGACAAAGTGACTTGAACGACCGTACAGCTTGAACAGGACTTCACCGGAGCGCCCCACGCTTCGGGTCCGAGAGAGCCGCGTCGGGTGCCACCCCATCGCGGCTTTCGCCATTTCAGCCCGACGCCTCAGACCCTGCGCGCCGGACCCAGCCGCGACACCGCGGCACCAGAATGCTAGCACGCGCTAGCACCAGACAGCAAGCTCACCCCACCGTGTACCGACTCAGACGCGCGAGCGCGCCGCGCTTGCGCGTCGACGTGTAGGCTTCGCGGACCTTGCGCCGTTGCTCCTGGACTTGCTTGCGCGGCCCGAGCTCAGCCCGCTCGACCCACTCCGCCCACGCCTGCACACACCGACGCTCGACGGCCAGCGCGACCCGTTCGACATCACGCAGCGACTTGACCTCCAGCCCGAGATCCCGCGCGCGGGAGAGCGCGTCACGCTTCGACCATCCATCGTGCGCGTCGCCGTCGCGCCACGCGCGCAGATCCGCCAGCACCGCCGCGGGACGCTTCGCGCCCGAGCAGGGAGACGAGCCCGCCCGGTGCGGATAGGGCAGCGTCGAGTAACGCGCCACGTCTGACGCTTCCACGTCCCCGAGCTCCAGCGCGGCAAACGCCTCCGCAACGGCACTGCGCGCGACGAGCACCGGCAGCGACGCCCCAGGCTCCATTGGTCGCGCCGTGCGATTGAGCTCCCGCACGCGCGACGCCTGCACCGCCACGACCCCCCTAAGGGGTGTCTTGACGATCACCGACCGTTCGCACAGTGACTTCCCCCGCCGCAGGAGATCACCCGCCGATGGCACGGCGGGTGTCCCCGTCCCGAGCACAACGCCACGCACCTCGCGGCCCCGGATGCGTTCGTAGACCTTCTCGACGCCGATGGACCGCGACCGCTCCATCCCGGCAGGCAGCGGCGACGCCCAATCGCGAAAGCCCTTGTCGCCCCAGGAAGGACACGCCTCCGAGAGCTCAGGGATGCGAAGGGGCGCCGCTCGACTCACGGGAGGACGCGCCCCGCGTCGGCGCCAAGAACGCCGCCGTTGGCCGCGTCGGTGGCGGTCAGCGTTGTGATGGTGTCGCCCGACGTGCCGGAGATCGTGAAGGTGACCAGGCCGACGCTCGACGCCTGAATGACCAGCGCGAAGTTGTCGCCTCCGTTGTCCACGCCCGAGATAAGCGTGCCATTGGTCACCGACAGCAGCGCCAGCGCGCCCGCCCCCGCGATCCGCTCGACGCCGACGAACACCAGCGCCCGCGGGACCGGCGCGCCCGCCCCGTTCACCACCGTGAGCGAGTACGCGACATCGCCCGACCCGCCCGCCCCCGGCGTCGCCGCGAGCGTGTAGGCGCGCGTGAGGTTCGGATCGGCGCCGCCCGTGCCCACCTGTAGCAGCGAGCGCGTACCGCCGACCAATCGCACCACCCACACGATGCCCGTGCCCGTGTCGAGCACGAAGGTGCCCGGCGTTGCGTTCGCCGTGTCGAATGACCCTATGGCCGCGACAACAACGATGTTCGCAGCCTTCTGAATGCGAGAGCCCATCACTCACCGAACCTTTCCGCGCGCACCGCGCGCAGCGTGATCCCTCAGACCGACGCGCCCGCGGCGCGCTTCGAGCTCTTGCGCTTCGAGCCCTTGCGCTTGCCGAAGCGCGCGCCGATGCCCCCGGCCAGCTTGGACACCACGCCCTCGACGCGGGAGAGCCGTTGCTCCATCCCGTCGACGACGCCGACCAAGAGCTTCTGGTTGTGCTCGAGACGCGACACGCGCGCCTCGATGCCCGAGCCCTTCGCGCCCTTCGCGCCCTTCGCGCCCTTGCGCTTCGAGCCCTTGCGCTTCGAGCTCCCCGAGCCGCCCGAGCCCTTGACGAATTGACCCTTGGAATTCCGCTTCGCCATCGTTCAGCCCTTGCCCTTCCCACTCAGCAGCGCGAGCCCGAGCAGGCCCGCAACCAGCAGCGTCGACGTGTTCCCCGAGCTCCCGCCCGACCCACCCGACCGCCCAGGTGATCCCCGGTTTGTCGACCCGGGACGACAGCGGTTCGGCACGTCGTTGTCAGTCGCGCGAATCTGATTCTCTGACGGGAGCGCCTCGTCTACTTGGAGCCGCGCGGCGACGACGCGACGCACACGCGCGACCAGCGCCGTTGCCTCACTCTTCGACTTCGCGCCGCACGTGTAGTCGTTCGCCCAAAGGCGCATGATCCCGTTCGCGGATCCAGTCTTGAACGCGGACCACGCGCTTTCGTACACATCGCGCGTTGAAATCAGCGTGAAATATCCATCCGCGAACGCGCTGAAATCCCCGTATGACCGGAACTCTTCGCCGCCCGACGCCTCACCCTCACGGAAGCAATCGCCCTCGGCGGAGGCGCAGTGAATCCCACCCGCGTTCCAGCCGTACTCATGCGCGCCCCAGCCCGTCTCAAGGCCCCAATGCGCCACGGCCACCAGCGCGACGTTGATTACATCGAAGTGCCCCGCGCCGATTTGCCCCGCGTGGTACCGCGAGAGCTCCCCGGCTTCGTCCTCCGGCCAGCGGTTTAGCCAGGCCAAGGCCGCGGTGAAGCGCGAGACGATGTAGTCGTCGCCGGAGTTCACCTCGACCAGCGGAGGCGACATTCCCGTCAGAGCCGTCCACGCGTCGCGCCCGTTGCCCGCCGCAATCTGAATGTCGTTTGAGCCAGCACCGCGCCCGGTGCGCGTCATGGATACCCAGGTTGTCACGGCACAATCCCCGTTGCGAGTGTAACGAAGGGAGCGACCGGAGCGACGCCACGGTCAACGAAGAGCTCGAATACGCACTGTACCTCCTCGATGGCGCTTAGCAGATCGATCGACGCGGAGAGGGTCCACCGCGGGGTCAGCACGCCCCCCGTCACGCCGAAGGGACGCCAGTACGCGGCATCCGTGGCGTTGGTAAACGTCGCCCCGCCGACGATGCGCGTCCACGGTTCCGACACGTCACCGAAGGCAACCCCGAGCTCAACACGGATCGTGAAGGGGAAATCTGCAGCCTGAATCTGACGCACCAGGAGTTGCGCCCGATCCGTAGGAGGCCCCGACCAGGACTTGAGCGGAACGGGTGCCGCCGCGCGCGGCACCCGCACCAGATCTGTGTTGAGCGACACCTCAAATGGTCGCACCTCCGTGCAATCGCGCGGGGTCCATGAGCGTTGGAGGCTCGACCAGTTGACGACAGGCACCGCTCGACCTCACCGACCGTAGCGGCCGGAGCCCTTGTCGCCCGCGCCGAGCGCGGGGGATGCGTTGCGCATAATGGCGATGGCTTCGCCGAGCACGTTTTCGAGCTTGTTCATGCGACGCTCCAGGTTGGCGTTGTTGCCGCCCATCGGAGTCATGCACGCGGCCCCCGCGTCGCCGCCCGCGTCGCAGACCGGGAAGCCCACGAGCGAGAAGCGCACCGGGGTCACGAAATCGAAGCCCGCCACGGTGGGGTTGAGGGCGTCGGAGTCGACCTGTAGCCCGGGCGGTGTCGCGAGCACCAGGTTGAAGTTGTCCCCGGCGTTGCGGTTGCCGCTCTGGTCGGGAATCGCGAGATACGTGAACATCCCGGGGATGCCCGGCTGGGGCTTGAATCCGTCGCCGACCGGCGAAGCGTTCTGCCATTGAGAGAGCGTCCCCAGGTTGTACTGGCACGCGGTGTTGGTGCCGTGCTGGAGCTGAGCGTTGATGCTGTCGAAGAGCAGCCGCAGCGCCTCGACGGGGTAGTCCGTGCCCCCGGTGAACCACGCGGGGCGGCGGCGCACCGCGGTCGGCCCGACGCACGGCGCGCCCGTCGCGACGATGAAGGGCGCCAGGGGCTGGACCGTCGCGGCGACGGACACAAACTTGTTGCCCTGCTTCGCGACCCCGCCCTGGTCGAAAGCGTTGGTGTCGGAGCGCGTGAGGGCCACCGCGCCGCCGCCCGCCGGCGCCGCGCCGCCCGCCTCGTCGGCGCCCTGCCCGAAGAGCGTCAGCGAGGTCCCAGCCGGGAGCACGAGCTCCCCGCCCGCCTGCCGCGTCCAGCGGTAAAAGCCCGTCGCGAAGCGAAAGGGCGTCAGCCGCTGGAACTGGTCGCCCATGAGGGGATCGCACGCGCCCCACCGCGGGGTGTACGCGACCCCCTTTGAGATGGGGGGCATATACGGAAAGCCCTCCGCCATGTCCGAGACTTCGAGCACCTTGTCACCACCGTCAGCCATGATCCTACCTCCGTTGAACGTTGAAATGACGCCTCGCGCGTCGCTTGTTGCTACGCCCTCACCGACGCGCGGCGACGCGGCGACGTGATTACCACCCGCTCGCCGAACACCGCGCCGCCCTGGTTCTGCGGCGGGGTAGTGTTGTTCCCGTTGTCCCTGTTGGTGCCGGTGGCGTTGTCGTCGCCGAACCAGTCCTCCATCGTCGACGCCATGTTTTCGCTCTCCCACAGCCGGATGGACGCGCCGACGATCCCGCCCACGGCCGCGCCTACGGCCGCGTCACGGCTCCACCGCTTGAGCACGTACGCCGCGCCGATCCCGAGGGCCGCTTGCGTCGCTGCGCGCTTGCGCTGCTGGTTCTTGATGTCGGTATCCTCCGAAAACCACTGGTCGACCCAGTAGTCCGACACACCGATGGTCAGACCACCCGCGACGCCGATCATAGCTACGCGCTTGAGCGTCAGACCCGTTCCACCCACGTTCGTTGATAGATCCATTCCCGTCACCTTTTCGCGTTGGAGAGAATCACGACCGCCGCCGCAGCGCCCGCCAAGTACAACGCGGTTTTCGCACCCTTGCCAGTTTCCCGGATCGCATCGGAGGCAGCGTCGCGCACCCGTTGCCAGCCTGCGTTGGCGCGCTGATCCAGCACGCCCTGCGCGGCCCGTTCGGCATCCGTGATCGGAGGCATGGTCCCCGTCCGCCGGTACTCCCGCTGACGCTCCTCCTGCGCCCGCGCACCGTTGCGCAACGCTTCGAGCTCGACGGCCTGTCGCCGCTCGATTTCGGCCCGTTCCGTCAGACCGTAGACGATGGCAGAGACGACGATCCCGACGACGATGACGCCCCCGGCCACGACCCAGGGATTGACGCCGCTCGACCGCTCCCCGCTCGCCGGAGCCAGCGTCGCGCGTCGCCCAGCGATTGCGAGCTCCTCGTAGAGCGCAAGCACCCAGGTGCGCCGGAGGCTTTCCTCCGGCGTGATCCCCTCCGCCGAAGGGTCGAAGGCTTCGAGCCCCGCGAGCGCCGGGAGCTTCACCACGCAAAGAGGCGTACCGATTACCGGAATGCCCGTGGTGGTCAACACCGCCGTCACCGTCGAGCCTTGCGGGATCGACGCGGCGCCAGGGACGCGCACGCCGTAGCGAATTTCCCCGTCCGCCGCGATGTTCAGACGCGGCGCGCCGATGGTTGTTGCGATGGCCGCGAGCTCCACCATTTGGGAATTCCACGCCACCCGATCAAACGCCACGCGCGCAGCGTCCGGCGCGGCAGCGACCGCGGCGGAGAACTGCGTTGGACCGTCCTCCGCGACATCGACGCGCACGGCGCGCAGCGCGCGCCCCGCAGGGAGCTCCGGCGCGCGAAGGTAGAAGCCACCCGGAGGCACGTTCCGCGCTGTCATTTCTTCGACCCCCCAAGCAGTAGCAGCAACCCCAGCGCGCCGACGCCCCACATGGCCCTATCCGACGACGCCCCGCCTCCAGGCTTTCGACGACGATCCCGCACCAACGCCGACGCGCAGCCCGCGGGATCGTCGCACCACGGGTTATAAGGCGTTTCACCGCCCACCCTTGTTTGTCCGGTAAACGGGTTGAAGGCCCAGCTATTCGCATCGACCGTGTTTGATGACACCGATACCGTGGCATCCAGCGTCCCGACCGGATCACCCCAGCGCGGAATCTCGACCTCATGCGAGAAATGACACGCGCCCATCCCCTCGGGATAATCGAGCTTCAGGTAACGCGCCCACACCATCAATCGGAGAACGTTGGTATCAATCACCTCGCCATCACGCTGTGAGTCAATCAACGACCGCTCCGAAGCCCAATCGGATTCATTGTACGTGGACGGACGGAGCGTGTTCCAACGGTCTTTGATGCGTTGAATCAGCGTCGCGTCGTACGACGATCCCGACGAGAGGCCGAAATGTGCCCGCACCTCGCGGCAGACACGCGCCGAGCTCCCGTAGAAGAGCTCCGGCGCGGTGACTGGCGATCCCGCGAGCCAGTAGCACCCCGGCGAGCGCACCCCGTCACGGAACGAGCTCCGGCGCGGCAACGTGAAGTCTATTTCACCCGCAGCGCGCATCACCAGACTCCCAAGAGCTTTGCCGCGATGGCCGCGATGCCGAGGGTTGCAACTGGCGACGACGTAATGCTCTGCTGTTGTTGCTGCGTTGAAATCCGACCGAGTCCCGTCATGGTGCTCCCCGTGCCCGAATCCCACCGATCCAAGAAATCAAGTTCTTGTTGTGTAAGCCCACGGATCGAAGCAATCTGCACCGCAGCACCGGAGCGAATCTCTTGAATGCGAATGTCTCTCACCGTGCGGATCACTTCGCGCAGCGTATCGAATCCACCCGAGATCGCTTGACGGATGATGCGTTGTTCTTCCGCCGTCTGTAGTCGCGCCGTTTGCGACACGTCGCGCAGGTATTGCCTGCGCTCGGTAGCGTTCATTGTACCCCAGAGCTCAGCATCCATCCCCGTCGCTTCGAGCCCGCAGCGCGTCCGATAGGCCGCGACACTCTCACCCGAGCGACGCTCACACGACGGCGGATCACCCGCCGCGCGATCCCCGGCTACATCGCCCGCGGCGCGAATCACGACCTCCCGTGTTTCGTCCGGCGCAAGGTTCCAGTTGTACCCCGCGTTGACCTCGACCCGAGATCCGCAGGTAGCGCCCACCGCACACGCCTCGCAACAGTGACCGTCGACGCGGCGCGCGGGGCGCGCCCTCCCGCCGAAGGGATTGACCGGCGCTTCTCCGCCGACCCGTCGCACCGTGCCCGCCGTGCCCGCCGTCTTTGCGCACCCGCAGCCCATGCCGCGAGATGATCACAGCCCGCGGCGAGGGTCAACGCCCCACGCCCGCGCCGCCGCCGCCGCGACGCTCAACGGGTCGAGCTCCTCGACGCCTCGCACCAGCGACGGCAACGGCAGCAACGGCACGACGAGGCGCCTCGCGGCCACGCTGGGAAGCTCTCCCGGAGCCGCTGCGAGAGGGTAGCGCGACGGATCGACCGGAGGCGCGGCCGGGATCGAGAACTCTGGCCGACGCCGCGAATCGTCCGTGATCGCCCCGCCGATCCACCAATTCTGAAAGACAGGCTCGACGCGCCCGAACGGGTCAACCTCGCGACCCTGCGCGCGCCCCACGAGGTTCAGGAGCGCCTCGACGCCCAGTTGAAGGCCGCGAATCATCAGCGCGTACGACGGATTCAGCGCGCCCATGAGCTCCGAGTATGCTTCGACCGCCGCATTGAACAGCGCCTCATTTGGTGTCGCTGTGTACCGCAGCACCTCGAATTCTGCGTTGATTCTGAAAATGTCCTCCGCGTTGTCGCCCCCGTACTTCGCAGCTTGCGCGAGGTTGTGGCCGACGCAGTAGAGCCGCGAGCGCGAGACGATTTCGCGCCACGACCGGCGCGCGAGTTGACCGCCGATCACCGTTGAATGCGCGAGTTGCAGCGCGTCATACCCGGACATCAGCACGTTGACCTGGCCGAGACGCTCCGCGGAGCCATCACCAGGCCACCACTCCGCGCCGACGACATCGCCGAACGTTGCGACGGGACGTCCGTTCGCGTCGACGGCCCCGAGGTAGCGCCCCTCGAATTGGGGCCAGCGCAAAGAGACTCCCTGCTCTGGCGCCGGAGCCTCCGTGGCGGTCAACAGAGGGTCGACGACGGCCGAATTGTCGACCGCGAGAGACGCCCGCACGAACGGGAAAATCGCATAGTCAAGCTCACAGATCGTCACGCCGTCGCGCTCAGGCTCGCACCGTCGCCCGCGCCGCACCCGCTCCGACGATGCCTCCGCCGCAAGCGTCGCTTGATCGACCCACGGCCCGGTGGGCGCCGAGGGGTTGCGCCCCATGAGCCCGACCCACGCGAGCACGTAGGACGGACACGCGCCCGCGGGTTGGTTCAACGCGCGGAGCATCATCGACACGCACTCCCAGACATCGCGCAGAAAATCCCACTGTCCCTGAACCATCGCGGCGACCTCGCGCATTTCGGATTGTTCCGTGATCGCCTCACCACGCGCGCGCAGACGATCCCGCGCGGCCCACAACATGATGGGTGCGCGCGCGTTGCCCGCGTGGTCGATGAAGGCCAGCGCGTAGAGATCCCGCAACCTCCATTGCCACGCGGTGAACGTTTCGACATCGACCCATTGCGCCCAGCGAATGCGCCCGATTTCCCCGACTTCTACCGCCCACGCCATCGACTCACCCTCCCGTCACACGCCGCGAGTACCCCACCCGCGCCACCGCCGCCGCGGGATGCTCTCCCACGCGCGCACCAGGGACCGTCACGTCGAGCCATTCCCAGCGATGCGCGAGGTAGACTTGACAGAGCACATGATCCAACGGGTGACCGTGCTGGACGATCCACGCGAGTCGGTGCGGCACGTCGAGCACGTCGAAGAGCGCCGCCGCCAGCACGGTCCGACAGTCACAATCGCCCCCGACCTTCAACGTCTCGCACGGCGCCCGCACCGTATCGGCCGACCCCGGAGGATCGTCGAGGTACGGCAGCGCCTGGACGAGCTCCGCAACGAGCTCCGCGCGCTCGCGCACGGTCGACGCCCAGCACCGACGCGCCGCCGCGCGCACGCTGGGATGCGCCGACCCCGCCCGCGCGATGCGCGCGAACGCTTCGAGGCGCGCGGCCGGGTGACCGGCCACGAGCTCAGAGCGCGGACACGAGCGCATCGCGGTACGGCTTCGAAAGGAGCCCAGCATCACGGAGCACTCTAAATAGCTCAACATGGTTTGGCGAGAGAGGCCCCGCGGCGACCGCCGCGCGCACCTCATGGACCGGAGGCAGATCGAAGCCCAGCACCGCAACGCGCCGAGCTTTCTCCGCGTCCGAGAGCTCCTCGGGCGCGTCGATGACCTCACCGGCCACCGCATCGCCCGCAGGCTCCTCCGCGGGTTGCTCCGAGCGCGACTCATAGCGCGACTCTCGCGGCGCGGCAGTCCGCGCCCGCGCCCGCTGCTGGTGCTGCTGGACCTGATCCGACACGCGGCGCGCCCGCGGTTGCGACATCACGTCGAGGATTTTCGGAAGCGCCGCGCCGACAGCCTCACGCCAGAAATCGTCGTCGCCGGAGCCCTTGTCGCGGCGCACAGAGGCTTTTACGAGCTCGATCCGCAGCGCCGTGTTTTCTTCCACGAGCTTGTCAAGACGACTTGACAGCGCCTCGAATTTAGTATCCGCGCCGTGACTTGGAGCCGGAGCGTTCACAAGCGAGAGCGTCTTAATCGTTTGTTCGTTGATATTGGCGAAGGCAGCGAGGTTGTCGCGCGCGTCCTCTCGCGCCCGCGCAATCTCGTCGGAGAACTGCTTCTGTTGCAGCTTCATCCACTCCATCATCAGCGGCATCAACGCCCCGCCTCCGCCGTCGCTCGCGGCGACGGCCGGAGCGTCGTCGTCGCCCGACGTGACCGGGACCTTTCCCTCTTCGTCGGGGATTCCCACGTGATAGGGCGCGCCCAGGATGCGCCCGCCGAGCCCTCGCGCCTGGACGCGGTAGTAGCCCGCGCCGAACCGCTGCGAGATTCCGAGATCGTCGACGACCTCCGAGGGATCGAGCCGACCCGAACAGAGCATCCAGCGATCCTCTTTGCCGCGCCGGATTTGGCGGTAGACCAGGAGATACGCCACACGCTCACCCGTGAACCAGGGGTGAGAGCCCGCTTTGTCTGCTGTTTTCGATGCTGCCACGCCTTGATGCTACCGCATCCGTCACCGGGACACACCCGGCGACGCGCATGGAGACGGGAGCAGCACACCCGACCGCACACGCCGGAGGCCACGGGTTGCTGCACCAGCGCAGCACGCGCTACCGTTCCGCCTATGACCGCACCCACGCGCAAGCGCCGCAAGGCAGCACCCATCACCGACGCCGCGACGAACCCCGTCACGACCCCAGCGCACCAGCTTTCGCTACGCCTCACACCCGCCGAGCACGACCGGGTTACCCGATGCGCGGCCGACGCGGAGTTTCACGGCGGCGCCACAGTCACGGCCCCCACCGTGCTCCGTAAAGCCCTCTACGTGTATCTCGCCGCCTACGAGCGCGAGGCGCGCTAGTCGTAGCGCGAGCGACCGCGCGGCGCGCCGACCTGGACGACGACGGGCAGCGCGGGGCGCGTCGGCGCGTCCTCTTCGACGATCTCCGCTTCCACCACGTCACCGCCCCCGCTCGACGCGGCCCGGGGCGCGTCGAGCTCCGGCGCGCCCGACGCCTCGACGCGCGGCGCGCGACGAGCTCGACGGCCCCGCAGCACCTTCACCACCTCGCCCGCAACCTGGACCTTCGCCCGCACATCCTCCGCGACGGCGATTGCCGCCTCGCCCTCTCCCGGCGAGAGCCCCGCGGCGACTTCGAGCGCGCGCCCGAGCAGGCTTCGCAGCGGGTCACGCGCAGACACACGGCCCCCAAATCTCACCCAGCCCCGCGTCCGCGCCGCAGACCTGCGCGCCGCGCACGCCGCCAGAGCACACACACGCTCGACGCTCGCCAACGAGACAGCCGCTCCCCGACGCCGCCGCCGCGTCGACGCGCGGAACGACCACCGCGGGAACCTCCGCGCACGCGACGAGCAGCACCAGCACCAGGCCAAACCTCATGCGCCGGAGCCTAACGCGGTAGGCGAATCCACCGCGCACCAGGGACGTCAGAAAAATCGTTCGCACCCGCTTGACTCGCACCGCATGAGAGCCTAACCATGACACTCGCCACGTGACACAACCACTCCGCGGCAGAACAGACCATCGCGGGCCGTCCACTGCCCCCGCGCGACGGAGGCAGCGGACGGCGCACGACGCGCCGAGCACGCCCAGCACGGGCAGAGAGAGACGGACACCATGACCAAGGCTACCTTATCGCCCTGCGCGCCCGTCTCGCCGACGCGGAGTCTAACTGATGCCCTCGACGCGCACCACCCGCACGACCCTTGCCGCGGTCCTCATCGACGCCGCAGACATTCTCACGTTGGACAGCAACGCGTGGCTTCGCCCCTCGACCCGCGCCGAGCTCCTCCGCGCGATCACCGCCGCGCAGCTTGACCTCCGCAACGCGATTTGGCCCGACGACGCCGACGCGACGCGCGCCGCCGCATTGTTGGGGATCAGCGCCGCGACCCTGTTTCGCCTGCGACGCGTGTTTCCACGCGAACCCATCCGCTGACTATCACCGCGCGAGACTCGCCGCGAGGCGTACACACACCGTGCGGCGTGTGTACGCACGCCCCGTCTCATAGCCGGAACGCCACGAAGGACACCCGCTCGCGCCACCAGACGCGGGGGAGCTCCCGCGCGAGCCGTTGCAGCGTCCACACCTCGCCGATGGGACAGACCTCGCGCCCGCACCCACGGCAGACCGGAGCCGGGTCCGGGGCGCGTTCCTCGACCTGCGGGGCGAGCTCCTCCGCCGCCAAGGCGTCGCGCATCACGCCCCGGTGCGTCACAAGTTGTTGATCTTCCGTGGCGACAATCCACGCGGCGACAAGCTCCGGGTGTGCCACGCGCCGATGCTCGCCCCCGAGCCACTCCGGCGCAGCCCCAGGCCCCTTGAGCGCGTACTTGGTTGCCTCAACAACGGCCCCGCGCATCGACGCCACCGCGTCACCTCCGCGCCCCTTGAACACGTCGACCTCACGCACGTCGACAAAGCACCCGGCGACTTTCGCAAGGTGCTTCGCCGCCTGCCACGGCCCGAAATACAGCGCGTGCGCGTGAACGTGCCCGGCGTCGTTGAGCTCGACGCGCCACGTTACCGCCGCGAGCCCACCGACCTTCAACGCGTGGTCCCACAGATCCCGGCAGCGCGCCCGCAGATCATGGAGCCGCCGCTTGAGCCCGCCGACCGAGTAGTCCCGCGCATCGGCAGGTGACCAGCGGGGCGAGACAGTGACCAGGCGCCAGCGCCAGACCTCCGGACGCGCCGTCTCCGTGGCCCAGCGCCGGAGATGAGCTCGACGCACCTCCGCGCGCGCCGCGCGCAGCGCGTGCCCCTCCGCCGACTCCAGATCCCGCACGCGCCCCGTCTTCGCGTGGCGTTCACGAGACGCCGCCTCACGCCCTCGCCAGAGGTCCCGCGCCTCCATCGCGGCGCGTAGATCCGCCTCCACCTCCGCCCGCACGCCCGCGGCCCGGAGGCGCACGAGCTCCGGGACGCGGAGCGCCGCACCGGCCACCCTCGCCGCCCGCTCCGACGCCGCGCGCTTCTCACAGAGCGGACAGCCCCGGAGCCCGCAGGACACCCGCACCTCCGCCGAATGCACCTCACGGCACCCCGCGCAGACCCGCACCAGCGCCGTTCGACCGCACGTCTCGAAACTGCGCGCCTTCGACCCGAAGCCCCAGCCGCGCAGCACCGCCGCGACCTGGACGCGCCAGGGAGCCTCCGCCGTCGACACGGGACGCCCAGCCCGGAAGCGCGCCCGCCGCACCCTCGCGCGTGCCGGAGGATTCCGGGCGCCCGCTGGTTGCCCGGAATCCCCCTCGCCGGGTCGTTGTGCAGGTGATTCAGACCGTTCCCCATACGGTATGGACTTGAGACGGGGCTGCGCCCCGTGCCGGCTCCGGAAGCGCCCAGCGGTGGAACCATTACCGCCCGCGTCAACGTCATGACACACCGAGCCGGCCCCCGGAGGCGCCAAGGACGGAATCCCGGGAACGGCTACCGCGTCCATCGACACCGCCCCTCACGGCACCGACGCCACGACGAGAGCGCGCGCCACGCCGTGTCAGCGTGCCCGCCGCAGATCCGCCCGACCTGCGCGCGAAGCACACGGCAGAGCACGCACCCA
>Ga0247844_1006448_pt1 | contig 14032 bp, 23 predicted proteins | sample LaCtaG_FD_192421 | JGI IMG/M metagenome (GOLD analysis project Ga0247844, IMG submission 192421) | Freshwater microbial communities from meromictic Lake La Cruz, Castile-La Mancha, Spain - LaCruzMarch201714.5m_1 | ecosystem: Environmental > Aquatic > Freshwater > Lake | place: Spain: Castile-La... | reverse complement strand
AACGGCAGCCTAGCGTCCGATACGGCAGCAGCAGGCTTTGTTCCCTAGTTCCTCAACCTTAAACTTAACAACTGGAAGGTCTGGGGCATCAGCCTTGCCACTAAGACGCTTTCTAGGGGCATTCTTGCGCAATTGCGGGGCATTGTGGCGTGTCTTTTTAGGCATACTTATCACCAATTGCGGCAACTCCGCCCGAACAAGCTCGCACCACAAACTTCTTCGGTCCGCCTAGAGTCCGGCGGGGTGAGTTACAGGGTAGGTTGCGGGGATTCACGCTTCATCGACCTCATCAGCATCAAACTCATCAGGGCAGGCGTCCTGGAGTGACTGTAGTGCCTTCTGGTGGCTCTCAAAGAAGCCTGACAGCCCCTTCACCCGCTCCGTCAGTCCATTCCACTGAGCCTCAAACACCTCATAGGAGCAGTTGTTGCCCATGTCGTCCACAAGTTGCCCCAATAGCCTCAGCACGCTGTGCAATTGAGCGTTCTCAGCTTGAAGCAGGCCAATAAACCGGTGCGCCAGCTTCAGTTGCTCGCGGTCAAGAGGCAAACCCACCCTTCTTGGCCTTCATCATCCGGTAGGTGCGAGGGCTGATTGTGCTTTTGGCCTTACTGCGGCTGGTGCCAGCCTTACGTCTGGCGTTAATGTTAGCGTAGAGTCCTAGTCGGTTTGATTTCATTTCGCGGATTGTAACACAACTTTATTGCGTTGCGTAATACTTTTCGCGCCAAAGGTTGTAATACTGATCCCTGTACTGCGGATGATTCTCATTAAATATAACCTTTAGATCGGGGCAGTCGAACTCATTTGAACCAGCAGGACGCTCCCCCCTTTTCCGATAGGCCAAGCTAATCTGGGACGTTTGGGATAGCTTTTTCATAGTCGTCTGAGCATACCCCCCCTGTTTATATAACGTAGTATTGTTTATTATAGGGGGAGGGGGCATGTTGGATGAACTCAAAATAACCGTCCCAAACGTCCCAACCTGTACTGTATTGGAATTGGTGTCTATATGTTGTGTTTGACTGGATTCTGTATTTTTAAGTCTCTCAGCCCTTTCCCTGTCCTCCTGCTTCCATCTTTCATGCCTTTCCCTATTCAGCCTCATCTCCTCCTCCAGCCTTGCCTGCTTCTCCAACTCCGCCTGCTCTTGCAACCTCATCTCCTCCTCCTGCTTGAGTCTCATCTTTTCTTGCCACTCTCTTCGTATTGCCGCCTCTTGTTCTAGTATCTTATCTGACTCCAGGGCCAGCCTCGCCACTTCTCGGCCTATGAATGTATTAGTCTGCTCTATTTTTCTGGGTATAATTGGGTCAGATCTGCCATTAGATCGTATGCCAGCCCGATCAAATATAAGTTGCCTATGACGGGCATCGCGTGGGTAGGCAACGCAAGCGTAATTTGCCTTGCCGCTATAGATCAGTAGGTGGATTCCCTTGCTGTCCATTCCTGCTTCTGCGCAAACAGGACATTGATACTCGTCTCCTTTGTGTCCTCGCTTGGTTGGCACGCCCCTAGTCCAAACCCCCTGCGGCTTGCCTTGCAGCTTACTCGTATTGAGCATTGCCATACTCCTCCTCCTCTTGCCCGACTACCTTTATATTCCTAAATCCCTTCTTTGATCCCTGCACGCTGTTGCTGATATTGCTTTGACGTAACTCCAGCATCTTGTCTCTTATCAGATGACTTAACCTAGAGCCTGCCAGCGGCCTCCAGCCCTTTTCAGCACAGTAGAGCCCGTATAGTTGAACAAACTCCTCCATCGATACGACGCTCCCCTTTATTCTCTCCACGCGCTCCTTGATAAAATGGTCAACCGACTCGGATTCAGCCAGCAAGTTGTGGATTCGGGTCACTTGGCTGTCCGCCAACCTAATGTCACCGGTTTCCTCCACGTCCTTTTGCAACATAATAAAGCCCCGCAAAGCCCACGCCAAGATAGCTGACCCCTCCTCCTCGACTAGCTTTTCGGCGAAGCGATCAATCTTCTTGGCAGGCGGCGGTTGATTGAATTCCAGTAGCAACAGCCTGCGCCGCCAAGCCTCTACGTCACCTTCCAAGCTGACCCGAAGCTTCTCATTCGCAGTAATAATGATGTTGTAATTACCAACAATATGATAGCCATCGTTTATGCCCTTGCCCTCGGCATCCAAGACATCCCCGCCAGTCAATCCTTTAATAACCTTTGCGCCCCCCATCTGCAAGAAGTTGCCAGGCACGTCCACTCCAGAAAGCAACGTCTTGGCTCGATAGCGGTAAAGCTCAAACTGTTTGTCCAAATGTTGCGTCCTTAACTGCGCCATGTTTTCCTTGCCGGTCAACATGTGAACAACGTTGTGCAGAGTGGACTTCCCTCCGCCAGCCTGACCATACAGCACGACAAACCTTTGGATAATGTTTGTGCCAAATAAGCACATCCCAAAATACTTCTGAAAGATCAGTAAGTCATCGGCTTCAGGCAGCGCGGGAACAGCCAACTCGCTTAAGAATCTTGTCGGGACAAGATCCAGCCCCTTGTACTCTACTGGGCATTGATTACGCGAAAAGAAATCTGGACTAAAATCGTGTGTCTCAATCTCTCCTCCCTCAAACTTAATAAACTTGTTAGAGCAATGCACCCCAGGCACCTTGTGTCGCGTAAACGCATCCTCATGCTCAACCACTCCACGCAGTTGGCGCACAATCCCCGACAGAGAGTTGTCGCTCCTCATGTGCTCAATCTCTGGCCGGCTCTCCTGTCGGCTAAAGCGCAGTATCTCTCTGCTGATCTCCTGCTTAATTGCGTCCTCTGACTTTACCCGCCATATCCCGCGCTCCTGCTCATACTCGTAGAAGTCCCGCTCCTTTGGCTCGTAAAGTACCCTGTGATCGTACTGGTATTTCCCAGCCCAAAACGGCTGGTTGAGCGACACGATAAACTCCTGCTGATTCTTGTTGCGGATCTCCTTCCACGGCTTCCCGAACTCGTCAACCAAATCCTGATAGGCGCTGCTAACCTTTACCTTCCAAGGCAACGTTAGGTTGTCAGGCCAAACAATATCATCAAACTTAATTGTGATCGGCTTGCCGTTTTCAACCCACTTGTAATTGCCCCCCAGCGGATGCTTGCCCCAAATGACCGTCTGCCCGCCGTCACTGCGCCATTCCCCCCAGTCGGCTATCTTAACCAAGGGCGGAAACTGCCCGTCGATTCTCACCCAAAAGTTGCGCCCTCTGGCTCCCCTAGTCTGCAGCGTCTTGCCCAAGGATGGGTTTAGCTTGGCAAACTCCTCCGCCCCCTCGTCGCTATCAATGTCAATGGAACACAAGCCCCCGCCGGCCTTGCCTAATAAGACACCAATGTTACCCGCCTCCAGCCTGCGAATATGCTCTGGTCTTCTGGCTGCCTCTGGAGTTGTTTTTTGCCATCCAACATCCATCGGCCTCTTCTCGCCTATGGGTATGGGAAGCAGCACGCATCCCTCCCCCAAGTGTTCCATCAGTTTAATTACTTTTTCCTGTGTCATGCAGCTCCCTCCTCTATTAGTTGTTGCAATGGCGTTGTTCTGTCTTCAATAAAATTGCCAGTTACAAGCGTATGTTGCATCTCGTCATAAAAACACTCATACCCATACCAGTAATCATTTTTATATTCTGGCATCGAAACAATCTGAATTATGGTGTATCCGGTATCAAGCAATACTGGACAGTTGCAATACAAAATTGATTGCCAAGGACGCCCCCATTTAATGCTCACCATGTCTGGTTTTCTTCTTAGCATTTTGTAATCAAACTTGTTTTCACAATCAAACACCCAAATCATATTCCCATATCCCGCCTCTCTTTGCCGAACCTCGTCAACGCTGATTGGACTATGCTGGAATTCGACTGCGTATCTCCTGCTATTAAAGAATGTTTGGGCATCCATGCGATGCCTTACACCATCTACCGTAATTGTACGTTCGGTGTTCTCTGGCTTAAAATGCGACTTCCATCCGCGATGCCAATCTGTCTCTGGCTCGTGCCAGGTGTCTGGGTCGGCTGTCTCTCTTGCCCAATGGTGGTACTTGATCGGGCCGCACTTGGCGATCAATACGGTGTCATCGTAGTCCAAGCTCCTCCCGCCCTTCGTCGGCCCCTTGCCATGCTTGTCATACATCATAAAAATTAAAACCCAGCTTTGTTGAAAGAGGCCGCACACGGACCCGTTGCAGGATCTCCCTGCACGCTATACGCTGGATTAAACTATAACGTGACCACCTTCTTCGCTGCCTCGACAATATCTTCCGCTGTAATGTTGCGCAGCGCATTGCACCACATCTGCGTCTTCTTGGTGCGGTTGGTTGCGTCCTTACACTTGGCTTGCGGCAACCCCCCCTGCGGTCGGCAAGGCGCGTGCGGGCAAGTATCGGGTTTGAAGATGGGGACCGATTTCGGATAATACTTACAACGGTCTTCGGGATCGTAACTACCCCACAAACTAACGCAGGCTGTATCCAACCCCGCTGCCATGTGCGTGACCGATGAGTCCGGCGCAACGACAAACTCTGCCCCTTGGATGACGGGGAATAGCGTGCGTATGTTGGCGGTCGCGTTAAACAAATCCACCACCCGCTTGCTGTCTACTCGGAAGTCTACTGACTTGTCCATTCCGATGATGACTGCGGAATGGTCGGGGAAGGCTTCCAGCAGAGCCTCCACCGCCAACTTACCCAGCGCAGGCGGGTAGGTGCGGGTCGGACCGCTGGAACTGACATGGTAGGCGAAATACTTGGCAGGCAGCGGCCACACCCCAATCTTCTTTAGCTCATCGGTATCGGGCTGCACGGTGTAGATGTAAGGTTTTTTATACTTGGCATCTACCAGCCGAACATCCCCAGCCCTGCCATTCACATCAGCTACAATCCCCTCCGCCCCCATCCAAAGGTAGATCCTATCGAAAAAATTGCCAGGTCCAGTACCCGCCTCCGTACCGCCCACCTTGCCAGAGAACAGATCATCCAGCGGCACGTGTGCCTCATACGATGCCCACGCTTCAGCCGTTGGTGGTAAGGGCAACACCCGCGCTCCCAGCCCAGCGTACAAGGGCATATTGCGGGCAGGGCAGTAGACATCGACTGCACCCCCCGAAGTCTCGATTAGGTATCGGATAACACCCGTTGCCATAATCGCATCCCCGATTGCGCCGGCGCGGTAAACTGCGGTTGTCCCACCCTCGGCTCGGCCTGGGTAGTACGGCTTGATTAGGTGCGGGATCGGTATGCCATCGGCAAACGGCGCGTTGACTAGCTCATCGGGCAGGATGTAGCTACAGCGCGGCCACAGCTTATTGTCGTCGACTACAGTTACAGCATTGGTGTTATTGGTCCATAGTTTCATTTTGTTATCCTTTCTACTGCGTCAATCCTTTTTCCAATCCAAGCCATGCACGGCACGGCCATAGAGTTTCCAAGAGCCTTGTATCGTGGACCATCAGGGCACTGATCGGCGGGCTTGTTACGCCAAGGAATCATCGTGTGATCGTCTGGAAATCCTTGGAGTCGCTCGCATTCACGAGGAGATAGTCTGCGTACTGCCATCCGATCCGCAGGGTTAATGACTCCGCCAGTATGACAAACATCCGAAGCAGTTGAACGAATGGGTACAGCTTTGTCTTGTAAGCATTGATTGTAGGTATCAACTGCAACTGCAACCTGATTATCACCCATCTCCTTGCGCGATGTAGGAGATAGCTCCTTTACAAATCTGCTCTCGTTGCCTTCCCTAGTTGCGATGCCAGGTTCGAAGGCAATCGCCTCTTGCACCAACGGCACATTCCCACCACCCGTTCCGTATCGTGATACGCAACTAGGAGCAACATCGTGCGGTCCAGTTACTCGGCTGTCGTTGGGGTGGTTTTCGTAGAGGACAGCTATTCCGCCTTGATTGCAACTAGGATCTAGTCCTCTGGATGTATCCAATGTTTTAGATAGATCAACTTGGTTGCATCCGCTGATTGGATTCTTACTCTTTATGCTATTGCTTGAAAGGCTGTCGAACGCAAAAGCAATAGCGTGCTTATCACCCTTGGTCAATGTAGGACAAGGATCACCTGGCTTACCAACTCCAAGCCCATTACCTTTGCCGTCTTGCTTGTCACCACGCTTGCCAGCGTTGCGGGTGGCTTGGTCGTGGATGGGGATAGGAAAGTAGAAGCTTTCAGCTTGTTGTGTAAGTTGCTTACCAACTTGTTTGCTTAACCCGCAATCAATCGTTGCACATACATCTGGTATGCCAGAGTTAATAGCATCGTGAACTGCCTTAATCTCCATCAAGGCTTCGTCACTGCATCCACCTCGGCTTCCTTTGCATTGGGTGATTGTTGGACTAACTCCAACGCCTGCTTCAACATTGGTGGCAATTCCTTTCCTCGTTTCTCGGCTCGGCGCAGTATCCCTGCGCACGCTTTCGGACTCAAATAGAACCTTTGCGGCAAGGTTCCCTTCTCCAAGATGTGCGACAACGAACACACGTCTGCGTCTTTGGGCCACTCCGAACCATTGAGCGTCCAGCACTCGGTATGCCCACTCATACCCCAACTCCCCCAACGCTCCGAGGAAGGAACCAAAATCTTTTCCTCCGTTAGACGACAGGACACCAGGGACATTTTCCCAGACAAGCCATCTAGGTTTGAGACGTTCAGCGATTGCAAGGTATGTAAGCATAAGGTTGCCCCTTGGGTCTTTGAGTCCTTGCCTAAGTCCTGCGACTGAGAAGGATTGGCAGGGCGTGCCTCCGACCAGAAGGTCGACTGTTCCGCTTGATATATTCCATTGTTCATATTTACTCATGTCTCCTAGGTTTGGTACTTCCGGCCAATGATGCTTCAGCACCGCTGACGGGAATGGTTCAATTTCTGAAAATGCAACAGGCTTCCATCCGATAGGCTCCCAAGCCTTGGACGCTGCCTCTATGCCAGAACAGACAGATAGGTACTTCACTCCACCATCTCCTTGGCAATCAAAGCCACCGCATCCACCATCGTAATGATCTGGATGAAATTAACTGACCGACCATGCGTAGCTGCGTTGCGCTCTTCAACCAGCCTCTCCCTTGCGGTCAGTAGCATATCCCTCGCCCAGCGTAGTCTCTGTTTTTGATCGTCGGTCATACTTTTTCGAAAGCTCCAGTAAGTAGGTTAAGGTTCCAGCCATTGCCGTGAAACTTGTCATACAACATCTGATTCATAATCCATGCTAAGGGCGACACGTTTGATTCCAGCAACCGCCCAGGCTGGCAGGCGTTACGCTCCAGCAACTCGGCCAGTGCCTTTACCTCCAGCCGTGCGTATTTGTATAATGCTTTCATGCTGTTTCTTCACCCACCACGCTGTCAAAGCCCTGCTCTTCGGCGTGGTAGGTTGACGTTTGTACCCGAAGCCAATCTGGTTTGGCAATAGGTTTCTTGCCGGTGAACGAAGATTCTGTGAATAACACATTGTTACCTGGCACACACGTCATCCGCCCGTTGTTCAGGGCGATGAAATGGTGCGACTTAGTTTGACTAGGCTCTAGGCTGTAGGCATCGCCGTACGGCTCGGCGGTAAACATATAGCTTCCACCCATCCACTCCTGCCTGCTGGCGATCCACACGTTGCAATCCAACTCCCGCAAGTAATCGTATTCGATGGTGGCAAAGTTGTAGCCAAAGCAATCCCAGCGTTGTGCATCCCGCAACTCCCACTTGTGGGTGTGTCCTACCGGATTGTGGCAGATAGCTGACAAGGGTAAGCCTCGGTAAAGCGCACCGCACTTTAGCATCACCGTGCAAGCCCAAGCTCGGTGCGGTACGCTGGACAACCCAAACCAGACCGCATCCTCCCAGCCCTGCACTTGGCCTTGACTCATCACGGACTTATCCACCGACACATACTGGTGGCGGGGTAGGTTGGCGGCGTGGGTCATCGCCAAGCTGGTCCAGTTAGCCAAGCCACTAGCACCCAGCGTGTGCCAAAGATCGGCGCACGCGCACGGTGTTCAACGTAGGATGGGAACCAGCAACCAGCCCCCTGCTCACGGATAAAGCGCATGTTCTCGATGTCAGCCTTAACCTGTAGCCCGCCTCCAAGATACTCGTTAGGCGCAGATAGGTTGACCACTGCGGTCAGTTTGCGGTCAGATCCAGTAAAGGTATCCCAATGCCAGCTAAACTTCTGCAACGGCGAGTAGCGTAGGATCTGCAACTGCTGCACCCCCGTCACGTCGAAGCGGTAATGCTCGGCGTTGATCTGCGCGGTTAGCTCGTTGATGATTCCGTAGATCCACTTATAGTGCGGGGCAAAGGGTATCCAGCAGGACGTACAGGTTCGCGTACGTGATACTGTACGTGTCACCCCATCCTTGGCCAGCACCGGCGCACGCTTCATGCCGATCACTTCTGCATCTTGGCGCAGCATCATGCACTGAGTCGGGGTCAGCACATAGCGGTCAACTGCCGCCGTTAATACCTTTTGTCGGAACTCACTCACGAAATAACTCAATGATGTACTCAATCATCTTAATGGTGATAAAGGATGCGGTTGCCACGATTGAGACAAACACCGCCATGAACAACGTGCCCCAAGCAAAGAAGTTAAACAGGTCGCCCAAGAATTCCACGATGTGCAAAGTCATACTTCCATCATCCTCAAAAGGCGGCGCGTGTCGATATCAATTCCACTAGCCCTGCACCACCACGTCACCGTCCCATTCTTAAAGTCGCGCAAGAGTTTACGGATCTCCAGCGTGTTATTATATTCTGGGCACTCGGTAAGATCCCGCCCTGTGTAGCAAGGTACAACCTTCATGCCCTTCACCGCCCCTCGCCGGCGTAGTAACCGCAAGTCCTCGATAGCCCGCAGTGCCACCTCCCCCGCCAGTTGTTGTAAACGATCATCACGATGTCCCCTAGTTAGTTGCTTCGATCTCATTTCTTCTTACGTTGTGCCTTATGCCAAAGAGCGTACTCGTTCCAAAGCCTGCAAGCCTCGTTGGCCGCCTCCAACGTCTCAAAGAGATCCTCCAACGGCGGAAAGCCAGTCGGCGGACGCGAGCCGTAAAGTCGTGGACCAATGACGTTGCCCGCCACCGTGTGTAGCCTGAATCGACCACACTCCTCGACAACCTTAATTTCCGTCACCGCCCTAGCTCTTTTAACTTGGCCTCATCAGCCGCAATCTGCGCCGCTAATTTATCCAGATTATTTGACTGCCCGGCGTAATGGATAATGTAGGCATCCTTGTGGCGGTCTAGCCCGTACTGCTCCTCCACCGAGGTCATGCAGTTGTAGGCAGGATCTAACCCCGATAGCGGAATGTCCCACAGGTGCGCTTGGATGTTCGCCCAGGTCTGCATCCCAAAATGGTCAGGAACCACGCCCAGCGGGGGTAGGCTCAAGAGTCCCACGTGCTTCCGGCGTATGGCAAACACGCCAAAGTTGAAGTAGTAGGTAGGCGTAATTGTACCGCCATACTGCGCGGCCAGCTTCTTCATACCTTCCTTGCGGTCTAGGAAATCCCCCTCGTCAAAAGCAATAAAGCCGTCATTGCCCTCCTCCTTGGGGTTGGCAAAGTCATCGCAGTCCTTGGCGACTAAGCAGTCAGCGTCGATGTAGATACACTGCTCGTAGCCCCGCCCGACCAGTATGTTTCCAATGAGCGACTTGTTGTAATCCTTTGGGTCCATCACCGAACGGTTGATACAGATAAAGTCGATCTGATTACGCTTGGCGAAATCCTCAATGCGCGGTTGGGTAAGCGAGAGAACCTTATCCCACTCCGTCCCAAACGACATGGTGACTACGGCTCGTTTCATTTAATTTTTTCCCCTAGATAATTCATTATCGCTTCGTACCCATCGCCACCCAAAGTATAGCGGTAAATATAAGTTATTTCACGCCACTTAAGATGAAGCGGTGATTCAACATTTTTATCAATAAAGCTCCTTGCTTCCTCAATGGTTGCAAAAATACCATATGGCGCACCCTCTGGATAACCTTCTCCCTCCATTACACAATAGACTTTTTGGTTCATTTCTTGACCGCGTATTTCAAGGCTTCCGCAATGACATACGCCACCACGGCATCTCTATCGATCTTTAATAATTGCAGGCCAATCTTGTATAATTCTTGATTAGTCTTGTCATCCATGGTCACGTCAACCAGAACAGCCTTGGGTGCGGGGCGTGACTTGCCAAACGTAATTGTTCCTATCTTCATTTCTTTTTCCTCCTTTTAGGTTTTACTTCTTTCCAAACATCAAACTTGTCGTCCAGCTCAACCGACCAAAGCATCAGTGTTTTGTACAGGCCGTAGCCAATCCCCAGCCGCAAGATGGTGCGGCTGATGACATCCCCCAGCCAGTACATAACCCATGATAAGGCCAGCTTCATTTGTCATTACAGTCGTAGTCTTCCCAAGTAACGTGTTTGCACGCCTCGATTGCTTCTTCGCGTCCTTCGAATGTGTCGAAGTGAACCCAATCATCTTCCCTACCTTCACCCGCTTCATCGATGTAAACCGCCCACTCTGGCTTACCCTCCTCATCAAACTCCTTCTTTATCCATCTCATAACCTTGGAACCTCCTTCTTAATCTGTGCCAGCGTAAACAAGCAGCGCACCAACGCACGCTCTAAATGGTCAGTTGCCGTCTCGCCGTTGTTGTCGGGGCAAGGCGTGGACTTATGCAATTGCATCTGCGCTGTGGCCAAGTGCCGGACGGCTCTGGCGATATGGTAGTCGTGGGTAGGCCGATCCTTCTCCAGCCAATCGCCGTAGGCAGATTTCTCCGACCCCTTGCCCATAACGCGCCACACGATGTCGGCGGCGGCATCACCCATCTCGGCTATAGTCGGGGCAGTCATTTGGCTTGGTTCCGGTAAAACTGGTCCAGTAACGATTCTAACCAGAGTATATCTTCGATTGGGATCATAGTTTCATTCCTGGTGGTGTGTAGCCCTTCACCCAAGCCCACACCTTCTGCATCGCGCAAAACGCAATGCCGGCTTGGTAGAGTTCTTCATCTTCCCACGCCTTAGTTTTAAGCGAGCTAGGATCATTACTAGCCAGCACGACCGATACGCAGGCGCACTGCGGATTCTCGCTTGCGGCTCGGTATGCCCATAGCTGGGCACAATCTGTATCGTAGAACGGATCGTACTTGGGGTTAACTTTCCGATTCTTCAGGTCGATGATCGCATCACCAATCCCCTTCAACTTGACATAGGCATCGCACCTTCCAGCGTAACCAGCACCGACCAAACCTTTCTCACACCAGTAGGTCTTTTCCACGTTTGCATCGGCCCACTTCTTAAAGGTTTCGATGTACGGCTTGAGGACTTCATCTGTGGAGCAAGCACGTCCCAATAGGATGTTTTCCATTTCCGTGTGCATTTTTGTGCCGTGCTCAGCTGCTTTGGTGGTTGACTCTTTACTATCCTTGACGACCCTGCGTGCGTATTCTTCGAGCGTTTCATCTTCCTCCTTGGGAAGTGTAAGCGAGGACATAATCGCCTGCTCAATTTTCCATGATGTAAGTTGCGGCTTATCCATGATGCCTAGGATGCTAGTCACGCTAGGCAGTAGCCCCATCTGGCGGGCATCGGCAACAGTAGTGTTCCTCTCCTTGCCATTTTTGCCTAGAATAACGTGGGCAGATCGCCCCTCGGCATCGTACCAGTGGCCGCTGCTTTCAACAGTGACCAGCCTGGAACTAGCCGAGGAGCTATCCCACTTACTTGTAATAGTAAGTGCCATATAACCTTAGAACGGTACGACTTCGCCGTCCTCATCCACCGTGGCGGTGGGCTTGGGCTTGAGGTTGGCAAACTCTTTGGACGCGCGAATCTTATCCTGCAACCACTCCGGCATCTCGCTAAACTGCCCACCCTCGCCCTGTTCGATCTCATAGTACATCTGAGCGTTGGTTGTGGTAGCTGGAGCCTTCATGCCCTTGGGTAGCTTGGATGCCCCCGCAATGGCGCAGTATTGCCTGCCCTGCTGGCTGGTCTTGTGGATCAGGGTCAGCATGGCGGGTTTGCCCAATAGATTCTTGAGGCTAAACGCCTTTAGCTCTGCTGCGGTAAAGGTCTGCCCGCGCCACTGCTCAAGCAGTTTGCGCAGGCTGGCCTTCTCGCCAAGACTGCGGGTCTGTTCGATGCTAACCACCATCGGCTTTGACACCTTGGTAGTTTTGCCATTCTCGACCACCTCAAACTCATCGGTTTGGTCGGGCAACTCAAAGGTCAATCGCACTTTGGGCGACCACTTCTCTTCGTTGTCCCAGTTGGTTTTCTGCGTGCCTAGGTCTACTAGGCTGTAGAGCATTCCAACCGTAGCTCCCGCTTCGGGCAGTTTGCGTTCTTGTTTTGCTGATTCGCTGAGTGTTAGTGCCATGTGTATTCTCCTTTATTTATTGGTTTATGTTGTTGGGGGTAAGTTGGTCTAAATCGTGGGGGCTGGTGACATAAAAACCTTTTACATGGGTGGAGGGCATATAGTCGATCTTTATTTCGCGGGCTGGGGCAAGTTGCCGCGCCAACTCGCAAACATCATCAGCACTTAAAACTACCAGCCACTCCTTGCGCCCATTGCGGCGGAAGAATACCGCGGGGATCTTTCCAGTAGGACAATCCCGCTTGGCCTGTGCCATCCACTCCTCGGGCTTTAGTGCTTGGCAACGCTTGCCTTCGATGTGAAAAGGAAAGTTCTCGCACACCACATCCCCACTCCCGCCCTCCGGATTGCCTGCGTACTGTTGCGTCCGCCTAGCCTTCTGCCAGCCCTGTTCTCGCAAGTATCCCGCTAACTCCCGCTCCCCCGTTGCACCCTTAGCTCGGCTATTGATCTTGCCCATCCGCTGGTGTTAGCCAACCACCCTTACCCCCGTCAACACAAAATGTACTTATCGTTTAATTACGGTTATACTTATTAGCGTCTCTAATGTCTCTATTAAAGTTTCTAATCATCTCGTACACAGTCAGTCGCTCTCGTATTTCTGGATTCTTGTTTAACCACGCCATCGCTTCGTCGAATGATTCTACGTCACGCATAGCCATTTCAAACTGCTCCCATGCCTGTGATTCAGTCATAGGCTCTGGAATACCCTCCAGCTTTGCCCTGTCGATGGACAAACCTTCGTCGTAACCGATTTGCACTTGGCGATGGGTAACAGCCAGAACAAGTCATCTGTCATCGCCCACAACGCCACATAATCCACGCCAGCGATAGGTCGCTTGGGGATGTTGAAGCCATTGCCGGTGCTGGTGGTGAAGCGATACTTGGTGCGGCCAGCCTCGACTGCCTGGGCGGTCTTAATCTGGATACGCCAAAACTTACCCTCCTTCTCGGCTACCACATCATAGCCCGCAAAGTCCTCGAAGGGGGTAAGCACATTGTACCCGCACCGTAACAACGCGCCGGTGACGCGAGCCACTCCGACTGCACCTATTTGGCGGGAAGTTAATTTCATGCTTGACGGATTGCGGTTTGTCCTAGAGAGTTTTTATATGAAAACAATAAAAATGCTATTGATGTCAGTGTTGGTATCTGGGGCGATGGCTGAAGATGAAGGCGAGATGGAAGCCTTTGTTGGCGGCGTATACGGAAAGAGTGGATACGCTGTGGTGCTGGACAAGGACACCGCCTTGGTCAACGGCCAACTGGTTATCCGCAATGGTTATGTCTTTACTACGCCTCAAGGTAATTACTCCAATAACAACGGTGTGTATTCTGGACCAGAAGGCATCGTAACCAGAAACGGCGATGTGTTTGCTGGTAGTAACGGCGTGCGGTTTGACTCTGGTGACGCATACTTTGGTGAGGGTGGAACTACCATTGTGACAAGGGTAAGTGCCACGATGCGTAAACCTTAACCCTGCCCAAATATCGCCAATCTATTCCTAATTCTGCTTTCTAATCCTGGGATAAATTTTGCAAAGTCTGGATCTTGACTGGCACGCCTATATTCAGCATCCAACTGCGCTTGACTTGCCGCCCGCATCAACGCTTTTGGCTCAACCTGGTTGATGGCCGCCAAGG
>Ga0247844_1006447_pt1 | contig 14032 bp, 9 predicted proteins | sample LaCtaG_FD_192421 | JGI IMG/M metagenome (GOLD analysis project Ga0247844, IMG submission 192421) | Freshwater microbial communities from meromictic Lake La Cruz, Castile-La Mancha, Spain - LaCruzMarch201714.5m_1 | ecosystem: Environmental > Aquatic > Freshwater > Lake | place: Spain: Castile-La... | reverse complement strand
ATCTCGTCTTGATAAAACCTAAGCGTAAACTTAATTGAATTCAGTCCAATAAATCGTTCTCTTTTTTCCATTCGACAAAGTTAATATGTTTTGCCGAAAACTGGGCGGTCTAACCGCTTATACCTATCGAATTATTAAAAATAATGACTGACATTAAAGACTTAGAAAAAACACTGTGGACTGCTGCCGATAAAATGCGCAGTAACATGGATGCCGCTGAATATAAACACGTTGTTTTAGGTTTAATTTTTTTGAAATATATTTCGGATGCGTTTAATCAATTGCATGAAAACTTATTGAAGGGAGAAGGTGAATATGAAGGTGCAAATGCAGAAGATCCGGATGAGTATTTGGCTCAGAATGTTTTTTTCGTTCCAGAAAAAGCACGATGGCAATATTTACAAGATAAAGCGAAACAACCCGAAATAGGTAAACTGATAGACGATGCAATGGATGCCATCGAACGCATCAATCCTAACCTGAAAGGTGTTTTACCCAAAATATACGCTGACCCGGATTTAAACAAACAACGTTTAGGAGAATTAATCGATTTGATTGGTACTATTGGTTTCAATCAGAAAGGACACGAAGCTAAAGACCTTTTAGGACGTGTTTATGAGTATTTTCTTGGACAGTTTGCCGATGCCGAAGGCAAAAGTGGTGGACAATTCTACACACCAGCCAGCATTGTAAAATTGTTGGTGGCAATGCTTGAACCTTACAACGGACGTGTTTATGATGGCTGTTGTGGTAGTGGTGGAATGTTTGTTCAAAGTGAAAAATTTGTACAGGAACATCAAGGAAATATCAAAGACTTATCTATTTACGGACAAGAAAGTAACCCCACTACCCTACGACTGGCAAAAATGAACCTCGCTATTCGTGGAATTGATGCCAAAATTGAATTGGGTGATACTTTTTTGAATGACCAACACAAAGACCTCAGAGCTGATTATATTTTAGCAAACCCACCTTTTAATATCAGCGATTGGAGTGGTGAACAATTGCGTGACGATGTGCGCTGGAAATTTGGTGTTCCACCAACTGGAAATGCAAATTATGCTTGGTTACAACATTTCATAAACAAATTAAGTAATAGCGGTACTGCTGGAATCGTTTTAGCCAACGGTAGCATGAACAGCAATACTGGTGGTGAAGGTGATATTCGTAAAAATATGATTGAAGCCGGATTGGTGGATTGTATGGTGGCATTACCTGCACAACTTTTTTACAATACTATGATTCCGGCTTGTTTGTGGTTCTTGTCTAAGAATCGTACCGGAAACAGCGGTAATTATAATGGTTTACCCCTGCGTAATCGTGAGAATGAGATTCTTTTTATTGATGCTCGCAAAGTGGGCGTAATGGTAAACCGCAGGAACAAAGAGTTGACCGATAATGATCTGGTTCAAATTGCCAACACGTATCATAACTGGCGTTGTGTGGGTGAGACACCTTACGAAGACATTGCCGGATTCTGCAAAGCCTCAACTATTGACGAAGTGCGACAAAACAATTACGTGCTGATGCCCGGACGTTATGTTGGTACAGAAGAAGAGGAAATTGATTTAGTTCCTTTTGAAGATAAAATGAATGCCTTGACCTCTAAACTGGCAGAACAATTTACCAAAAGCGATGAATTGAAAAAAACAATACGTGAAAACCTCAAAAGCATAGGATATGAGTTCTGATTTGACTAAGAATTACCTTGAAGTTTTAAGCAGCCTGAAGGATAAAATCCGTTTGGCTAAACAAAGAGCATCCTTGGCGGTAAACGCTGAATTAATTGCTATTTATTGGGAAATTGGAAATGCTATTTTAGAGCAACAAAAGATTGAAGGTTGGGGAGCTAAAATTATTTCTCAACTTGCCAGAGATTTAAAAATGGAATTCCCCGATATGAAAGGCTTTTCCGAAAGAAATCTCAAATATATGAGGGCTTTCGCCGAAGCATATACCATGTCTTCAATTGTGCAACCACTGGTTGCACAAATTCAATCAAACGAAGAGCAAAACATAAATGTGCAAGTGCCACTTGCACAAATCAATCCATCGCCATTTCCAATTGTGCAAGCGCCACTTGCACAATTGAGTTGGTATCATCACATTACATTATTAGACAAAGTTAAAGATTTAGAAACAAGATTTTTTTACATCCAAAAGACAATAGAAAATGGTTGGAGTCGTGATGTTATGGTACATCAGATTGCATCCAAATTGCACACCCGACAAGGCAAAGCCATTACCAATTTTGGAACTACATTACCAAAGCCATTATCCGATTTAGCACAGGAGACACTAAAAAGTCCCTATTCATTCGATTTTTTGAGTTTGAGTGAAGAAATGCACGAAAGAGATTTGGAAAAAGCACTTATTCAGCACCTTAAAAAATTCATGTTGGAATTAGGGCGGGGTTTTGCGTATGTAGGAAATCAGTATAATTTAAATGTACAAGGAGATGACTTCTTTCTGGACTTACTGTTTTTCAATATACAACTGAATTGTTATGTGATATTTGAACTCAAAGTAGGTGAATTTAAGCCTGAATTTGCAGGAAAACTCAATTTCTATATCAATACCTTGGATGAAGAGGTAAAAGCCAATCACCATGCTCCTACCATCGGAGTGCTGCTATGTAAAACGCCTAATGAAACGGTGATTAAATACGCTTTAAAAGGCGTAAATACGCCTATTGGTGTGGCGGATTACGAGTTGACAAATGCATTACCAAAAGACATAAAAGGTGAAATACCAACTATTGAAGAATTGGAAGCAATGGTGGATGAAGAAACTGAAAAACTTTTGAAACCACGAGATAAAAAGCTAAACAAAATAAAGGATCTTATCCAACAACTCAATACTGAACCGATACAAGAAATTCGAAATCAGAATAATACCGCTATAATCTTTCACAAGTTTGTGTTACCGTTAAAACATGGAATAGTTGAACTCCTATCTACTGAAATTGCTCCTATGTTTAACGAAATGGAAACAACATTGATGGTTGGGAATCACGGATTTTCTAAAAATGAAGATGAAAAAATAATAGAACATTTAAGAGATAAAGTCGATTATCAATGTGATTCATTTAAAATAGAACCACGTCTAAAAGTATTTAAACAAGCTGGTGCAAAGGCGTTTGACATAAATCAATCTCTTGAAATCGTTTTGGACAGTAATAGTTATTCTATTAAGCTATACGGACAAAACCAACCGCTACTAACAAAATTATACCACCAACTACCTTCAATAGAAGAAATGGATGAATTGAAAAATAAATTTATCGACGAAGTATTGGATGAAATTGAAAGACAGGTGGAACGGATTAAAGAGAAAAATAAATGAGTGAGTGGAAAACATATAAATTAAACGAATTAATTGAGATTAAATATGGGAAAGACCATAAGCACCTTAATAAAGGCGAAATTCCAGTTTACGGCTCTGGAGGAATTATGCGATATGCAGATAAATCTTTATATGAAGAAGAGTCAATTTTAATTCCACGAAAAGGTAGTTTAAGTAATCTTTTTTATTTAAATACTCCTTTCTGGTCAGTTGATACAATGTTTTATACTAAAATCAAAAGTCATATACACGGTAAGTTTCTGTACTATTATTTAAGAACTCTTGATTTAGCATCTATGAATGTCGGTTCAGCTGTTCCCAGTCTAACCACAGAATTACTAAATAAAATTGACATTCAAATACCTGAAATTCAAGAACAACAACGCATCGCCTCAATTCTTTCTTCTTTAGATGATAAAATTGAACTAAACAGACAAACCAGCCAAACATTGGAGGGGATTGCACAAACGCTGTTTCAGGAAATGTGTGTACCAAAAAGGGAAGAATTACCGGAGGGGTGGAGAGTTGGAAAGTTGGGAGAGATAATAAAGATTAAACATGGCTATGCCTTTAAAGGAGAATTTTTTTCTGAAGAGGAAACAGAAGATATACTGCTAACACCGGGAAACTTCAAAATTGGAGGTGGATTTAATTACTCAAAATTCAAATACTATAAAGGGGATACTCCAAAAGACTATATTCTTACGGAAAATGATTTAGTTGTCACAATGACTGATTTGAGTAAAGAAGGAGATACTTTAGGATATTCCGCTCTTGTTCCGACTATTCAAAATAAACAATTATTACATAATCAACGAGTTGGAAAAATTGAATATAAGGGAAATGAGTTTTTAAAGTTCTTTTTGTATTTTACAATGAGAGAAAAGGAATATAGAAATTTTGTTTTGGGGAGTGCAACCGGAACAACAGTTAGACATACCTCGCCTGATAGAATATGTGATTATACCTTGTCTATTCCAGATAATAAAACCATTATACAGTTTTCCGAGACAGTAAAACCAATATTAGATAATATGTTGTCAAACGAACAAGAAAACCAAACTCTTAGTACTTTGCGAGATGGTTTATTGCCGAAGTTAATGAAGGGGGAGATAGAAATATAAATATAAAAGATCTATGCTATGAAAGATTACAATACCCTAATTAAGAATGTTCAAAACAGACAAAATCCTGAAAGTAATTATGTTGTTGAAGCAATGACGTTTAAATCTTTGTCTGGTGTCATTAATGATGTGCAAAAATACATCAAAATAGCAATGAATGAAGTTGATAGTTTATATACTCAAAGAAGTAAGGAAGCAGGTGAAAGGGTGAAAGAGCATCTTCAAAAAGAACTAACAAATGTTACATATAAATATCAAGGTTCAGTAATGACTGATACTCATATTAAAGGATATAGTGATATTGATTTATTAACTATATGTGATAAGTTCTATAATGTGGATAGAGAAAAAGTAAAAGATACAATAAATTCAAGCATCAAAAGAGAACAGTATTATAATTATCAGATAGTGAAATTGGAAACGTTTGATAATCATTTTACACCTTATTGGGGAAATTTTCTAGATGATTTGAAACAATTAAGAATGGATGATGAAAGAATACTTAACAATGTATATGATATTTGTGATATATCAAATGCTAAATCAATTAAAATTAGAAATAAGTCTTTAAATAGAGATGTCGATATTGTAACAGCAAGCTGGTATGATGATATTCAATCTATTATTAATGATAAAGGTGATTTTAGAGGAATTCAAGTTTATGATAAGTACAAAAATATACTATTGTCAACAGATTTTCCATTTCTTAGTATTAAACGTATAAATGAAAGAGGAAGTGAAACACAAGGAAGAATAAAAAAAATGATTCGTTTTCTAAAAACACTAAAAGCAGATTCGACGCAAGATATTGATATTAATAGTTTTGATATTAATGCAATTTGTTATAATATTAATCCAAATGAATATATTGATGCTAATTATATTATGTTGACTGTTGTCCTTTACAACAAACTTCATTTGATTTGTACAAATCAAATTCATGCTGATACCATTATGTCTGTAGATGGAATAGAACCAATTTTTCGAGGTAAACCACATAAGATTGAAGCACTTAAAAAATTAAATTCGGAACTTTCTGATATTATTACTGAATTGGCAACTAAAAGAGTATTAGCATGAAACCAAGAATCTTTATAGGCTCTTCATCAGAAGGCCTTTCTGTGGCAACAGAGGTGAAAAATTATTTAAGTAAAGATTTTGAATGTTATTTGTGGACAGATAATATCTTTAAATATAATGACAATTTTCTGGAAACACTTATGAAAGAAGCCAGTTTATTCGATTTCGGATTGATGGTTTTTACTAAAGATGATTACACAACTTCAAGATTAAAAAACTTCGAAACTGCACGTGACAATGTACTTTTTGAATATGGTCTTTTCCTTGGAAGAATTGGTCGTGATAGAGCATACATTATCAAAGATGATGAAGTAAAAATACCAAGTGATTTATTTGGAGTTACTTTACCTGAGTTTAAATGCGTTAAAGAATCAGATGGAACGTTAACACTTGATATTGATTCTCTCCATGAAACACTTAAATTATTGAAGCTACAAATTGAAGAGAAAGTAAACTTAGGTATTTTAGGAATGCTTCCTTCCACTGTTTTGGCAATTGGCTATTTCTATAATTTTATTCAACCTGTTTGTGATTACTTAGGTGGGGGTAACGAAATAGAGGTTGAGGGCAAAAAATTCGCTAAAGCTAAATTTAAAATAGTTTTACCTCTAAATTTAGATTCTGATTTGAAGAAAAAGGCAAAAATATTTTATAAAAAGAATTTATTTCAAGCATTGGAAATTGAAACTCCACATAGAGCATATCCATTATTTGTTGCAGTAAATGAGGCAGATGACAATCTGACATTGAGCGATATGCCTACCACATTAAATGGCATTGAAAAAGCGATAGAAATGTATCTTAGAGTTGGACATATTGGAAAAACTAACGAACAAAAGTTATTAGAAGAACGAGAATTGAGAAATTTTGAATTGGTGCTTCGGAAACTAATTGAGAACGATGCGTACTGTTATGAATTTATTGAAATTGAAATTGAAAAATAATTTTTTTTCTCTGAAAAGAGATTTATAATAAATTCTGTTTATGGCAAATTATAAAATGATAGCCCTTCAAGTTGGGAACATAATAAAATATGTAACAACAGAGAAAGAATTAAATTTAGCAGCTCAATCTGTTTTCAATTTTAATATGCAAGAAATAAGAATTTCTGATAGTATTACCTCAACTCGGGCAAAACTATTTTCAAATTGGATATTATCATTAGCTCTACAATCAATAACTTTAGAAGAAAAAAATAAAAGATTATTGCAATTCTTAGATACACTTTTAAAAGGTAATATTTCAGATGAAATAATCATCATATTAGAAAAAGCAGAAATACTTATTTCATGCCATGAATTTACCCAGAGAGATTTTCACCAACAAATACAATATCATTGTAAAAAACTATTTCAACAACAAAATTATTTTCATGCCGTTTTTGAGGCTGCCAAAGTTTACAATAAATTTGTACAGCAAAAATCTAAAGTTAACAAAGATGGTTCTGATTTAATGCTTAATGTATTATCACAACAAGGAGTTTTAAAATTAAATTTAGGAGAAACTAAAACTGAACAAAATATACAAGATGGAATCAAGTTTCTGTCTGTTGGTCTCATGCAAGCAATGCGAAATCCAACAGCTCATGAACCTGCTTTAGATTGGCCTATTGGTAAACAAGATTGTTTAGATATGCTTAGCTTTATAAGCTATTTATTCAGGCAATTAGATAATGCATTTTGCATAACAGATTAAAACCTATAAATTGAAAATGAAATACAATGATTTCATGAAAGAGATTACTAAAGAAGAACTTTTAGAAGGTCTTCTTGGTTATGGAATGTTTGGAGAAAAGATCCCACCGATTTTTACATCAATACCATTATATGAGTTTTGTAAAACCAAAGGTTACGATTGGAGAGATAATAATCCACATTCAAACATTACTTATGAAAGTATGAGGAATATTTCAGTGCCAAGAATACTCTCAATTCCTTATCCTTCATCTCATGTAAATTTATGTAGGTTTCTTTCTGATAACTGGGGGAAATTACAAGATTATTTTGATGAAAAAACAAAGGATCTGACATTAAAAGTTAGTAGAATTCATATTCGAAAACTAAAAGATAAAAAAGAGCTCTTTGAGATGAATTATAAAAATGGGTTCAAAGATGGTTATCCTGATTCGGATTTATCAATCGGGAGTAGATTTATTGTAAAGGCAGATATTTCAAACTGTTTTCCAAGTATTTATACACATGCTATTTCTTGGGCAATTGCAGGTATAGTTGAGGCAAAAAAAAACCAACACAATAAAGAATTATGGTATAATAAATTAGATCTCTATACAAGATCATTAAAAGATAATGAAACTCATGGAATTTTAATTGGTCCTCACGCATCTAATATAATATCAGAAATTATTTTAGTTGCTGTTGATTTTAAATTATCAAAAAAATATAAATATTATCGACATATTGATGATTATACATGCTATACATCAACTCAACAAGAAGCAGATCAATTTTTAATTGATTTGGCAACTGAATTGAAGGCATTCAGCCTACTTTTGAATCATAAGAAAACTGAAATTATTAAACTTCCAATTTCATCTAATGATTCATGGATTAACAAAATGAATTGCTTAATCTTATCAGATAAAATTAGCATACGAGAAATAAAACTTTATATTGACACGGCAATTGAACTTACGAATCTAACAGGCAATGTTGCTATAATTAATTATGCAATAAAAGTTATTTCCAAGAAAGAACTCGACTCCAAAGCTATTGATTATTATCTAAAAACAATCCACCATTTAATTATTATATTTCCTTATTTACTACCTATCATTGAGGATTTTGTTTTTTTCCCTTTTAAAACTGAATCTTCAATAATTAAGAAAATTGCGACTGATATTTTGAGTGATGGAATTAAATTTAATAGATATGATGCAATGAGTTTTGCTTTGTACTATGCTATGAAATACAATTTTATATTCGATAAATTCAAATTCTTAGACATAGTTGAGAAATGTGAAGATTGTGTTTTTATGGTTTTAGCGTATTTATATGATATAAAACATCTTCCCAAACTCAAAGAGTCTTACAAAAAAATAGCTTTACTTTTACAAAAAGATCAATTTGAACGTGATAAGTTTTGGTTGTTTATTTATGAAGTATTACCTCAAACTGATTTGATTCAAACGGATCTTAAAGCCTTGAAAAATGGCAAATTGTCCTTTATTAAGGAATTTAGTTAGTTAGAAAAAATTAAAAATTGAATTAATGAAATACATCACCGAATCCGAAATAGAACAAATAGCCTTAGATATTCTTCACGAAGAGTTAGGATATACAGTACTGTATGCACCCGATTTGGCAGATGGAGCGCATAAAGAACGTGAGTTTTCGGATGTAGTGCTGAATAAACGCTTGCGTAAAGCCATAGACAAACTAAACCCTACCATTCCGGCAGAAGCAAGAGAAGAAGCGTTTAAAAAGGTGTTACGAACTTCATCAGTAAGTTTGATGGAAAACAATGAGAACTTCCACAGGATGCTTACTGAAGGTATTGATGTGAAGTTTAGCATTGGTGATGGTAAAACTAAAACAGACAAGGTGTGGTTATTAGATTTTGCAAAACCAAACAACAATGAGTTTTTGGCATTAAATCAGCTTACCATTATTGAAAATCATATCAACAAACGCCCTGATATTGTATTGTTTATTAATGGTTTGCCGTTGGTGGTGATAGAATTGAAAAATGCTGTAGATGAAAATGCCGATATTAAAGCAGCTTTCAACCAATTGCAGACCTATAAACAAGTTATTCCTTCTCTATTTACCTACAATGCTTTTTTGATTGCCAGCGATGGTTGGTTTGCCAAAGGTGGAACGTTGAGCAGTGATTACAGTCGTTTTATGGAATGGAAAACGGCTGATGGCATTAATATTATTGATACCCAAACTCAGCCCGAAATGGAAGCTATGATAGTGGGTTTGCTTAATAAAAATACTATTTTGGATGTAATCAGGCATTTTATAGTTTTCGAGAAAACAAAAGAAAAAACGATTAAAAAAATTGCAGCCTATCATCAGTATTATGCTGTAAATAAAGCTATTGAAAATACCGTGAGAGCTTCAGCCGTAAACCAAAACGTTGTAAGTGTCCCTCCTGAAAAGTTTGGTTTGAATGATGCTAAGTTCCAAACCAAAGGCGATAAACGTGCTGGTGTTGTTTGGCACACACAAGGCAGTGGTAAGAGCCTGAGTATGGTTTTCTATACCGGAAAACTCGTGTTGGCAGATGAAATGAACAATCCAACCATTGTGGTACTTACCGACCGTAACGACTTGGATCAACAACTTTTTGAAACTTTTGGTAGTTGCGAACAACTCATTCGTCAAAAACCAAAACAAGCCGAAAACAGGGAAGATATAAAAGAAAAACTGGCTGTAGCTTCGGGTGGTGTTGTTTTTACCACTATTCAGAAGTTTATGCCCGAATTTGTTGGCGAAACCTATCCGCAATTGTCAGGCAGACGAAATATTGTGGTGATGGCCGACGAAGCACATCGCAGTCAGTACGATTTTATTGATGGATATGCCAAACACATGCGTGATGCATTGCCCAATGCCACGTTTATTGGTTTTACCGGTACGCCCATCGAGAAAGAAGATAAAAACACACAAGCTATTTTTGGTGATTATATTGATGTGTATGACATTCAACAAGCGGTAGAAGATGGTGCAACGGTACGCATTTACTACGAAAGCCGATTGGCAAAAATTGAACTCAGCGAAGCAGACCAAAAACGCTTGGATGAACGTGTGGAAGAAGTTACGGAAGATGATGAGTTGACGGATAAGCAAAAGCGTTTTGCCAAATGGGCAAGTAAAGAAGCAGTGGTTGGAAGTGAACCGCGACTCCGACAAGTAGCTGCCGATTTAGTCAATCATTTTGAAAACCGCATTTCAGCAGCCGAAGGAAAAGGAATGATTGTGAGTATGAGTCGCCGTATTTGTGTGGCTTTGCACAACGAAATAATCAAGCTCCGCCCACATTGGTACGATGCAGACGATACAAAAGGAACGATAAAAGTAATTATGACCGGTTCGGCAAGTGATCCGCTGGACTGGCAGGAACATATACGCAACAAACCACGTAGAAAAGCCATTGGCGACCGCTTAAAAGATCCGAAAGATCCGCTAAAACTGGTAATTGTTCGGGATATGTGGTTAACTGGTTTTGATGCACCCTGTCTGCATACTTTGTACATTGATAAACCAATGAACGGTCATAACTTGATGCAAGCCATTGCAAGGGTAAACCGAGTGTTTGGAGATAAAGAAGGCGGTTTAGTGGTTGATTATATTGGCATTGCTCAGGATTTGAAAAACGCTTTGGCAATTTACACCGAAAGTCAGGGAAAAGGGAAATTGACTTTCGATCAGGAAGATGCAGTTGCTAAAATGCTGGATTTCTATGATATTGTAGTTAACATGTTTGGAACATTTGACTATAAGCGTTATTTCAGTCTTCCTCCACGAGAAAAACTGAACTATATTTTGGATGCTTCCAACTATATTTTAGGAATAAAAGACGAAGATGGCAGAAACGGAAAACAACGATTTAAAGACCATGTTACCAAACTTCAAAAAGCATTTGGTATTTCCGTTCCACATCCTAAAGCGTTTGAAATTAGGGATGATTTGGCATTCTTTCAGGCAATCAAAGCACGTTTCACTAAGTTTGACGAACAAACCAAAACACGAAGCAGCGAAGATATTGAAACAGCTATCCGACAAATTATCAACGATGCCATCATTTCAAATGAAGTAGTTGATATTTTTGATGCTGCCGGAATTGCTAAACCACATATTGAAATTCTGACTGATGAATTCTTAGAGCAAATAAAAAATTTACCAAGAAAAAATCTGGCGTTGGAATTGCTCAAAAGATTGTTGAATGATGAAATTAAAAAACGCTCCAGTTACAATTTAATTCAGAGTAAAAAGTTCTCTGAAATGCTTGCTGATGCAGTAAAACGTTATCAAAGCGGATTAGTTGAAGCAGCACAATTGATTGAAGAATTAATTAAACTGGCACAAGATATAAAAGAAGCGGATAGGAGAGGGGAGAAACTCAACCTTCGACAAGATGAATTGGCTTTTTATGATGCTTTAGCTGACAATCCAAGTGCAGAAACCATTATGGGTGATGAAATATTGAAAGCCATTGCACACGAATTGGTTGACAGTGTACGTCGGAATACTTCCATCGACTGGCAATTAAAAGAAAGTGTTCAGGCAAAATTAAGGGTTTTAGTGAAGCGAATTCTGAGAAAATACAAATATCCACCTGATGATCAAAAAACAGGCGAATACACAGTTTCAGTAAAGAAAGTACTTGACCAAGCTGAACAATTGGCTGAGTATTGGACAAAAGAATAAATGAGATAAAACTAAGCGCCCAAAAAGCAAAAAAAGCCACTACAAGTTCGTGTATATTTTCTAATGTCTTGCAGTGGCTTTTATAGCTTTTTGATAATAGGCAGAGCGGTCACAGTACATTGTTTTTTTGCTCGTTTAGACAGTTGAAGTGCATTTTGAAAGAAAAAAAACAATGAACTGTGGAGAGTTGATTATTTAGGTTTTGTGCGTTTAGACATCAATTTTGCTTTTACTTGCATGGTTGACAAGAAAAAACAGAACAAGAAAATTGACTTATAACACTGACTGCATAATTATAAATCGACAAATTCTCTCGACATGAAAAACAACTATATACAACCAATGGCCAGCTGGTAACACACGCCTATGCACACCTGCTGGCTGACGTTCATTTCGCAGGTTTTGCGCCCGCATTCACCTTTTCGCAGTGCGACAGTGAAGCTCCCGCAAACCGCAGGATGCGCATAGCCTCGGTCGTTAACTGTCATTATAAAAAAAAATGAAGCAACTAAAATTAATAATACTCCTAATCTTTATTGAGACTTCTTTATTCGGACAGAATAATGATACCTGGACTTCTTTTTGGAATAATGACTCAACATTAATTGGTTACAAAGACAAAAATAATATTGTCAAAATACCTCCGCAATTCAGTTTGTTTCAAACTGCTGATAAGTTTGACAATATTATTGCTGTAACTGACGAAGTTAATGGAGAATTGAAAACTTATTACCTTTCTAAACTAGGAAAGACTTTCGGCAAAGATAGTTTACATAGTTTTGACAATACATACGACTGCGAAAACGAGGGTTTTGTTCGCTTTAGAGACAGAATCACAGACAAAGTTGGAATGTTTAATCGTAAAGGCGAAATTATCGTACCCGCAGAATACAACGAACTAACAAAAGTAATAAATGGATTAATCGTTGGCTTAAAAGGTGCTGAGAAAAAGTTTTGGGACAAAGAAAAACATTCTGACTGTAACCATTTTAGCTGGACAGGAGGAAAAGAAGTTCTAATAGATACATTAAATAATTTATTGGTTGACAGTTTCTCATATGAGCACAAATTAAACCTCTTTTCATTAGAACAAACAGACAATACACATTCAGATACAATACGAAAATCTTTTATTGCAAAAAACGGCAAAAACTATTCATTTATTGACTTTGAAAAAGAATTCAAACAATGGCTAAACAAAGACTTGCTTATTGATTTTTCAATTGAGAAACTGGTCAATGCTTCATACAACTCTATAATATGGCAATCGTCAGGTTGCTGGGATAAAACAGACAAACAGACGTTTATAAATAGAAACTTTCCGGCACTTAAAGCCAGTTTATTAGAGATTTCGGACTCAAAATGGGAGCATTTTATTTTTATGAATAGTTTAAATTCATTTATGTACGAAGGTGCAGAATTTGAAAAGTACTATAACAATTGTGGGCAAGGAAAAGAATGGATTTACCCAGTTATGGAATTAGTGATTTCGTCTAAGAAAAAGAAAAAATTATCCCAGAATAGCTTCACATTTCTGAAAACTGACAGTGGATATAAACTTATAAATGTGACGATTAGGACTAGAAAAATAAAATAACGCCAGCTAATACCTCGCTGCAAGTAGTCTGTAAGTCTCGCGTTGGGCTGAGAATTGCGTCTCGCTACTTTACCGTTAATAACGGAACAAGCTCGATAAAAAGCAAGGCTTAACCGAGCGTAGTCTGGAGAATACGATTAGCGTCAGGTGCGAGGGTTCAAGCTACAGTGAGCGTAAGAAAAGGTCAAATTTAGCTGATTTATAAGTAAACGAAAATAAGTAATCAATTCAGAAAAAGAAATATGAGAGTGTTTTATTTTATAGTGATTTTTTTTGGCACTTTTCAGCTTTTTGCTGCTAAAAGTGATACAACTTCCGTTATACATTTTAATCCAATTCATGAATTTCGGTTTACAGTTGGAGTACAACCTTACGAAGCATACTATAAAAATTTTGCTTGGTTCAACGATGAGCCGGATTTCCTTCAACAAAATCCGTATTTTAATTTCACACCAAAAACGTATTATGCGGGTGCAAGATATACGGCTGGT
>Ga0247844_1006446_pt1 | contig 14033 bp, 14 predicted proteins | sample LaCtaG_FD_192421 | JGI IMG/M metagenome (GOLD analysis project Ga0247844, IMG submission 192421) | Freshwater microbial communities from meromictic Lake La Cruz, Castile-La Mancha, Spain - LaCruzMarch201714.5m_1 | ecosystem: Environmental > Aquatic > Freshwater > Lake | place: Spain: Castile-La... | reverse complement strand
CTTGTCGATCGAGAGGATGGTCATGCGGGAGGCTTGGGATTGGGAGAAGCCGGCGCTTTCCGCAAGGTCGCGGTCGTCGTTGCCTGTGAGGACGACGGAGAATCCCTTGGGCATGGTTTTTCTGGAGAAGGTGAATTCGATCCCGTTCTTGGAGACAGTGTGGGTGGGGGAGAGCCCTTGGAGGACGAGCCAGACCTGCTGCATGCTTTTGCCGGTGTTGGGCATGCGCTTGTCGATTTCGTCGATGATGAGGCGTGTGGTGGGTGGAATTTCGCCGGTTTTCGCGGCTTTTTCGGCCGCCTGTGCGGCTTTCCAGACGCGGATGAGCGGGCCTTCTTGGTAGGAGATGCCGATGCCGTTTTGGTTCCCTATGCCTTCGAGGTGAACGACTGTTTTGATGGCCTCGACGCCTGACCGGACGTTTTCCGGGCCGATGCGCGAGAGGTCCAACGTCTGTTTTCCGGATTCGTCGGTGATGATGGCTTCCGGGATTTCAGTCTTGAGGAGGTTGGCGTTGATCGGGTTGATTTCGCCGCTGTTGAACTTTTGCTGGAGTGTTTCAACGAGGCTGTGGGAGGTGTCGGCGAGGATAGGTTCGAAAAGCAGGTCGTCGAGCGAGCGGTCGCCGCAGTTAAACACCTCGGGGCCGGTTCCGTCCACGAGGTAGGCGACGAGTTCTGCAGAGGAGGTTTTTCCTGCGCCCTTTTCACCGATGAGCGCGATCAGCGGGGCGGCACCTGGGTTTTCTACGGTCTCCGATGCGTATTTCAGCATTTTGAGGAAGGTGTGGGTGATGCTGAACGGCGGGTAGTTGCGGTGGAGGTGGCCGATGGCTTGGGCGGCGGAGAGGCGGGTTTTGATTTGGAAGTGGCGGACGGCACCGAGCTGCCCTGTGATGGGGTCTTTGCAGGGGAGAGGCAGTTCCGGGCAGGCGAGGGTGACTGTGTGGTATTGCATGCTGAGTTGGAGTTTGTTCCTTGGATTTTGGAAAGTCCAATTTTTTTGGCAGGAAGTTAGAATTTGACGCTGTTGACGTTCATATTTCCGCTTTCCGGGTCTTTTCCGAGGGCGGATATCGCTTCGGAAAGGGCTTTTTTAGTGACTCCCGAGTTGGTGAGGTCAATGCCAAGAATGTTTGAGGAGACCGCAAGGTTTTCTGCGGTGAGCCCGGATGTGTTGGCGAGGATGCTGTTCTGGATGCTGTAGGTGGGCCGCCACCCGCTAAGGTTTTGCCCTTGGAGGTTGAGGCCCCGTCCGTTGAGATGGGCGGATGCGATCAGGTTGAGATTGGTGCCGGTGAGCCCCCGGACTTTGGAGAGGTTGCAGCCACCGAGCGCCTTGTTGCGCCACTCGAATTTTGTCATGTCCATCTCCCCGAAGTTGGTCCAGGGAAATTGGGCGACCATGTTGAGGTTTTCTGCTGGCAGCCGGGCACCGGTGAGGTCGAGTTGGTAGTCGAGGGAGGTCAGGTTGGGTTTCCAATCGGTGAGGTCAACGTTTTCCAGGCAGGCGTTGCGGGCAAGCTGGTTTTTTGTCAGGAGCCCTGGGGCGAGTTGGGAACCTTTGAAGCTTTTCACGCTGGATTTTCCGCTTCCGCTGTAGGGGAGGATGCTCCATTTGGTCAGGTCGAGGTTTTCTAGTGTGGCGTTGTTGATGCATCCTACCCCGTTGAAATCCTCTCCTGAGAGGTTGGCTGCGCCTTGAATGATGGTTCCTGAGATGTCTTTCCCGGCGAGGTTGGCGTGTTGGAAATCGATGCCTGAGAGGTTGGTGTCTTTGAGGTCTGTCGCCGAGAGGATTTGGAAGATGAGCAACCCTTTGGTGTTGGAAAGATTGGTGCCCCTGAGGGATTTCCCGTTGGGGTTGAGCCCTGTAAGGTTCATTCCGGAGAGATCGGAGAAGGCCAGGTCGGCTTCGTCGAGTTGGCTTCCGGTGAGGTTGGATCCGGATAGTTTGAGCCCGGAGAGGGATCTGCCGGCGAGGGATAGCTTGGAGAAATCCATTGCTTCAAGGCAGTTGAGTTGGCTTCCGAGCACGAGCATGTCAAAAAGGATCTCCTGCTCGTCGGGTCTGTGTTCGACCTCTTTGAGGTGGTGGAGGAACCCGAGGTGCAGGGGGATGAGGGCCGACCGGTAGGGGAGTGCGATCGTGATGGCTTCGTAGATCTTTTTTCCGGGGATGGGGGGGTAGTCGCCCCACCGTGCCCCGAATTCCTGTGCGGTTTGGACGGGGATGTCGGGGATGCTGGGGTTTTCGAAGGATTGGTCGGCAACGGTTTGTGCGTTGTCGGAGCCGAACCATGAGAGGAGTGCTTCTTCGGGGGTGGCAAAGGGGGGTTTGGCGGCGGTTTCTTTGAGCCAGGCCTCCAGTTCGGCTTGGTTGGATTTTTTGAATCCTGTCTGGGCGACTTCCGCGATGCTTTTCATTCCCCACCTCTGCTGGAGCTCTTTTAGGGATTTGCATTGGTAATCCCTTTGAAGGAGGTCTGTGACGGCGATCGGCTGGCAATAGGTTTCTTGGATCCGGTTGAGTAGTCCGGTCGTGCTGGTGGCCCCAAAGTGGGTCAGGAGCTTCTCCATATTTTTTTCCGGGAGGATTTTGGCGGAGAGGAGTTCGAGGGCGTCTTCTGATTTGGAGGGAAGCGAGTCTTGTGCCCAGATTCCGTCAAGAAACCAGATGTCTTGTGTGTCGATTGTCTTGTCTTTTGGTATCAGGTTTTTTTCTTTATACCAGGAGATGGCCAGCGATTTGTCGATCCCGGTCGTGCCGGGGCCCTCCATTGCGAGGAGTCTTGCCCTGTTGGCAGCTTCGTTGAGTGTTTTGGTGAGGGTGACCGTCTGCCTTTTTTTGAGTGTTTGGACGTATTCGAAGGCTGGTTTGGCGCAGAAGGCAACGATGGCAAGGGCGGCCAAGGCCAGCGCGGTTTCCGTGGCGGTCTTTCCCAGATTCCATTTTTTGGGCGGGTGCATGGCCTGTCAATAATGGAGGAGGTCCTTCGCAGACTGGAGGAAGCGTTGGAGAAGGGTGATCTCCAGATTGAGAATCTTATCAATTTTCTGGTCTCCGCAGTCTTCTGTTTTGAGCTGTGCCGCTTCTTCCAAAAGTGGCTTTGTGTTTCGGTAGCAGTCTTTGACATTGCGCAAGAAACTTTTGTTGATCTCATTTTCCGTTTGGAAGAACGAGGCGATCTTGTCAGATATGTCTTGTTGGCTGGGATCGGGCTGGGCGAGCAGGTCGAGAATGGTGGTTCCGGCTTGAATCTGCCCCTCGTGTTTCTCCTCTGTGATGTTTTGGAAGAGGAGGAAGGTTTTTTGCTGGAGCGCCTCGATCTTCCGTTTTTTTGTGACGGCTGCGATGAGGATCTTTTTTTGGCGGTTTTCCGGCAGCCCCTCTCCTGGATGCGGGCGGTTGAGCGCCTTGGCTGGCGTGCTGGCCGTTCGCCAGGATTTTTCCAGCTCGTGCTGGGATGCGATGATGATCCTTCGTTTATCGAGGGCGGATTTTACCAGCCGGCGGGTCCCTTGGATATCCGGGGCGTCTTTGTTTTGGCTGGCAGGTGTCATCTGACCTTTTTCTTTTTTGTTGGGGCGTTCGTCAAGTGTTTGAATTCCAAGTTTTTGTTTTGGAAAAAAGAAAAACCCAGCCGGGAGGCTGGGCATTTCGTGGGATTCGTGGTTATTTGAGAATCAGAAACGGGCTTCTGCCCTTGGGCGCAATTCATCCACGGCTTCAGCCGTGGATGAATTGCGTCATTGTCGTAAAATGAGGGAATTCCCCGATGGCTTGCTTCGGATGTCAAGCTCGGTGTAGCAGGCGTTGGAACCAGCTTGGCTTGGCTGGGGTTTCTTGCCCCCATTCGTCGAGGAACGCGAGCATGCGTCCCAGGGCGGGTATCGTTTTTCCGATTTCCCGCAGGAGCTGTTCTCCGTCGGTGGTATCGCAGGTGAGCCGGACCGGGGTTTTATGGGCATTGAGCAGGTGGAGGAAGTATCCTCCCCGGGCTCCTTGGCAGAACCGCAGACCCACCCCGTTTCGGCGTGTGGCGAGCACGTTGCTGGCATCCTGTAGGTGCCATTTCGTCTTGCGGGTGGCCGGCGGGCGGATTTCCCAGGCGAGCTTTCCGGTTTTGGTGAGGTCGGTGATTTGGTCAACAAGTTTTTGGCCGGCCGATATGGTTTGGGTGATGGGCATGTGGATGATTTATGCTGGTTCGAGGCTTGCCTTGGGGATGAGAGTTGAGGTATAGAGATGGTGTGGCTACGTTGAGATATCGTTATCCGCAGGCTTCGGAAGCGGTTTTCCCGCAGTCGAAGTAGATGTTTTGGGCGTCTGGCATCTTAGATGTGGGTGTGGAGCGGCTTTTCTTTTAACTTGAGTTTTCTTATCACGCTTGGATGAAGGGTTCGAATCCATCCCTCCCCTGCCTCTCGGAAGATTTTTGCTCCTGTTTTTCCGGTGGCTTGGCAGGTGATCTCCGAGATGGCCTCAATGGCCATGGCCGCACCATGGTAGATGTCACCAATGTGGTTTCGGAATTTGAGGAATTCTTCGGGGGACAACCTTTTTTGGATTTTGTCCATATCCTGTTTGTTGGGATAGGCGGTGGCGTCCAGCCTCCCGTTCTTGGGTTTGAGGAGAAGTTCCATTCGAGGGTATTTCACCCGGATGGGTTTCCCTGTTTTTGAGGGCAGGATTGTTTGCCAACCCCCGATGGATTTGGGGATGCTCTTTGCTTGTTGGCATAGCGTGTTCCACCCTTCAAGGTGGAATGCGTCTTCTGCTAGTTTTTTGAGGTCGGTTTTTGGCATGGTCGTGCTTCTTTCTTCTTGTTGTTGATGCGGGTCTGAATGACCGAGAAGAATATCTGGGCTGTGGTTTCGACCAGCTCCGGGTCCAGCGGTTGGATTTTCCTGTTGATCCATTCTTCCACGGTTTGGTATTGGAACCCGAGGTCGATGAGCCTCCAGTTTTTGAATTCGGAGGCGACGAGCGAGCTGTGGGTGGTGATGAGGGTGATGACGGGCGGGATTTTCAGGGCTTCGATTTGTTGGCGGAGCCAGGTTCCTGTCCCGCGCTGGAGTTCTTCGCTGAATCCGATTTCCGGCTCGTCGATGTGGAGCACACAGTTTTCTTTGACCGACCGGATGGATTTTTTGAGGACGCGGATGGTGCTTTGGGAGGTGGCATCGTCGGGGAAGTCGTGTCCGAGGCTCGACAGCGCCCCCATATCTGGGCGGGATTCCGTCCGCAGTTGCATGGAGGCATGAACAACGGTCAGGCGGGGGTCGCGCCCTTTGTTGATGACCTTGCGGAACAGGCTTTTCCCGGAGGCGTTCGGGCCGACGAGGATGATTTTCTCTCCGGCTTGGATGTTCTGGGCTGTTTCGATCAGCCGGTCGAGGTGGGCCTCCAGCCTGTCCCATTCTTTAGCGTTTTCCTTGGTTTTTGCAGTCATGTTCGTGGAGGTAGGCGGCAAGGTCAAAAAAGGTTTCGGTGTCGATGTATTTTTTGCCGGGGAGCAGCCGGAACTCGTAGGCGCTTGAGCCTTCGGGAGCTAGGAGGTCTACTCCTCCTCCGGTTGTGGTTTTGATTTGGCAGTGGTTTTTGATCTCCCATGCTTTGATCCATTCGGCTTGTTGTTCGGCAAATTGGAGGGGCTCTGCGATGCCGAAGAAGCCGACGATTGCGGAGGTGGTGTGGATGAAGGGAGCGTTGCGTCTCATACTTGACACATCTTTTTCAATAGAAGAAGACCGAGGGAAACCTCGGTCTTTTCTATTTGTTGGTTTTGTGCGGTTGCACTTCAAATTTCCCCTTCAGTGGGTTGGGGTGTCCAGTGCTGTGTCGATGATTGCGGCTGTCACTGTCATGCACTGGCTGTGCAGAGGAAGGCCCAGATGATCCATTTGGGGATCGGCAGGGTGGCCAGTGCCACCAATCCTGAGAGAATGCCTGTGATCCCGGCTGCGCCTGTGTAGCGCACGGCTATTCTCACCTTTGAGCCAGCGAAGACGTCGCAGGCTCCTGTGATGATTACGATCATCGCCAATATGGTTGCTATCGAAATTGCCGCCCCGAGCCAAGCGGTTTCATCGTGGCCTGTTCCCGCCCCTACCAGGGCGGTTGACGCAAGGATGGCTGCGGTTGCGGCGGTTATCGTTTGTGGGGTTCTCATTCTATTTTTGGGGGTGTTTGTTTGGGTCTGTGTTGATTGTGTGTGCTGACGGTGGGCACCTTTTCTGAGAGGATGGAGGCGACGATCGTCCGTTGGTGGAGGACCTGGTTGTAGCGGATGTTGTGGATGAGGCACTCCGGTGTGGAGTTCGGGGTTGAGGCGAAGAAGACGGCCGTCCCTTTGACGCGGTGGATTTACAGTCCGAGTTCTTCGGGCAGGGTGAGCGAGCTGATGAAGTCCCCGATCGGCATGATGTTTGCCATGTGGGCGCGGATGTGGGTGCGTCCCATCTTCCAAGTTGTCATCGCGTAGATAGAGGAAGTCCATAGTTGCTCAGGCCTTTTCTTTTCCCAACGGTTTACTTTTTTCCCCTTTTTGGGTTGTCTGGTTGGGCGTTGGCGTCCCGATGGATGTCATGGCCTTCTTTACTTCCGTCTCCATCGCTTGGAATACTTCGGTCTCCACTTCCAGCATCGCTTGGAACTGGAGTTCGCTGATGGGGGAGCATCGGGCCTCGAACTTTTTGTGTTTGAGGAGGATTCCCGACTTGTCTTTTTCGATTGTCACATGGGGGTTCTCCCGCAGGATCGATTTCAGCGACTCTGCGGTTTCTTCGAGCCGGATCTTGTGGAAGAGGCTGTTGGCCCCCCAGCCGCAGGCGAGGACTGAGGCGAGCAGCGCGATTCCGATTCTTCCGAGGAGTGCCTGGTCGAGCGGGGTGACTGCGAGGGCGGCGATGAGGCCTGCCATCATGATCCCGGTGCGGGTGAGTATGGTGTAGCTCTTCTGGACGCCCAGGCTTTTTTGCAGCAGGGCGTCTTCCTTCAGTATTTTGAAGAGCTTCTCTGAGGTGATGCGTCCCTCGATTGGGTTAAAAAGGCTCATTTTCCGGGTTGGCTTTTCTGGATGAGGGCGGCTTCTCCGTGGGAGAATTTCCCATCCGTCCAGAGGGTTCCTTGTCCGGAGTGGAGGACGCGGATCTTCAGGTTTGGGTTGAGGGATTCGGCCACCTGTGCGCGGGTGTAGGCGTTTGCGCCTCCGAGGGCTTTGACTTTGAGTTCCAGGCCCTTGGCCTTTTCTCCCCCGACGAGCTTTGTGGCATCCGCATTGGCTTGGCCCAGCACGATGTCCCTGCTGGCTCGGATCTCAGCAGTCTCGCGGGAGATGACCGCGATTTGGCGGGTCATTTCCGCGGCGATTTCCGCTACTTCCTTTTCTTTTTGGGCTTTGGTTTCGGCTTTGATCTTTGATGTTTCTTGGTCGACTTCGGCGGTTCGCTGGTCGATGAGTTGTGTCTCGGTGTTGAGTTCGGCCTTCTTCTTTTCCGTTGTCTGTTTTTCCCGGTTTGTGTGGTCTTGCTCGACCGCGATCGATGCCATTTGAAGCGGTTCGAGAATTGTTTCCGGCACATTGACAAACCGGATGAGGGTGTCGTGGATCTCGATGTTTTTCGAGGCGAGGGCGTTGTGCAGCTCCGTGCGGAGATCTCCTTGGAACTTTTCCCGGCCTTCTCCGATGATGAAGTCCGTCGCCTTGTAAGCGCTGCCCTTGAGCCGGGAGGCTGAGAGGATCTGGGGCATGAGGATTTTGTCCACGACGGCCGGCATGTCTCCGTAGTCCCGGTAGATTCCGGCCACCTTCTGGGGCAGGAGCTCAAATTCTACCGTCATATCCAGGAGGATCTTGAAGCCGTCCCGCGACGGGAATTCGAGGTGTTGGTTGAGCGTGAACTCGGGCACCGCCCCGGTTTTCTTTTCCTTTGCGCCGGCGGTCTTCGTCTCTCCGTTGGCCTTGTTGATGTAGTCCGAGCGCTGGGCCGCTTGGTTGGCCAGCGTGCGGCTTTGGATGTCCTGCATCGCGGCGTTTTCCCCGATCATCGCGGTCTTGGTGACCACGGTGCCGGCTCCTTGTCCGGAGAGCGAGATCTGGTTGGCTCCGATTTCGATCGTGTCGACTTTGTAGGCTTTCGGGTTGATGTAGTAGAGGCCTGGTTGCAGGATTTCCTGCATGACGCCCTTTTCTCCTGTTTTGGCGAATGCTCCTTCCGGGGCGGGTTTCCCAGACAGGGAGGTGATGACTCCAACGTAGCCAATGGGGATTGAGGTGGCGTCAATGATCTCCACCGAGTATGCGTAGGGGTTCAGCGCATAGGTTCCTGGCCCGAGCGGCTCGCGCAGGATGCCTTTCTGTCCCTTGTTCGCGAGGAATTCCCCCGGCGGTAGAGCGGTGCCGACTTTTGAGGTCACCACCCCGATCTTTCCGGGTGGGATGATTTTCATATCGTGCATGGCAACGCTGAAGGCGTAGGGGTTCCGGAAGTGCCGTCCGGGGCTCAGCACGTCCTCTTGGATTCCTTTCTCGCCGGGCTTGGCCAGCATCTGCCCTTCGGGCAGGGGTTTCCCTTCCTTGGCGGTGATGACCGCGAGTTCGCCGGGGTTGACATAGATGCGGCAGAATCCGTAATCCCAGATTCCCCAGAGGGCGACGATAACGGCTGCGATGATGGCTAGAATTGTTTTCATATGTTTGTGATTTGGTCTTGGTTATTTTTCTTGGAGTGTTTTGAGGATGCTGCCTCCGAGTGTGCCTGGGTCGTCGTTGGTGAGGACCGATTCGATCATCGTGGCGGTTTTTTGCCGCACGAGGAAGTCGGCGTAGGCCTCCCCTGTTCCGAATGCGGCTGCATTCTGGGAGAGAACTCCTGCGTCGGAGTCATTGTTGGCGCGGATGACGGTGGCTTCGCCTGTGGCTTTTGCCGTTACCGCCTTTGCGTGTTCCTCGGCGGCCGCCTTCTCGAGTGTTGCGACCGATTTTTCTTGTTCGGCTGCCGTCAGGCGGACCTGTGCCGTTTGCTTGGCTTCGATGACGGCCTTGAGCTTTTCTGTCTCGGCGTCCACCTTTTCTTTGTTCTGAACGGCCAGCCCCGATTGCTTGGCCAGCTCCGCTTTTGATTTGGCTTGGGTGATCTGCTGAACGAACATGGTGGCGGTCTGCTTGGCGAGCTCCCTTTCCCGGATGATTGAGGAGATTTCCTCTGGAGGGGTGATGTTGCGGATTAGCACGGATCGGATTTCCACCCCCCACTTTCCGCAGGCATCCTTGAGGTTCTGCATGAGCTTGTTTTGGAACTCCTGGCGGGTCTCTCCGACGATGTAGTCAAGCGCCTTGCCTTTGCTGCCCTCGATGCGGGCGAAGCTGCGGGCTCGGGGCAGGATGATCTTCTTCAGGATGTCATCGAGATCGCCTACCTCGTGGGTTAGGAGGGCGGCCTTGTCGCGGCTCAGCGCGTATTCTACCGTCCCCTCCACGCGGACGGGGAACCCGTCCATCGTCAGGAAGTCGATCGCGTCGTTGCCCCCCATTTCAAACCGGCTGCTTTGCAGGCTTACCGGGATGACCGATATCATGTAGGGGTTCAGGTAATAGCTGCCGGGGTCCAACGTTTTGGTCGTGACCCCTTTTTCTCCGGCTTCCACGGTGAAGGTGTTGACATTTTTTGGTTTCCCGTTGAGTGGGTCTGCTCCCACGAGGGATACCGTGACTCCGCATTGACCGTGGTTGATTGTCGTGGCCGGAAATTCTTGGATTTCGTAGGCGAACGGGTTCATTCGGTATTTGCCCGGAGTCAGCACGTCCGGAAGGATGCCTTTGGTGCCATCCTTTGCGATAATTTCCCCGTTTGGCAGGTCCGTGCCGTAGCGCCGGAACACGACCCCCAGTTTGCCTGGCTCGATGTCTTTGATCGGGTGGTAACCCCAGTCCCAGAGAAACGGGTTGTAGAAATAGCGGCCTTCTGCGAGCACGTCGAGCTGGGTGCCTTTCTCGTCCGGTGTGCTGATGATCGTTCCGGGTGCAGGGGTTTTCCCTGTTTTCTTGACGAGAACTGCCATTGCGCTGCTTGGGACTTCGATCCGGCATCCGAACCAGACGAATCCGGTGAGGATGAGGAAGGCGACTGCCAGTATGATGGGTGAGAGGGCGAGCCCGAGTTTGAGGGTGTTGCGGTTCATGTTGTTTTGGGTTGGGTTGGATTATGGAAGGGTTTGCGTTTTTGGTAGGTTCGGAGCGGATCTGGTCAGCTCTTGGTGAATTCCAAGGCCGGTTTCCGCCCTGCGGGAGTTTGTGCGTCCCGTCTGGGATTTCTGTGGCGTCCTCTGATCTTTTTCTTAGAGGAGCATGGCGCAACCGCGCCATGTTCCTATGGTATTTTTTCAGGTTGCCTCGGCGCTGATATGCTCCAGAAATTCTAGGCTCCCCATCCCGTTGAGGCATTTTTCTGCCGCTGCTTTTTCCAAAGAGATGAACGAGGTTGGCAGGGCCTCGTTCCAAGGGAGTTCTCCGAGGATGTATTTCCGGATTTTTCTGGTGATGGGGAGGATTTCTGTGACGAGGGTCTGTCCTTGAAATCCGGTTTCTTGGCAGCATTTGCACCCGGAGCCTTTGTAGGCGTGCAGGTTGGGTTCGTTCCTCAGGTGTTCTGGGAGGTATTTTCGGAATTTCTCCGGGAATTCCACCGGCACTTTGCAGTTCGGGCAGGGCTTGCGGCAGAGTCTTTGATGGACGATCAGTTTGATTGCATCGCTTAGCAGGTGGGCTTCGTCTTGGTTGATGAGGGTGTCCAGAACCCCCTTGCAGTTTTTGCCTTGGGTTCCGGCTATGACCACGTGTCCCGAGAGCGCCATTTGGATTGCGGCGCGTGTTGTTTTGGCATCCCACATCTCTCCTACCACGATGTAGTCCGGGTCGCACTTTCCCATGTGCTGCAGATACTCCCCTATCTCGGAGGGGGTTTTCACTTGCATTTGGGTGACGTCGGCGAGCGGCTTTTCTATCGGGCATTCCAAGCTGATCACCTTTTCTGTTTTCTTTGGGAGGGTTTCTATTGCGGCGTAGATGCTGGCGGTTTTCCCTCCGCCCGTTGGGCTGGAGAAAACGGTCAGCCCGTGGGACTGTTCGAGTGTCTCTTCGATGAGTTTACACTCGGCTTCTTTGAAGCCAAGGTCTTGAAGGGTGACGGGTTTTTTGTTCTCTGGATTTTTCATGGTTTGTATTGTCGGATCTGTTTTTTGTAGGTGAAGAGTGCGGTCGCGTTGCCGGCCACTATGCCGGTGAGCGTTATGTATAAGATGTGTTGTTGGATCCAATCGAGTGGGGGGCTGGTCAGAGTGCTTGCGGCAAGGGCGGCTATCCACATCGCGGTGTTGGCGATCAGCATTCCCATTAGACCTTCTCTTGGTGTGACCTGTGGTGTTTTGGTTCCGCACAAGCAGGTGATGAATATGCAGAATGTTAGGTTGATGGCGAAGAAGATGTTGGGGATATCTTTCATGAAGGTTGGACGGTTTTGGCTTCTGGGTTTTGTGTCGGCATTGGGGTGAGCTGCTTGTCACATCGTTACTTGAGTCCCAAAGTCTGCTTGATTTGGTATTGGGAGCAATGGCTCAGAAAACGCTAAAAACTCCTTATCATCAACCAAAATCACCATGAGAGGCAGGAGAAGGTTGGTTACAATGCTTCTTCTGCGGAGCTGACGAAGTGGAAGCGGGAGGAGGAGACGAAGTGGTTGAACGAAGTCTCGTGTGTCCCGACCCAGCAGGCCCTGCGGCATTTGAACAATGCGTTTGTTCGCTTTTTCAACAAGGAGGGTGCGTATCCGCGGTTTAAGAAGAAAGGGCACCGGCAGAGTGCGGAGTATACCACTTCGGCGTTCAAGTTTCGGAGGGATGATCCCAAGAATCCGAGTTTGAAGCTGGCTGGGCTTGGCCGCCTTCGGGTGGTTTGGAGCCGGGGATTTGTTTCCCTGCCCAGCACGGTGACTGTGAGATTTCCCTTCTATCAAAGTGCTGGGAGAGGTCCGGATACGTCGGTCAGAGTTGAGCCGGTTGATGGGCGTTTGAATGCCTGTTGGGCGTCCTCGCTCACAGGTTGTGTTTTTTCATGTGGGGGAGGAGGAGACGTTCGCTCAATCCCCCGATGACCTTCCACGGCGTGCGTTGTCGGGTTGGGAGGTGCCGGTTGAAAATCCCTAGGTATTCCACAACCGGCACTCCGCCTCGGAGCGCTTTGAATTTTCCTACTCCTGCGCTCAGGTTTAGCGGGAGTTCTCTCCCCTGGGCCGTTTCGACTGGTATCGCTGCCAGCCTGCGGTAGATCCCCAGCGTTTTGTCTTTGTCCGTTCTGTAGCCTACGATCGGGGAGATCATAATTCCATTGAGGGCGAGGCAACCTTCCACGCCCACCAGGGCCCCGTTCCACCGCAGGCCTGTGAGTTTTATGAGATTGGTCTCCCAGAGGTGTTGGATCCACTGAGCTGTGTATTGGATGTTGTGGCGGGAGTATTTGTGGCAGTAGAGCTCTCTGTAGAGTTCTGCTGCTGTTTTGATTTCTTGGGGTTGGAGCTGCGCATGGGGGACGATTTCCATGTCCCCACGGTGCAGGAGGTGAAGGTCTCGTTTCATGTCCCGGGAGGTTTTTACTTCGGGGGAGTTCGGCGCGAACCACCAGATTTGTCTGCTGGGGATGAGCTTTCCTCCGGCTGCCGTGACCTGTTTGAGCAGCCCCTTGTTTTCTTTTTCGTTGAGAGATTTCAGCACGATGGTGTGCGTTGGCCACTTTGTGACCAGGGCTTGGATCATCGCCGGGAGTTCCTCTGCGTTCCAGCTCCCCCAGGGGTTGGTCGAGAGCCCCCAGTTATTGGCGATTACCACCCGGTTGAGTTCGCGCCTTTTCATCCATGGCCCGATGGCCTGGAGTGTTCTGCACGCCAGTGCCCCTGGGATATTCGGGCAGGCCGCGAGGATTTCTTCTTGGGCGTAGGTGATGTAGTGGTTGAACGGCGAGCAGATCCACGAGTTATCCCACTGGGTGGTGTTGATTGTGAGGGGGATTTCTGTCTGCCCCTGCAGGAACGCGAGTTCTGTTTGGAAGTTTGGGGCGCAGAACGTGGTGCCGTGCTCTATCAGTGGCGCGAACCAGCGGGTTGTCAGGTCCTTTTGTGGTCGGGCTGTGATTTCGTTAGCCATTGAATTCGATGTCCCAGGTTGTGGCTGCCGTCAGTGATATTTTGTGTTGCCAGGCCGTCTGGGCAAACTCGATGGTGCTTACCATTTGCCCGATTGTGGGCCACGGGTCGTTCCGGCGGTGGATTACGTCGGCCAATTTTCCGGCCTGCGAGGGTTTGGCCAGCAAGGTGGCTAAGAATATTTCGGCGGGGCCATCCGGTGTGGTTTTGGTTTGGTCTTCCAGCAGTTTTGTCTCTGGGTTGAGGATATGGATCCCGCTGGTGAGCCTTGGGTTGCATTCGAGCACCCAGGTTTTTCCTTCGGGTGTGGTGATAAAGTCGAAGGCTAGGAACCCGGTGTAGGTTGTCTGCTTTGCGATTTCCTGAACAAACCTGTGTATTTCTGGGGCCGGTTGGGGTTGGAAGGCGCAGGCTGCCCCGTTTTTGTATCGGACCGTGCCTTCGTAGACCGTCTGGATTTTCACCCGCCCGTTTCGGCACCAGGCCCAGGAGGAAACCTCTTTTCCTTCCATTTTTTTTTGGGCCATCCATCCGGTCAATTCCCTTGGTTTTCCCTTGTGCAGTGTTTGCACTCCGAAGCGTGAGTAGTAAGGTTTCCAGATTAGCTGTCCGTCCTCGGGTGCTTCGGTTCCATTCCAGGACGCGGGGGATTGAATCTGGGCGCCCGGTTTGGTTGTGTAATTTGCAAATTTCAGTTTGTGGTGGAGGAGGTCGCAGATGCTGGGTGGCGGGCAGAATAGCTCGATCCCTTCGGGCAGGTGCCCGTGTAAAGGGGCTAGGTGGAACATTTCCTCGCAAGTCGGGATGATGAGGTCAATCTGTTCCTGTGCTGCGAGG
>Ga0247844_1006441_pt1 | contig 14049 bp, 13 predicted proteins | sample LaCtaG_FD_192421 | JGI IMG/M metagenome (GOLD analysis project Ga0247844, IMG submission 192421) | Freshwater microbial communities from meromictic Lake La Cruz, Castile-La Mancha, Spain - LaCruzMarch201714.5m_1 | ecosystem: Environmental > Aquatic > Freshwater > Lake | place: Spain: Castile-La... | reverse complement strand
GGAACGGTTGTGGCAGGTAGCGGAGCAGTATCGCTAAAATTGTTCGGTGCATTCACTGCCGTCTTGCCAGCGCCGACTTTTCAGCTTTCCCTTGCCTTGGCCTATGTCTTGGCATATGCTTTGCTCACCAGAAACCCAGTCGGGACAAAATCATGCAAGCAGAACGCCAAGTCAGACTATTCCGCAACGGGCGTAATCAAGCGTTGCGTATTCCACGCGAATTCGAGTTGCCCGGCAACGAGGCCACCGTACGCAAGGAAGGCAACCGCCTGATTGTCGAACCAGCTGCGCCGCATTCCCTGTTGGCGGTGCTGGCCGGCCTCCAGCCGCTGGCGGAAACATTCCCGCCCATCGAGGAATTGCCGGTCGAACCGGTGGAGCTTTGAGCGATGGCGGAACAGCGTTACCTGCTCGACACCAATATCCTCTCCGATCTGGTGCGCAACCCCCAGGGCAAGATTGCGCGCAAGATCGCCAAGGTCGGCGAAGCGATGGTGTGCACCAGCATCATCGTCGCCTGCGAACTGCGCTACGGCGCGGCAAAGAAAGGTTCGCCACGGCTGAGCGAGCAACTGGAAGCCATACTCACGCCGCTGGAAATAGTGCCGCTCGAACCCGATGCCGACCGGCACTATGGTCACATTCGCGCCACACTGGAACGCAGCGGCCAAATCATCGGCCCCAACGATCTCCTGATTGCCGCGCAGGCGCTGGACGGCGGGCTGACTCTTGTGACCGACAACGTGGGTGAGTTCAAGCGGGTGCCGGGGTTGAGGGTGCAGAACTGGCTGGCGTAAATCCCTGCTCACTCTCTGAGCATGGCCGTTGCTCATCTGTTGCCGTCTCGCCAGCGCCGACTTTTCAGCCTTCCCTTGCCGCAGCAAATGTTCTGGCATTTGCTTTGCGTACCAGCAACCCGACCGGGGGCAAATCATGCAATCAGAACGTCAAGTCAGACTATTCCGCAACGGACGTAATCAGGCGCTGCGCATTCCATGCGAATTCGAGTTGCCCGGTAACGAGGCCATCGTGCGCAAGGAAGGTATGGGCGTGAGTTTTAAGTTGATTTCAATGGTAAATTTGGCACCTGTTGATTTACATGGGCATCGCCATGAACCCGCAACTTCCTATTCCGCAGGCCGACCTTCAGGCATTCTGTCGCGCCCATGCCGTGCGCGAACTATCTGTCTTTGGTTCCGTCGTGCGCGGGGATTTCGGGGCAGACAGTGACGTCGATGTGCTGATCGACATTGCGCCAGAAGCCCGGGTCGGCTTGATTGCCTTGCAGCGGATGCGCGACGAACTCGCGCGGATATTCGGCCGGCCGGTTGACCTGCTCACCAAGAACGGCATCAACCGCCACATCCGCGACGATATCCTCCGCGACGCTCAGGTTATCCATGCGGAGTGACGCGCTGTATCTGGCGGACATCCTCGACGCCATCGAGGCAATCGAACGGTTTGTGACAGATTTCGACGAAGCACGTTTTCTATCCGACGAACTCGTCCAGAGTGCGGTACTGCAAAAACTTTCCATCATCGGCGAAGCGGCCGCGAGGCTGTCCGACGCCACGCGCGATGGCTTCCCGGAAATTCCCTGGAAGGAAATCATCGGCTTTCGCAACATCGCCGTGCATGCGTACTTCTCGGTGGATTGGCGCATCGTGTTCGTCACCGTGCTGGACGACCTGCCGGTATTGAAGCAGTTTGTTGTCGCGCAAGTGAAGCCATAAAAGTCGGCGCTGGCAGGACGGCGGTAATCGGCAGAAGCGGCTGTTGATGCACTCCCCCCAAAGCGGACAATCCATTGTGATGCAAGTATTCTGTCGGCGTTAGCTACTCTTTATCCCCTTTGGAGTTCTCATGCATGAATAGCGCATACGTCGTAGGTCACATCACGGTGAAAAACCCAGAAATGTGGGCGGAATATCGAAGCAAAGTCCCCGGAACATTGACTCCTTGGGGAGGCGAACTTGTCTTTCGTGGCAAACAATTGGCTGCCCTTGCTGGCGATAACCCACATCCAGATATCGTTGTCATCCGGTTTCCAACCGTCACCGCTCTGAATGGTTGGTTTTCGTCGGCTGAGTATCAGTCACTAATCCCGCTTCGACAGCAAGCAGCGGAAATGGTCTTGCTGTCGTATGAGGCTTAGTTTTCTCCCTCCGTTTACTGTCGCATGGGGCGCTGCCGCTCTTCGTAGCAGCGCCGTCTCGCCAGCGCCGACTTTTGTGGGCTCTTGGTTGTCAGCGCTCTTGCCACGCTTACAGCCCAACCTGGCGGTCGAGAGGGACGCTTCGCCGCAAAGCGGCTTGCGCCCCTCACCTCTACGTTGAACGTCCGCTTCGGACGGAGCCGAACAGCCGCTAAGGGTCTGCTGCCCCCCATCCAAGCGTTTGGTAACTTGGTAGATTGAACTCGCATCCACCGAAAATCTGGGTACCCGTTTTTATTGCCCGCGCGCTCTTTCGATCTGTACTCCCACCCGCTTCACCCCGCGCGCGATGCCGACCTTGGCGATCGAGACTTTGCCCCACGGCGCACGAAATTCGTTGAGCAGCAGGCCGATGACGTATTCGCCCAGCGTTTCAAGCAAATTGAAGTGGCGCGCGGCGAGTTCGCTGCGGATGCGTGCGATCACCACGGCGTAGTCGATGGTCTTGGTGATGTCGTCGTCCTGCGCGGCCTCGTCGGGCACGCCGAAGGTGAGCGAGATGTCGAGTGTTTGCGGCGCAGCCCGTTCGCGGTCGTAAATGCCGACATGCGCTTCGACGCGCATGTCCTCGATGAAGATAAAGTCCATATAACGGCCTCGTTTAGAATGCTGAGCATTCTATGGAAACCCCAACTTCCCTGCTGATTTACCTGGTACTTGGCTACCTGATCGGTTCGCTGCCCTTCGCGGTGATCGTCTCGAAAGCCTTTGGCCTGGCCGACCCGCGCAGCTTCGGCTCGGGCAATCCGGGTGCGACCAACGTACTGCGCACCGGCAACAAGGCTGCCGCTGTGCTGACCTTGCTGGGCGATGCGGCCAAGGGCTGGGTTGCGATGTTCCTCGCTGCAAAAGTCGGCGCTGACGGGACGGCAGTTGCCTTTACCGGACTGGCGGCTTTCCTCGGCCACCTGTTTCCGGTGTTTCTCAAATTCAAGGGCGGCAAAGGCGTGGCGACCGCGATTGGCGTGCTGATCGGGCTGGACGGCTGGGTTGCCCTGCTGACCGCGCTGACTTGGCTGGCGACGGCGGTCGTCACGCGTTACTCATCTCTGGCGGCGATCATCGCGGCCTGCGTGGCACCGACGCTGGCATTGACCAATCATGGCATTGGTGCGGTGTCGATCGTCGTTGGGGTGATGTGCCTGTTGCTGATCGTGCGCCACAAAGCCAATATCGTGCGCCTTATCGAGGGCACCGAAGGCCGAATCGGTGCCAAGAAGAAGGTCTAGATTGTCGCCAGTGGCCAGCGCGGCCTAACGGCGAACGCGCCGTTGCGATTCGCTGTTTCCGCTTTGTCGGACAGAAGGCGCTGCGCGGCGGCGAAGGCGATCATTGCGCCGTTGTCGGTGCACAGGGCCATTTCCGGATAACAGACCCGCACCCCGCGTTTGGTGCCCGCCTCATCCAGTCGCTCGCGCAGCCGCTGGTTGGCGCCGACGCCACCGGCGACGACCAGTGTGGACAACCTGCGCTGGCGACAAGCTGCGAGGGCCTTGGTGGCGACTACCTCGGTGGCGGCTTCCTGAAACTCGGCCGCCAGATCGGCCTTGTCCTGTTCGGTCAGTGTGCGCTCACGCACGGCCGTCAGCACGGCTGTCTTGAGGCCGGAAAAACTGAACATGAAATCGCCACTGTTCAGCATCGGGCGCGGCAGCTTGAACTTGCCCGGGGTGCCTTGCTCGGCCAGCTTCGCCAATGCCGGTCCACCGGGATAGCCGAGGCCCAGCAGTTGGGCGGTCTTGTCGAAGGCTTCGCCTGCGGCATCGTCGAGCGATTCGCCCATCAGCTCGTAAGCGCCCACTTGCGTAACGCACATGAGCTGGGTGTGGCCACCGGAGACCAGTAGGGCAATGAAGGGAAAAGTCGCGGGGTCTTTTGAGAGCAGCGGCGAGAGCAGATGGCCTTCAAGGTGGTGGATCGCTAGGGCCGGAATATCGAGTGCCAGCGCCAGCGCCTCGGCAAAGCTGGCGCCGACCAGCAGCGCACCAGCGAGTCCGGGCCCGGCGGTGTAACCGATGGCATCGATGTCCGCGCGCGTTGCGCTGGCCTCGGCCAGCACGTTTTCCAGCAGGGGAATCAGCCGACGGATATGGTCGCGCGAGGCCAACTCGGGCACCACGCCGCCATACGCCTCATGCATGGCGACCTGCGTATGAACGGCGTGCGATCTCAGACCACGCTCGGTGTCGTAGAGGGCGAGGCCTGTTTCGTCGCAGGAGGATTCGATACCGAGTACCAGCATGACGAAATTTTACTTTGACAAGTGCCGTGAAATGGCTAGAATTCGCCCCCTTTCACCCAATCAAGCCTAGGAAATTCGCATGCCTGGTATTCGTCTCAAGGAAAACGAGCCCTTCGAAGTTGCCATTCGTCGCTTCAAGCGCACCATCGAAAAGGCCGGCACGCTCACCGAACTGCGTTCGCGCGAGTTCTATGAGAAGCCCACTTCCGAGCGCAAGCGCAAACTCGCCGCTGCCGTCAAGCGCCATCACAAGCGCATCCGCAGCCAGCTTCTGCCGCCCAAGATGTATTGATTGCTCTGGTAGCCTGCTGATGCAGGCGCCAGTAGTCGATACCGCCCCGGTCAGTGCCGCGGGCGGTTTTGTCGTTTCTGATTCAGGAGAGTCGCATGTCGCTGAAAGCCCGCATCACTGATGATATGAAGTCCGCCATGAAGGCGAAGGAAACGGCGCGCCTCGGTGCCATTCGCCTGCTGCTCGCCGCCATCAAGCAAAGGGAAGTGGATGAGCGCATCGAGCTTGATGATGCTGCGGTGATCGCAGTCATCGAAAAGATGCTCAAGCAGCGCAAGGATTCGATTACCCAGTATGAAGCGGCGCAACGTCAGGATCTGGCCGATGCCGAGAAATTCGAAGTCGGGGTGCTGTCGGCCTACATGCCGCAAGCCATGAGCGCCGACGAGGTGGCCGCGATTATCGCCAAGGCGGTCGCCGATTCCGGTGCCAAGGGGCCGGCCGACATGGGTAAGGTCATCGGACTGGTCAAGCCGCAACTTGCCGGCCGTGCCGACATGGGCGAAGTCTCGAAGCTCGTAAAGGCTAGTCTGACCGGCGCATAGCCCGCCGTGATCCCCGACTCATTCGTTCAGGAACTGCTCTCGCGCGTCGACATCGTCGACGTCGTCGAGCGCCACATCACGCTCAAGAAAGCGGGCGCCAACTATCAGGCCTGCTGTCCGTTCCATTCCGAGAAGACGCCGTCTTTCACCGTCAGCCCGTCGAAGCAGTTCTATCATTGCTTCGGTTGCGGCGCGCATGGCAGCGCCATCGGCTTTGTCATGCAGTATGCCGGCCTGGGTTTTGTTGAGGCCGTCGAGGATCTGGCCGGCCATCTGGGGCTGGCGGTTCCCCAGGAAGTTAGTACCCGCTCTCAGGAAAAGGCCAAGCAGCAGCCGCTCACCGAGCGCATGGGGCAGGCGGCCCGCTTCTACAAGGAGCAGTTGAAAGCCTCGCCCAAGGCCATCGAGTATCTGAAGGGCCGCGGGCTGACCGGCGAGATCGCCGCACGCTATGGCCTCGGTTATGCACCGGATGAGTGGCAGGGGCTGCAGCGTGTCTTTGACGACTATGCCGGCCCGGCAATGGCAGAGTGCGGCCTTGTCATCGACAGCGAGCAGGGGCGGCGCTATGACCGTTTCCGTGATCGCATCATGTTTCCGATTCTCGATCAGCGCAGCAACGTCATCGGTTTTGGCGGCCGTGTGCTCGGTGCCGGGGAACCGAAATACCTGAACTCGCCGGAGACGGTGCTGTTCCACAAGGGTGAAGAACTTTACGGGCTGCCGCAGGCGCGCCAAGCCATTCGTGACGACGACCGCATCATCGTCGTGGAAGGTTATATGGATGTGGTGGCGCTGGCGCAGTACGGCATCGGTAATGCCGTGGCGACGCTAGGTACGGCCACCACGCCGAATCACGTGCGCAAGCTGCTACGTCAGGCCAGTCAGGTGGTGTTCTGTTTTGATGGCGACAAGGCCGGTCGCAAGGCGGCCTGGCGGGCGCTGGAATCCAGTCTGGAATTGCTGGCCGACGACAAGCTGGTGGGCTTCCTGTTCCTGTCGGCCGAGCACGATCCGGACAGCTTTGTGCGCGCCGAAGGTGCGGAGGCCTTTCGTCGCCTGGCGGCCCAACCGACCACGCTGACGGAATTCCTGATGCGCGAACTAAAGGCCGATCTGGATCTCGCCACGGCGGAAGGGCGTGCGCGCCTCGTGCACGAGGCCAAACCCTACCTGACGAAAATGGCGGCACCGATGCTGCGTCTGCAACTGACGCGGTCCGTCGCCGAGGCAGCCGCTTTGACGCCCGGTGAAGTCGAATCGCAATGCGGCCTCAGGCCCCAGGCGCGCGGACGCCCTGCCCCACCGCGGGCGCGTCCGCACCCGGCACCCAATGCGCTTGAACGCATCCTGCTGCTCACTGTTTTGCGCCGACCCGAACGAGCAGCACGTTTGCCACTCGACCTGATCTCCCAAGACAGCGCCGAAGGCGTTGCGCTACTCGCAGTGGCTGAAGCGATCGATCAGGTGGCCCTGCCTGCAGGCAACCTCGGCATGTTGATGGAGCATTTTCGCGGCAGCCCCCATGCTGACCTGATTGCCGGATTGGCGAGTCAGGCCGAGCGTGAAGCGGATGACGAAGGTGAGCAGGAAGCCGTGTTTCTGGATGCCATCCAGCGCCTGCACCAGCTTTCCTTGCAGCGCCAGATCGATGCCTTGACGTCTCAAGCACGCGCCGGCACCCTGAGTTCCAAGGAACGCCAGATGCTGGCAAGCCTGCTGGCACGCAAGAATGCTTGATAAATCATCTATAATTTAACGTTTCGCCGAATTTCGAGTCGAGCCCATGACCAAGCCAACCGCCAAGCCGGCAGCCAAAGCAACGGCAGCTTCCCGCAAGCCTGTCGCCAAGACAGCCAAACCGGGCGCCAAGCCCACTGTGAAAGCTGCCCGAAAACCAGCAACCAAGCCTGTTGCAAAGCTGGTAGCCAAGGTGGCCGCAAAGCCTGCATCGAAACCGGTGGTGAAGGCCAAGCCCGTGCCCACCAAGGCGGCAGCCAATCCGGTGGCGAAACCCGTTGTGAAAACCGAGCCGGTCAAAGCCGGCAAGGCGAGCACCAAACCTGAAAAAGTCGTCGTTACCAATTCGCCAGCCGTGGAGCTCACAGCAGCGCCCGTTGTCGTAGAGAACACGGCACCAGTCAAGCCCTTATCGGCCAAGGCTGCAAAAAAACTGCGCGATAAACAAATGCTGGCGGCCCTTGAGCTGTCACAACCGGCCACGATCGATCTCGAAGCGCGTCGTATCCGCCTGAAAACCCTGATCACCCTCGGCAAGGAGCGGGGCTACCTGACCTATGCCGAGATCAATGACCATCTGCCCGATGACATCGTTGATGCCGAGCAGATCGAGTCGATCATCACGACCTTCAACGACATGGGCATCCAGGTCTATGACCATGCCCCGGCGCCGGAAGAAATTCTGCTGGCTGAACAAAGTGCCGCGCCGGTCGATGCCGATGAAGCCGAGGAAGAAGCCGAACAGGCGCTCAACTCGGTCGACTCCGAATTTGGCCGCACCACCGACCCCGTGCGCATGTACATGCGCGAGATGGGCACGGTCGAACTGCTGACGCGCGAAGGCGAAATCGAAATCGCCAAACGCATCGAGGAAGGCCTCAAGCACATGGTGCTGGCGATTTCCGCCTGCCCGACCACCATTGTCGAGATTCTCGAAATGGCCGACAAGGTGGCCAAGGACGAGATGCGCATCGACGAGCTGGTCGATGGTCTGATCGATCCGAATGCCCCGGAAGAGAGTTTCGGTACCGTCAGCAGCGATGAGGATGAAGACCTTGAAATCGAGGATGAAGAAGATGAAGAGGGTGAGGATGGCGAAGCCCGCGTTTCTGCGTCGCTGATGCAGCTCAAGCAGGATGCCCTGGTGCGTTTTAGCGCCATCTTCGATTGCTATTCGAAGCTGATGCCGGCCTTGGCCAAGCGGGGCTCGCAGGACAAGACTTACCTGCGCGTCCAGAGGCAGATTTCCGACGAACTGATGAACATCCGCTTTACCGCCCGCGCCATCGAACGCCTGTGCGACTCGGTGCGCGGCATGGTCGAGTCCGTGCGCAGCCACGAACGCAAGATCCTGCATCTCTGTGTCGACAAGGCACACATGCCGCGGCCGCACTTCATCAAGGTCTTCCCCGGCAACGAGACCAACATGGAGTGGCTCAAGCACGAAGTCCAGTCGGGCAAGCCCTATGCGGGCGTGCTGATGCGTCAGGCCCCGGCCATCCTCGAAGAGCAGCAGTCCCTGATCAACCTGCAGGATCGCATCGGGATTCCGCTCAAGGAACTCAAGGACATCAACAAGCAGATGTCCACCGGCGAAGCCAAGGCGCGCCGCGCCAAGCGCGAAATGACCGAGGCGAACCTGCGTCTGGTGATCTCCATTGCCAAGAAGTACACCAACCGTGGTCTGCAGTTCCTCGATCTGATTCAGGAAGGCAACATCGGCCTGATGAAGGCGGTGGACAAGTTCGAATACCGTCGTGGCTACAAGTTCTCGACCTACGCCACGTGGTGGATTCGCCAGGCCATCACCCGTTCGATCGCCGACCAGGCGCGCACCATCCGCATCCCGGTGCATATGATCGAAACCATCAACAAGATGAACCGCATCAGCCGCCAGATCCTGCAGGAAACCGGCAGCGAACCCGATCCGGCCACGTTGGCGATCAAGATGGAAATGCCCGAGGACAAGATTCGCAAGATCCTCAAGATCAGCAAAGAGCCGATCTCGATGGAGACGCCGATCGGCGACGACGACGATTCCCATCTGGGCGATTTCATCGAAGACCAGTCCACCCTCGCTCCGGCCGACGCCGCGCTGTTTGCCTCCCTGCGCGGCATCACCAAGGAAGTGCTCGACAGCCTGACGCCGCGCGAAGCCAAGGTGCTGCGCATGCGCTTCGGCATCGAGATGAACACCGACCATACGCTGGAAGAGGTCGGCAAGCAGTTCGACGTCACGCGCGAACGCATCCGCCAGATCGAAGCCAAGGCGTTGCGCAAACTGCGCCATCCCTCGCGGTCCGAAAAGCTGCGCAGCTTCCTCGACGGCAGCGAATAAGTCTTCCCGGCCCTCTAGCTCATGCCTGGTTAGAGCAGCGGACTCATAATCCGTTGGTGCTGGGTTCGACTCCCAGGGGGGCCACCATCACGGCGATACGCCTCCTGATCCCGGGAGGCGTTTTCGTTTTTGCCCAACAATCCCTTGAGGCAGCCTTCCGTGGTGGTTAGGGCTATCATATTGGCTGCCCCTCTTGCCTTAATTCGAAAGGTTGCAACATGCTTGATTGGATTCCTGTCGTCCTGCTTGGCGCTGTCCTGTTGATACAAATTGTGCTGCTCGCCAAAAGCCGCAAGCCGGAGGTGCCGATGGGGGTGTTGTTTCAGCTGGAACAGCTTGATCGTGTGGCGAAGGAGTTGCAGAGCTCCGTTACCCGGCTTGAAGGGGGATTCGGGGCAATTACCGGGCAGATTCAGAAGGTGGCCGATTCCAGTGGCGTCGATCTGGAGCCAGTGCAACAAGCGCTCGACCAAAAGTTTTCCACGATGACGACAGAGGCGCGTACCGGGCGTGTCGAATTGTCGAGTGCCTTCAAGTACCTTGAGAGCCGCCTCGAGCAACGCTTGTCATCCGTGGATTCGTTGCTGCCCTCCCTGAACAAGCTGCAAGGGGGCCTTGACGCGGTGGCGATCCAGTTTCAAACGGTTAGCCAGGCCACGGCGGGAGGGCTGGAGCCTTTGCGCGATACACTCGATCAGAAGCTGGTGCAAGTGGTATCCGAATCGCGCGCCGGGCGTGGCGAACTGGTGGAGGCCTTGCAGCAATTCGAATTCCGCCTGGAACAGCGGCTCGGCGGCTTCGATGTCATGACGACAGCCAACCGCCAGGATCTGTCCGACACGCTGGCAGGGCTGCGCGAGGAACTGACCAAGGCCGTCGGTTACATTGCCGTGGAAAGCACCAAGAGCCGCGATACGCTGACGGAAAATGCCAGCCGCTTTGAAGACCGTATCCTCGAACGCTTTGTGGCACTGACGTCGACCAACCAGCAGACATTCGATTCGCTGAAAGCCGACATCGGCGCACAGCTGGCCACGATGTCTACCACTGTCCGCGAGCAGCTCGACAGTAGCAGCAACCATGTCCGCAATCAGCTCTCGTTTACCCAGGAATTGCTCAATCGCCAGATGAGCGCGCTGGTCGAGAGTTCCCAACAGAGCGCCGAGCATTTGCGCGGCACGCTCAACGAGCGCCTGGCCATGATTCAGGCCGATAACGTCACCAAACTGGATGAAATCCGCCACACCGTCGACGAGAAGCTCCACGCTACGCTGGAACAGCGCCTGGGCGAATCGTTCCAGCTGGTTTGCGACCGCCTGGAACAGGTACACCGTGGTCTGGGCGAAATGCACGCGCTGACGGCGGGTGTGGGTGATCTCAAGCGTGTGCTCACTGACGTGCGCACGACGGGTACTTGGGGCGAGGTTCAACTGGGCGCCATCATCGAGCAAATCCTCGCGCCCGAGCAATACGCCCGCAATGTCACGACCCGCCCGGGCAACCATGCCTGCGTCGATTTCGCCTTGCGTCTGCCGGGTATCCAGAATGAGCAACCGGTCTGGCTGCCGATCGATGCCCGCTTCCCGATGGAAGACTACCGGCGCCTGCTCGATGCCGTCAAGCGTGCCGATGACGACGGTATCCGCCTGGCTGCCCAGCTGCTGGAAGAACGGGTGCGCAGCGAGGCGCAGGCGCTGTTCGAACAACATGTCTGCCCGCCCTATACGACCGACTTTGCCATTCTCTACCTGCCAACCGAAGGGCTGTATGCCGAAGTACTGCGCCGCCCGGGACTGTCGGAAACCATGCAGCGCGACTATCGGGTGGTGCTGGCTGGCCCGACCAACCTGTCGGCCATCCTCAACAGCCTGCAGATGGGCTTCAAGACGCTCACCATCGAGAAGCGTTCGGCGGAGGTCTGGTCGCTGCTGGGCGAGGTCAAGTCCGAGTTCGGACGCTTCGGCGATGTGCTGGCGGCGACCCAGGAAAAACTCGAGGCGGCCACCAACCAGTTCACGGAAGTCAGTGTGCGGACCCGCGCCATCCAGCAACGCCTGCAGCGTGTCGAGGAATTGCCCAAGCCGGACATGGCCCGTGTGCTCAGTCTGGTCGAGCCGAAGCTGGCTGTTGGCGATGGCGCGGAATCCTGATGGCCATGATCGGCAGCGTCGCTCCAACGTCTGCTTAGAATGAACCCTATGGCGCAAACTGCCCCGTCGACATTGAACGTTAGTAATGAAGACGATTTGCGGCGTCTGCGCGCCCGCCTCGAAGCCGAGGTTGCCACCCGACAGGGCCTCGAGCAGCGTCTTGTGCAGCTGCAGTCGGCTTACTCCCGTTTTGTGCCACCCCAGTTGCTTGAGCTACTCGGCAAGGAAAGCATCCTCGATGTCGACTGGGGGCATCAGGCCGAGAAGAAGATGACCATCCTGTTTTCCGATATCCGTGGCTTTGCCTCGATGTCGGAACGCATGTCGCCGCAGCAATGTTTCGATTTCATCAATGCCTACCTGAGCTTCATGGAGCCGGTGGTGCTGGCGCACGGCGGTTTTATCGACAAGTACATCGGCGATTCGGTCATGGCCCTGTTTCCGGCACGTGGCGACGACGCGCTGCGCGCGGCGCTTGGCATGCTGACCGAGCTTGATCATTTCAATGCCCAGCGTGCCGTGCTGCAGAGCGAACTGCCGCTTGAGCACGCCGAGCGGCGCATCAGCAGCGATGTGCAGATCGGCATCGGCATGAATTCCGGATTACTCATGCTGGGCGTGATCGGTGGTGCGAACCGCATGGAGGTGACGGTGATCAGCGACGCGGTCAACGTCGCCTCGCGAGTTGAAACACTAACCAAGACCTACCAGACACCGATCCTGATCACCCAGCACACCCTCAACAGCATTCGCTATCCGACTGATTTTTCGATTCGCTTCATTGACCGCGTGCGCGTGCGGGGCAAGCATCAGGCGCAGTCGATCTATGAGGTGTTCGATGCCGATCCGGCGCCGATCAAGGCGGCCAAGCTGGCCTACCGCGATACCTTCGAAGACGCCCTCGCGCATTACCATTTCCGCCGCATGGAAGATGCCCTCGGGCTTTTTGGCGACTGCCTTGAACAGAATCCGGGTGATACGCCGGCTGCCGTGTATTGGCAGCGATGTCGCCAGGCCAATCGTGCCCATTCCGGCGAGGCCGGCGAGACGGATAGTGCTACCCACTGGCGCCCCGAATACCTGCTCGGATTTGTCGGGCTTGACGAGATGCATCAGGTCATTTTCAGCCACATCGTTTCCTTGGCAAATGCCCTGCAGGAGGAGCAGGCCGGCACGGCCAGCCAGATTGTCGTCAAACTGGTGGAATGGACGCGCGAACATTTCGAATCCGAAGAACGCATGATGGAGGCGCATGGTTATCCACGCTCGCCCTTGCTCGAACACCGCCAGCAGCACCAGAAATTTCGCGAATTTCTCGAGAGCTTGGCAGCGAACATTCATGACGGCGAGACGCCTGCCCTGCGCCTTGCCTTCCGTAGCCAGTTCCTGCTGCTCGATTGGTTTATCAGTCACATCAGCATCACCGACCGCCACCTCGAACGCTTCCTGTCCGAGCGCGTCAAGGCGGATCAGTTGCGTTAAGAAAAGGAGTTTTTATGAACGTGGTCATTGTCGATGACACCCAGATCAACGTCACCTTGATGCAGGCCTTGGTCAACCGCATCGACGGTTGCAAACCAATCTGTTTCACCGAATCAGCCGCCGGACTGGCATGGTGCCTGACCAACCAGCCGGACTTGGTGATCGTCGACTACATGATGCCGTCGCCTGATGGCATCGAGTTTATCCAGCGCCTGCGCGCCGATCCGAGCAAGGCGGAACTGCCAATCCTGATGGTGACCGCCGATCATGAAAAGGAAGTGCGCTATCGCGCGCTAGAGACCGGCGCCAACGATTTTCTCACCAAGCCGGTTGATCGCATCGAATTCACTTCGCGGGTCAAGAACATGCTGGCCATTCGCAAGAGTCACCTTGCCCTCACCGACCGCGCTGCCTGGCTCGCCGAGGAGGTGGGCAAGGCGACGGCGGAAATCCGCGAAAGAGAGCGCGAAGCCGTTTTCCGACTGGCGCGCGCGGCGGAATTCCGCGATCCCGAAACGGGCGCTCACATCCAGCGCATGGCCCACTACTCGAAACTGATCGCTGCCCAGCTCGGCCTCGATCAGGCGCAGCAGGACCTGATTCTTGAAGCCGCCCCGATGCATGATGTCGGCAAGCTTGGCACACCTGACTTGATCCTGCTCAAGCCGGGCAAGCTGACGCCGGAAGAGTTTGCGGTCATGAAACAGCATGCAGCCATCGGCTGGGAAATTCTCAAGGGCTCGGCTGCCCCCACCCTGCAGACTGCCGCAGAGATTGCTCACACCCATCACGAAAAATATGATGGCAGCGGTTACCCGCGTGGTCTGGCCGGTGAGCAGATTCCCCTGTTTGGCCGCATCGTTGCCCTGGCGGATGTCTTCGATGCCCTGACCTCGGCGCGCCCCTACAAGCCAGCCTGGGAGTTCGACAAGGCCTGGGCTTTCATCGCTGAAGGTCGCGGAACGCATTTCGATCCGGGGTGTACCGATGCTTTCCTTGGCCTGAAACAAGCAGTGCTCCAGATTCGCGAGCAGTTCCGCGATCC
>Ga0247844_1006437_pt1 | contig 14055 bp, 31 predicted proteins | sample LaCtaG_FD_192421 | JGI IMG/M metagenome (GOLD analysis project Ga0247844, IMG submission 192421) | Freshwater microbial communities from meromictic Lake La Cruz, Castile-La Mancha, Spain - LaCruzMarch201714.5m_1 | ecosystem: Environmental > Aquatic > Freshwater > Lake | place: Spain: Castile-La... | reverse complement strand
TGGAGAGGTTTGTAAAAAACTTCGTGCCTTTAAAAAAAATAAGAAAAATATTATGGTTTCCATTGTAGGGTTTGGTAGACCTAAGTTTGGTGCTGCCCCTGCAGTAAAAAAATCACAAAATAAAGTAAAAACATGCTCAGCATGTGGTCAAAATATTAAATAAAGTGATTCCAATTTTTATTGGAGGAAGCCCAAGAAGCGGAACAACAATAACATTAGAGTTATTAGGAAAACATTCAAAGTTTTATGCAAGTGTGCCAGATGAAATAAAAATTTTAACAAAACCAGGTGGACTGCTAGACTCTTTTGATAACAAAAAAAATACTGTTGATGAAATAAAAACCAAACACTTTAATTTTTTTAAAAATCAAAATGAATTTAAAAAAAATGCAAAATACTTGGGAGATTCTACACCGAATAATACAAAAAATGCATCAAGAATTAAAAATATCTTTATAGATGCAAAATTTATAAATTTAATAAGAGATGGAAGAGACACAGCATATTCTTTATTTTTGCATACTAGAAAATATTCTAAAGATTGGGTAATATTTTCTAAACCTCAAACAGAAATTGAACTTTTAGTTTGGTGGGAAAAAAGAGTTATTAGTTGTTTTGATGAATTTAAAAAAATTAATAAAGAGGATTATCTATTATTAAGATTTGAAGATCTTGCTATAAATAATAAACAAAATTCTTTTTTAAATATTTTAAAATTTTTAAATATAGAAAATGAAATAGAAATTCAAAAATTTTTAGATGATAAGGTAAATTTTGAAAAAATGTCTGTTGGAGTTTGGAAAGAAAATATCACAGAATGGAAAAATTTTAACAAAAAATATGATGAAATTCTTTTAAATTTAAAAAAACAAGGCATTTATATTGAAAAATATTATTAATATCAAAAGTTGAAATATTGTATTTTTTATGATATACTTAAATTAAAATATAAAGGGGTATCTAATGACATGTATTGCTGTTGTGCGTGATCACGCAACTAATAAGATTTATATGGCTGGTGATCGTGGCGCCTCAGATGATAATACAATCCTTCCATTAACATCTCCAAAGGTTTGGAAACTTGGTCCATATTTAATTGGATATGCTGGTGCATTAGATGGAGAACGTATTAGATATAATTTTAATCCATACATACCAGACATAAAAGATTTAGATAAATTTATGCAAACTAAATTTATTAAACAACTTAGAAATTTTTATGAAGACTGGTGGGTGGACACGACTAAAGAAGGAGATCTAGGTCTTATTATTTGCATTAAAGGTCAAATATATGAACATAATGCTATTGATATGTCCCTATCAAAATATAATTTAGATTATTTAGCAATGGGTTCAGGAGCAGAATATGCTTATGGATATTTATCGGCTACAGAAAAATCTAAAAATCCTCGTAATCGTGTTGTTGGAGCGATTAGTTCAGCAATAAAGTTTAGTCCTACTTGCATGGGGCCAATTGACGTAGTCAGCATTTAAGAGTATACTTTATATATGGCAAATTTTGATGATATATTAAAAAATTTTCAAGATAAAACATTAAGTCTTGATGAATTTGAAATTTGGTTAAATAATGGAATTGAACGGGGATGGATAACAGAACCGTTTTGCAATACTCATGATGGAGATCCATACATGACAGAAGAAGAGCAAGAAGAATGGGAATCAGGTGGAGACCCATGTCAGGTTGTATTTAAAATAAAGGAGTAAAAAATGAAAAAAATATTAGGTATTTTATCTTTAACATTAGCAATTTTAACTTTGTCTATTAATAGTGCACAGGCAGGAGAAACTGGTGAACCAGTTGGTGGTTTTGCAATTGTTAATCCAGAAACTGGCGTAGTTCATGGTGTAATTACTGGAAGTATTGAATATTTTGGCAATAATGATAAGACCATGGAGTCTGAATATATGGGCTGCCCTGCAGGTTGTTTAATAGTTCAACAATCTACTTCAGATAAAAATGGAAATATTGGTGGTGTCCATGGGCCAAATGTGACATACAATGATAATCGCAATGTTTTCCAAGTTACCGAAACAAACACAACTCAAAGTCAAACAGTTATTGAATCTGCATCAAGCACATCTGCAATTGAAACAGAGGTTTCAGTCTCACGCTCAGTCAGAAATTATGAGTTTGGAGTTCAAGACTTTACAAATACAAATGGAGCATTTCAAATGACTGAGGTTGCTCCTGCTCAAAATACAAGCGCAGTTGTTTCTGCAAGTACAAAACAATTTGTTTGTGAAGAGTCAACACTATTATGCTCTTCAACAAGAAGTAATTCATCAAACATTTTATTTGATGAGTTGGTTTTATTTAATGAAAGATCAACTATTGTTCAAATTGAAGAAAAATTAATTACAGAATCAAAAAATAAAATTATAGAGCAACTTGGTTTAATATTAACTATGTTAGAAAAATGGACACTTGAATAATTAAAGTGTTGCGAAAGTAACTCAATGGTAGAGTACTACCTTGCCAAGGTAGATGTTGCGAGTTCAAATCTCGTCTTTCGCTCCAAGGCCCTATCTTCTAGTGGTCAGGATACCAGGCTTTCATCTTGGTGAGCAGAGTTCAATTCTCTGTAGGGCTACAAATTCTGATATAATAGTTATATACCTGCCCATAAGGGGGGTATATTAACTTATTCGCTTGAAAGGGGAATAAAATGGTAACACAGTTCGCAATGGATCTATTCAATGATCCTTTTTTTATTGGCTTTAACAGAGAGTTAGGCCGTTTAAATACAGCACATAAAGTAAATTCACAATCATATCCTCCATATGATCTTTTAAAACTAGATGAAGATACATATCGTTTATCTACTGCTCTTGCAGGATTTACTAAAGAAGATATTAATGTTTCAGTAGACAATGGAACCCTTGTAATTAAAGGTGAAATTGTTGATGTCACAGATGCTGAAGTAGTTCACAAGGGAATTGCTGGTCGTAAATTTGTACGATCCTTTGCTCTTGGTGAATATATGGAAGTGTCTAGTGCAGAACTAAAGGATGGAATGTTGACAATTAACATTGTTCGTGTTATTCCTGAAGACAAAAAACCTAAAGTAATTAAAATAAAATAAAAAAGCAACCTGGGTATGTTGTAAAACTGCCCATTATTTGATATACTTGTAGTAGAACTTAAGGAGAGTTTATGCCTAGATACGACTACAAATGCTCTATTTGTTCTTCACAAATTGAATTTGAAAAATCAATCGGTGATGATAAATCTCCAATATGCTGTAGTGAATCCATGCAAAGGCTTTGGAGCGCTCCTGCTGCAATTTTTAATGGTAGTGGATTTTATTCAAGCGACAACAGAAAATAGATGTATAATAATAATATGACTAACATTGTTAAAGAACATCCAAGTTTTACAGAAAAAAATTGGAAAATTAATAATTTAGATCGCTGTGATTTATGCCAGTCTCAGGCATTTATTAAAGCAGAAGGACAAGTTGGATCTCTTTATTTTTGTGGACATCATTATAATAAAATTATTAAAACTTCATCTGGATATGCAAATTTAATGAAATTTGCTTTTAATATTATTGATGAAAGAGAAAAACTAAAAGAAAGGTAAGAGTTTATGTATGAATATTTTGTTAAAGAAGTAAAGAATGTTGTTGATGGTGATACTATTGATGTCATTATTGATTTAGGTTTTGATATTTTATTTTCATCTCGTGTTCGTTTGGCTGGAATTGATACACCAGAGTCTCGTACAACTGATAAGGCTGAAAAAGTTCTTGGTCTTGAGGCAAAAGAATATTTAAAAAAATATTTAAAGGATGCAAAGTCTGTAGTAATTCGTACAGAAAAAATGGATTCATCAGAAAAATATGGACGTATTCTTGGATGGGTATATGTTAATGGAGAATCAGAATCTATAAATAATAAAATGATTAATGATGGATATGCCTGGGGATATCTTGGTGAAACAAAAGTTAAAGATTTTGAAGCATTAAAAAAGGCTAGAGCAAAGTCTAATAAGTAAAAAATGATTTTATCAAAAGATAATAATTTTTTATTATTAAAAAATCAAAAAGTTGGCGGGACCTCTTTAGAAGTTGAATTGTCAATGGTTCTTCCAGAAAATGCAATAATAACTCCAAGAACATCTAGTGATCCAGAGTGGGCAATTAAAAATGAAAAAATTTTTTTAAATTATAAACCCAGAAATTATAAAGGGTTTCACAATCACATGTCTTATTCTGATATACAAAATAAAGTTAATTTAAAAAATATAAAATCTTATGTTTTTGTTAGAAATCCGTATGATGCTGTTTTGTCTCATTTTTTTCATAGATTATATTTTATTGATAAAAATAATGTTTGGAATGAATTAAAACAAAAAGAAAAAAATAATTTAACAAATAAATATTTTAATAATGAACTTGGTTGGTCTTGGCATACAAGCAATAAATATATTTATTTATCTAAAGAAAATAAAATACAAGTTGATGAAATTTTATTTTATGAAAATGGAATAGAGTTAGAAATAAATAAAATATTACCTAAACACAGTATTCCTAATATTAAAATTACCGCACAAGAAAAAGCATTTAGACCAAAAAATATAAAACCAGAAGATGTTTTTTCAAAAACTCAATTACAAAAAATTTATAGTGAATGGAATTGGGAATTTAATGAGTTTGGATATAAAAAATGAATAAAAATATTTTTGAAGGTATTGAATGGAATGAGTCACATAGAAATTTTGTTGGTTTACCACGACCATTTTCAAAAGTTAAAAAAACACATCGTAAAATGTCCAAACTCGCTGATAAAGTTCCTGTGCCTTGGCAATCAGCAGCAATAAACAATATAAATGGATTTTTAAGAGTAATTCAAGAAAATGAAGATATTGTTTATTATAAAAATTTATGTTCCTATTGTGGAATAAAAATAAATGATGATGAAAATGTTGTTAGATGGAAAAATCCAAATACTGATAAAATTAAAAGTGATGGAAATTTTGTTTTTTCAGATATACATCCATTACACTTAGAGTGTATGAAAGAAACAAGGACTTATTGTCCAGGAATGAGAAAAAGAAAAGAAAAAGAATTTGAATATGGTAATTACTCAAATTTAAAAGTAAAATCACAAGAAGAAAGAAAAAATATTATGAATAACAATATATTAAATTTAACAAACGTTTTTTATTTTACTGCAGATTGGTGTCAACCATGCAAAAATATTAAACCAATAGTAAAAGAAATTAACAGAGATAGACCAGGTTTAAAATTTCAAATGATTGATGCCGATATAGAGAAAGAGTTGGTAAATAAATTTGAAATTAAATCATTACCAACTTTTATTATTATTAATAAAAACCAAGAAATTCAAAGACTAACTGGATCACAAACAAAAGAAAAGTTGCAAGAGTTTTTAACTTTTGCTGAAACGGGGAACTATGAAAAAATTATTCAAAAGGATCTTTAATCCAGATGGGAAAAATATGACTTCAGATGAAAATGAAATGATTGAAAAGTTAATTCTTGATGGAGCACTTGAAGTTGCAGGTGTTGATTCTGAAGATGGCTCATTGCTATATTCATTTACCCCCAAAATTGAGCAGGTAATGCCAGAACTTTATCACGATCATCTTAATAGAGTCAATGCTGAAATACTTTCATTATGGGAAAGAGGCTATGTGGACATAGACTTTTTAGCAAAAGAGCCAATAGTAACAATTACAGATAAATCTTTTGATCCTGTAGAAATGTCAAAACTACGCAAGCAGGATGTCTGGGCTATAGAAGAACTTAAACGCCTAACTCGTAAAAAATAACTCTGATATAATAAAAGCATGAGTCATATTGTAGAAGGCGATTTTGTAATGGGTGAAACAAAGGTAGGTCTTGTCCATGGAAAAATTGAACACATAATGACAGAGGGAGGAACTCTTGGAAGTGAGGGTTCAGAATATGCTCTTCAGTCAATGCCTCCAGAAAACCCTGCAATGTCCGTTAGAATTTATGAAGAACAAAAAGAAAAAGGTAGTTGGAAAGAAAGTGCATACAGTATTGGCATGATGCATAATGATGCTACTAAACTAGATAGATTAGAAGGGCATCATATGAACACAGATATGGAAATGGGAAAGTCTTATCATTCAGAAGATGAAGAAATGGATAAGTGGGACAACGTAGCAAAAGCATGTTGGGTTGGGTATGAACAACGTGGCATGAAAGAAAAAGGTGGACGTATGGTTCCTAATTGCGTTCCTGTTGGAAAAACATACGAGATAGAAGATGATATGGAAAAAGCAAAATCAGTTTCTGTCGGAGATCACGTAACATTTGGAGTTCCAAAACCACCAGATAAAACAGAATCTGCACATGGAGTTGTAGAAAGGGTTGAACGTTCTGGAACTGTAAACATTGCGGGTACTAATGAAAAAGTAGAAGCGTCTGCAGATAATCCTGTAGCAGTTATAAGAGTTTATGCAACAGATGAAAAAGGTAAAAGAACAAAGACAGATAGACGTGTTGCAAAACCAGTTAAGTCTTTAAGAGTTTCTTCTGAACCTATTGATAATGAAAAAATGTATGACATGGATGACACCATGGCAAAGGCTTCTGAATCAAGATTAAGAGAACTTGTTGAAAATTACAATAAAGGTAAAGATGGTGATAAAAGAATTACCGTAGCAACGCTACAAGCAGTTTATCGCCGTGGTATTGGAGCATATAGAACTAACCCATCATCAGTGCGTGGGAGTGTTTCTAGTGCAGAGCAATGGGCGATGGGTAGAGTAAATGCTTTTATGGCTGGACTGCGTGGAAGATTTCCAAGAAAACCATTTGACCTAGATTTATTTCCAAAAGGACATTCAAGATCAACGAAGAAATCATTGTTTGAAGACTTTGCAAAAAGCGTAGACAAGCCAGAAAGAGTGGTAAACCTTTTCCCTGAGTCTAATACAATTAAGAAACAAGCAGAGGGATGGGGCGGATCTATATTTGATTTAAATCCGTTTAAAAAATAATGTCTAAAAAATCTTCAGCATCTTTCTTTAAAAACCATGCATTCAATCCATTGCAAATAAAGAATGGAAGAATTGTTCGTTTAAGGAAAGACGGTAGCATTAAAGCGGATCTTGGTCAGTATCCAAAAGAAAAAAAGGGGGCAAGTAATGGCAAATAAAGAACAAAAGGGTAATGTTAATAAAAAGAAAGAGCCAAAGATGACTCTTAAAGAAAAACGTACTGCTAAGCAAGAAAAGAAGAAATCAAAATGAATACATTTTATTTCTTGCATTCATTAGCAATAGGATTATTAATGATTGGTTCATTTTTTATGGGCAAGTCTTATGAAAAAAACAAGGTAGAGGAACATGGCTGATACATACACTCCTACATCTGGCATGAAGGCTGCTGCTCGTCGTGCTTTAAAATGGAAAGCGGATGGCAAGGCCAAGGGAGCAGGAACTCCAGTAGGTTGGGGACGTGCAACTGATATTGTAAATGGATCAGCAATGTCTCTTAGTACTGTTAAAAGAATGTACTCTTTTTTCTCACGCCATGAGGTAGATAAAAAAGGAAAAGGCTTTTACGATGGTCCAGAGTTTCCATCTAATGGAAGAATTATGTGGGATGCTTGGGGCGGAGATGCAGGTTTCTCTTGGAGCCGTGCAATTACGCAAAGAGAAAAGAAAAAACTAGAGAAGGTTTGGCAGGGAACTGCCTTTGATCTAAGAAAGTAGGGGGTAATGGAAAATTTAGAAAAAAATGAACTACTTCAACTAATAAGATTTTATAAACAAAAACTATCTGACGTAGAACTAGAGTCATTAAAACTACAACTTGAGGTTAATAAACTTAACTCTATGGTTTTAAGTTTAAGCCAAGAACCAGTCAAAAAAACTAAATAGTATGGAATATTTATTAATTATGGGCTTGACATTGTTGTCTTATTGGTCTATAATTAAAATATCAAACAAAAGAAGAATGATATTTTTAAACAAAAATAAATATAGACAAAGTTCTATTTATGAAATGGTTAAAGATATTGTTCCAAAACAAAGGTTTGATAAGCCTAAAGTTATAACGCAGTCTCAAAGACATATTCAAAAAAATATGCTAAGGGTCGTAATAGCAGACGGAAGCGCATATTGGATATTAAATAATGTTTTTTATACTGCAAATGCTATAAATGGCAGGGTAGATGAAGAAACAATAAAGCCATTAGATATTGAAAATATGCCAACAAAAGAATTAGATAAGATGTTATCAATACTTGATGACTTAAAACAAGGGGTAGGACCAAATGATAATAGCGGTGCAGGGAACAAAGGAATTTAACGACTACAACGTATTCCTTCGTGCTATGAGTGTTGCATTATCTGGTATGAAAGATGGAGATAATGATTTTATTATTTACTCTGCTGGTCCATCAAGAATAAATCACTTTGTTTCAGAGTTTTCTAACTTATCTGAACGAGGGATGAAAGCAAGAGGCAAAAAAATTAAGTTTTATAATGCTGCACCAATATGGTTAAGTGAAAATATAAATCAAATTAATTATTTTGTTTTTTTAAGTCGTCCAAAAGAATCAAAATCAAAATTGGTTCTAGTAGCAGAAGCAAACAATATTGATGTTGGTCTTTTTAGGTATTAGGAGAATAAAATGATTATTAGAAGTTTAAATACAATGGAAAAAATTATAAATAAAAATAACAATCTATTATGGCGTGGCTGGGATGTAATTGATTTAAAAGAATCAGAGACTGCAAAAACATCTTCCGTGGGTATTAGAGTAAAAGATAAATGGTATTTGCATAGAATCTACAAACCTGGTCGTAATGGTTGGGATATACCAAATAAGTATAAGGATTAATCTTGAAACAGCATTTGTGGAAAGACGAAGCCTTATGTTTGGGAATGGACAACAACGCATTTTTTGATAAGTATGAAGATCACGAAGAATCTAGAAAAAATATTGACGCACTTTGTAAACAATGTCCAGTAAAAAAAATATGTTTTGCAAACGGTATATCTGGAAAAGAATGGGGCGTTTGGGGCGGGGTATACCTAGAAGGTGGAGAAGTTTCAAGAGAATTTAATAAACATAAAACCAAACAAGACTGGTCAATTACTTGGCAAGCCTTAACCATGGAGTAAAAATGTATACAGATATTATGCGTAAGGCTGTACATTCAATTACACCACCCAAAGGGTTTGGTGTTGAGATTATTGACAATGAACACTTTCTTACGGTAAAATTAGATGAAAAAAAGTTTTTACACATGGGACATGATGATAAAATATCAGCCCTACAATACGTAGTAAAATTAAAAAAGTCTTTGGAAGAATGTGGTGCTATAGTTTTAGTAACTAGAGAGGCAATAAAATGATTAAACAATTATTTAAAATTATTGTTTGCAAAGTTAAAAGCCATATCTTGGTTACTGCTGGAGCATGTCCATTTACTGGAAAAAGTTATAACGCCTGTACAAGATGTGGAGCAATGATAGCAATATGAAAAAGAAAACAAAAATAATAATACTAATAATTCTATCTTTCTTGACTGCCGTAACTCTTTGGGTAGCAGCAAATTTTAAAAAAATATCTGATTTAGATATTTTTGATATAGAGAATGACTAGGTTAAAAAGATATGAAGAACCTTTAATGAAGGCCTTAAAAATCGTTTATAGGCTTATTTGGGGTATCCCTACGGGCGCTGGTAAAGCCCAGGATAGAGTACAATAGATATTATGGAAATGATGCTTTTGATATTTTTTGCTACCCTGTCTTTTTCCTTTGGGCTATCCTATTGGGCTACGCTTGATAAATTAAAAAAAACCAACTTGCTGTTGGCTGAACTTTTTATAAAAACCAGGGCACTTGAAGAATTAAACTCACAAGTAAATAACAGCATCAGTATGTCTGACGACACAATACATAAAGAAAACTTTATAAAATTTCTCTCTGACTCAAGAGATTGGGCCTTTGAGTATATTGAAAGGTCTCAGCAAACCATTAAAGAGGTTTCAGATGAACTGAGGATAAAAGGTTTGGATAACTATTCAGAAAAACTTTTAGCCCTTTTACCAGAGACGAATCAAGAAAAACAATAATATGAGAGACATTTTATTATCAACTATTACAGGTTTTGGATGTGGTGTTGTATTTGCTGCATTCAAATTACCAGTCCCAGCACCACCAGTTTTTGCGGGAGTCGCAGGAATTGTTGGTCTATGGATTGGGTTTACAACAATAACAAAAGTTATATCCTAGGAGGAATAATGAATAACCTATTAAACGATAAGACAAAGGCAATGCTGGCATCATACGGACGATCTGTTCTTGGTTCAGTAATTGCGCTTTATATGGCTGGCGTAACAGATCCAAAAGATCTATGGGCTGCATTAGTTGCTGCTCTAGCGCCCGTTGCATTGAGAGCGCTCAATCCTAACGACAAAGCGTTTGGCGTATTACCAGATACTGGTATTATTTCAGATGCTCTTGGTAAGATTGTGCCTGTTAAAAGTGCACCAAAAAAGAAGACTGCTAAAAAGAAGTAGTTTAATTATAGAAAATGGGTCTAGTTTTATTCTGGGCCCATTTTTTAATTAAGGAGTTATTATGAAAAAACTATTGGTTGTGATGCCAGTACACAATGATGGCATGTATATTGAAAGAGCAATAAATAGTATAATTAATCAAACATTTCAAAACTTTGTTTTATACATCGTTAATGATTTATCAACAGATGACTCTTTAAATAAAATAAAAAAATATTTACACAATCCAAAAATTAGATTAATAAATAATGAAAAAAATGGTGGATGCTTTTACAGCAAAAACACTGGAATCAATTTATTAGAAACAGAAGATTTTGATGTTTACACCACACATGATGCAGATGATTTTTCTGACTCAACAAGGTTTGAAAAAGTAATGAATATATTTAATAATGAAAATATAATTGCATTAGAAGATTATGAATTAAGAATAGGGGGAATGGTGCCAGATTGGTACGCCAAGCCTGGCGAAGTAATGCCCAATCACGCCCATGCATTTTTTAGCAAAAAAGCCTTTAACATATTTGGATACTACGATAATTTTTTCTGTGGGGCAGATACTGATTATTGGCATAGAGCCTTAAAGTATAGTAAAATAAATACATCCTCTATAGTTTTTAGATTGCCAGAATTACTGTATTATGCACAAGTTACTGGCAATAATATGATATTGAAATATGGAAAAGAAATAAGAGATCCATATTTTAAAAAACATATGGAAGAAATTAGTAAAATGAAAGAGGATAAAGATTTTTATAGACCATTTTTTAATATAGAGGAGGCAATAAAATGAAATACTTAGTAACTGGTGGTGCTGGATTTATTGGATCAAACATAGTTGATTCTTTGATTAAACTTGGTCATGAAGTTGTTGTTATTGACAATGAATCTTCTGAGTCTCACGATCATTTTTTTTGGAATGAAAATGCAAAGAACTACAAATTAGACATATGTGATTATGAAAATACAAGAAGCCTTTACGATGGAGTTGACTACGTATTTCATGTTGCAGCAGAAGCAAGAATACAGAGAACAATAAAAAATCCAATAAGATCTGTAAAAACAAATGTAGTTGGAACTATAACAGTGCTTCAATGTTCAAAAGAAGCAAATGTTAAAAGAGTCGTATATTCTTCAACATCTTCTGCGTATGGAAAGAATGAAATACCAAATGAAGAAACACAGTTAGATGATTGTTTAAACCCATATTCAATTTCTAAGGTTGCTGGAGAAAAATTATGCTCAATGTATACAAACATTTTTGGATTAGACACAATAATATTTAGATATTTTAACGTATATGGAGATAAACACCCAACAAAAGGTATATATGCACCAGTGATTGGACTGTTTGATGTTCAAAAATTAAATGGTGAAAAATTAACAATTGTTGGCGATGGAGAACAAAGAAGAGATTTTACAAATGTTAAAGATGTTGTAGATATAAACATACTTGCAACAACAAAAGATATTGATCGTAAATATTTCGGTAATGTTTTTAATGTTGGAACTGGAACAAATTATTCTGTAAATCAGATTGCATCTTTCATATCAGATGACACCATTAACATTCCAGAAAGACTTGGAGAGGCAAGAGAAACACTTGCAAATATTAAAAAAGTAAAAGAAGTTTTTGATTGGGAACCAAGTATAACTTTAGATCAATGGTTTAAAGAAAGAAGTATTTAGTGATAAAGTTTTTTGAAACAGATACAAATAGATTGTGTAGAAATTATAAATATGCAATTTGGGAATAAAAAAGACTTTGTATACATATGTAAAGATGGAGTAAACGAAGAACTAAAGTATTCAATTAGATCTGTTGTTGAAAGTTTTCCAGAAGCAACTATATGGATTGTTGGTGGTAAGCCTGAATGGTATACAGGAAACTATATACAAGTAGAACAAAAAGAATCAAAATATAAAAATGCTGTAAAAAATTTAGAAACAATTTGTTTTTCACAAGAAATATCAGAATCTTTTATTTTAATGAATGATGACTTTTATATTATTAAAAAAATAGACAAGATAGAAAATTTTCATAGTGGCTTCCTATTAGATAAGATAAACTTATATCAAAAACTAAATGGTAATTCTCAGTATACTAGAAAACTTTCGGGCACATATAAAAAACTTAAAGCATTGGGATTTGAGAACCCTTTAGACTATGAACTCCACGTCCCCATGATTATGGAAAAAGAAAAATTAAAGATAGTGTTAGAACTTTTAGATCAATTTTTATGGAGATCTATATACGGAAACAAATTTGATGTTGGTGGCACACAAATGGAAGACGTAAAGGTTTACAACTCTGGACCTTTAGTTCTTAAGTCTTATAATTTAAACATAGATAATCATACTTATTTGTCTAGTGCAGACAGTTCATTTAATAGTATATTTAATAAAATACTTAAATTTAAATTTGATAAAAAAACTAAATTTGAGAAATAAGTTCTAGGTATTTATCTTTTAGCACTGTTGGTGCAAAGTTGTTAAATCCTATATTATAAGCCTGCTCTTTATAGTTAGTTTTATCATTGACAGACATATACTTGTCAATTGTCTGCGCTAACAAGACATTGTTTGCTTCAAACAAATTAATTCTAACTTTTGTTCTAATTGTTCCTATAGAATCTGATTCAACTAACCAATCTTGTGGCAAAATCTGATTGTTAGGTGAAACATTTGTCATAAAAACTGGTAGACCAGAAAGCAAAGCCTCATTCATTGGTAAGCATAATCCTGCATATCGTCTTGGTAATACCATAGCATCAAAGCCGTTATACATATCTTCCCTGTTTTCTGGGTTATCAACTTCAATCTTTAGTCTTGAGTCTGTTACATTAATTACTATTTCACTTTGACTTTTAATAACTAATTCATAATCTGCTTTAGAGTGCTTTAGCATATTTATTACAGTTTCAGTACCATTTCTATCTTTGGCTGCTTTCTTTCCAGCAATGTGTAATAGTCTATTGTGTGATTTAGAGATGTTATTATTTTTTGCAGTTGCAAACAACTCAGGGGTAGTTGGAGGTGGAAGATGCATTATTCTTGTTCTATCTCCAAACATCTGTTGAATTGTTTCAATTTGCCATAAACTAGGAGATAGCAATACAGTTGGTAGCGGTAGTTCTGGGTTTGATAAATGACCAAACAATTCGTAATTGTATTGCAAGATGGTTTTTACGCCACGTTTATTTGCAAACCTTATAAAGTTTTGATCGTAAAAGGTTTCACAACTTAGCACAACATCTACATCACCTAAAAACATTTTCATCTGTTGAACAGTTGGAAACCCATGTGTTTTAATACAACTGTATTGGTCATACCATTCTGGATGTTGTTTATTGTTATTAAACGGGGTAGAGTCAATTAAAAGAATCTTATCAGGACTAAGCATATTAACTAACTCTCTAGTCTGATTACCAAGTCCAGTGTTATCTGATCTTGCTATGATTCCTAGTCTCATTCTTTATACCCCCAAGTTTCATCGTCT
>Ga0247844_1006431_pt1 | contig 14072 bp, 12 predicted proteins | sample LaCtaG_FD_192421 | JGI IMG/M metagenome (GOLD analysis project Ga0247844, IMG submission 192421) | Freshwater microbial communities from meromictic Lake La Cruz, Castile-La Mancha, Spain - LaCruzMarch201714.5m_1 | ecosystem: Environmental > Aquatic > Freshwater > Lake | place: Spain: Castile-La... | reverse complement strand
GTCCACGTTCCTGCAGGCGCTGCATGGCTTCGTGGCAGGCCACCAGGCGCAGGTTGGGATATTGCTTTAGCTGCGCTACCCGGTCTGCGTGGGGCGAGCCACCGACACGCAGCAAATGCAGCCCGGGGCCGTTGGCGACAAATTCCACCCGCAGCGGTTTGCCGGCGCGATCCTGTGCCTGTGCAAGTTGCTCCGCCATGCGCAGGGCTGCTTCCATGCGGGCTGGTTCATCCGAAAACAGATGCAGGACGACCCGCCCGCCATCATGGCGAATGGCGTCCAACTGGCGCATGGAGACACCCTGAGATTCGGCTCGTTCATGGGCCATCCAGCCACTGGTGGCACCCAGCAACAGTAGCAGGGAGGCGGCCAGCGCTTGTGTCCAGCGCGGTGGTGCAAGGCGCCGTCCTGCCAGCGCCGACTTTTTGTGCGGTAGCGGATAGGCACCGCGCAGCATCTGCTTGAGTCGCCAAAGTTCGCAGGCCCGTCCGCTGAGCTCTGCATCCGAGGTCAAACGCTCAAGCAGGCGGGTGCGCTCTGTCGTATCCAACTCATTGTCGATATAGGCACTGAGGATTTCGTCAGAAATTTCGTTGTGCATGAGATCCGTCCTCAAGCCTTGAGCTGGTAAAGCGTGGCGGACTTGGCGGGATGTTCCCGCAGCTTGTCGCGCAGGGCTGAGCGGGCGCGTGACAAGCGGCTCATCACCGTGCCAATGGGAATATCGAGGATGGTGGCTACCTCTGCGTAAGAGCATTCTTCCAGATCAACCAAAGTGATGACTTCACGCTGCCCGGCGGGCAGGCGGGCAACTTCGTAGCGGACGCGCCGCACGATTTCGTTTTGCTCGTAGTCACTATCGGGAGACGCATGATCGGGTAACTCGGCTTCGTCGACCGTATCGATATCCGTCAGATCCTTGCGTTCGCGCAACTGGTCGTGCCAGCAATTGAAGAGAATGCTGTAGAGCCAGCCGCGCAGGGCGGCGGGGTCGCGCAACCGGTCGTGCTGCCGGAGCGCTTTCGCGAGTGCTTCCTGCACGATGTCGTCGGCCTGATGGCGGCTATGGCACCAGGCATAAGCCAGTCGCCACATCCGGGAACGGTTTTCCGCCAGGAGGTTTTCGAACTGCCGCGATCGACCGAAAAAGCTGAGAAGACTCATTGTTAAGAGCGCAGAATTGGCCTTGAGGTCATGCTAAGACGTAACAGCCCAAGGTTTTATTCCATCCTTTTTCTCTCAGACCGAGAAAAAAAGGGAGAGCCTGCGCTCTCCCTTTCAGGATCGGTTTCAAAGGAAACAGATCAGGCGACGGTCGCTTCGTCGCTACGCTTGTCGCCCTTGTTGTCAACCCAGCTCACGGTGACCTTGTCGCCGGCCTTTGCACCCTTGACCTTGAAACCGAATACCGGATTACGCGAAACCGAGGCGGCGGTCTGTCCCGATACCACTGTCTTGCCATTCAGCGCGACGGCCAGCGTCTGAATGAAGTGCGCAGGAACAGCCTTGCCGTCGCTGTCCTTGCGCAGGCCGGTTTCCATCGCATGCGACATCAGCACGCGGATTTCACATACGTCGCCTTTCATTGAGGCGCGAATTTTCATCGGATCTGCCATGTTTCTTTATCCTTTCCTGGTCCAGTGAGATCAGCCGCCGCAACCGCCGACGGTGACTTTGACTTCCTTCTGCGCGGTGTAGAACTTGCCGTCTGCCTTGGCAATCGCGCGAATGATCGATGTTTCGCCCACCTTGAGACGAACAGCGGCATCTGCACTTGCACCATTTGCAAATTCGAAGTGTGCGGACAGCGGAGAAGCATTCTTCAGGACCAGAATGCTCAGCGAAGTCGTGTTGGGAATGTTGCTGGTGACGTCGACTGGTACGACGGCGCCGTTCTCGGCGATATCCGGCGCTTTCATGACCAGGTCCTTATGGGCGGCACCGCCTTCGGCACCAATGGCCTTGAGGGCACTATCAGGATCCTTGGCTTCAAATGCGGTCTTGTTCCAGTCGCTGGCATATGCCAGCGTCGGTTTGAGCACACCTGCGGCCAGAAGACCAGCCAGTACACCTGTGGCGCTTGCACCTTTAAGCACGGTTCTGCGAATCATGTCCATCGGGTTATTTCCTCCTTCTTGGATTTGGGTTGGAAACTTCAGACCGAATTCTGTACAGTTTTTGCGGGCGGCGCAAGTTTCATCTTCAGCAAGGCAACGAGACCCGCCATGCGCCTGACTTGCCACCCGCCTTTTCCAGCAAGCGAATTTCCTCAATGACCATACCGCGATCCACGGCTTTACACATATCGTAAATCGTCAGTAAACCCGTGCTGCAGGCGGTCAGGGCTTCCATCTCGACGCCGGTGCGGCCGAAGGTTTCGGCGGTGGTGGTGCAGGTTACGCAAGAAGCTTGTTCGTCGAGTTTGAATTCGACGGTGACTCGGGTGAGGGCAATGGGATGGCAGAGGGGTATCAGGTCGCTGGTGCGCTTGGCTGCCTGAATGGCGGCGATGCGGGCGATGCCAAGGACATCGCCTTTTTTCGCATTGCCGGACTGAATCAAGGCAAAGGTGGTGGGCTGCATGCGAATCCGGCCGCTGGCACGGGCAAGTCGGGCAGTTTCGGACTTGGCGCCGACATCGACCATGTGGGCTTGGCCGGTGGCGTCGAAGTGAGTGAGGGTGGTGGCGGTGGGGGGGGCGGATTCGTCCTGTGACATTTTCTTGCAACTCCGGCACATGGGCAGTTAGGGTGAGCCGGTATCATAGTCGCATGAGAATACGTGAGTGGCTGATTCTGGCATGCCTTCTTGCGCCTGCGCTGGCTTACCCTGATGGGTTGCCCGATCTGGGCGAACTGGAGCGCGGGGGCTTGTCCCTGATGGCAGAGCGCCGTTTTGGCGAGCAGATCATGGTGGACATTCGCCGCGATCCCGCTTATCTGGATGACCCTGAGGTGGCGGGTTACATTGGCCAGTTGGGACAGCGCGTGGCTACCCACGCCGAAGGTGCGCGTCATCCTTTTGAGTTTTTCATCGTCAAGGATTCAATGCTGAATGCTTTTGCTTTGCCCGGCGGTTTCATCGGTGTTCATAGCGGACTGGTGCTGGCAGCACGCACCGAGTCCGAATTGGCGGGTGTGCTCGCTCATGAGGTGTCGCACGTGACGCAGAGCCATCTGGCGCGTTTGTTCGGCAAGCAGAGTCAGGCACAGCTGGCCTCATGGTTGTCGCTTGCCGTCGCGGTACTGGCGGCCAAGAGCGCGCCGGACCTCGCCGTCGGTGCGGCGATGACTGGCCAGGCGGCCGTGGTACAGAACCAGTTAAATTATTCGCGTGATTTTGAGCGTGAAGCGGATCGGCTGGGCCTCGATCTGATGGAACGTGCGGGTTTTGATACGCGCGGCATGGCGAGCTTTTTCGAGCGCATGTTGCAGTTTGGCCGCCTTTATGAAAACAACGCGCCGGGCTATCTGCGCACCCATCCGCTGACGACAGAGCGAATTACCGACATGGAGAACCGTATCGCCCAGCGGCCCTACAAGCAGGTCCCGGATAGCGTCGATTTCGGGCTGGTGCGAGCGAAGCTGAAGGCCTACGACGGTACGCCGGGCGAGGCGGTGGCGGATTTCACGGCCCAGCTCAAGTCGGGCAAGTTCGCGCGCGAGATGGATGTGCGCTTTGGTTATGCCCATGCCTTGTTGCGCGACAACAAGGTGGCTGCGGCGGCCACCGAAGTGGCGACCTTGCGACGGCTCAAGCTGGAGTCGCCCATGCTGGAAACCTTGGCCGCGCAGCTTCAGTTACGCCGCAAGGAAGTGATTGAGGCGTTGCAGACCTTGCAGCAGGCGCAGCAACGCTATCCCCATGTGCGGTCACTGACGTATGCGTTGATTGAAACAAAAGTCAGCGCTGGCGGGACGGCATATCTTGCGGATGTTTTGAACCTGATTGAGCGGGAATTGCTGCTGACGCCTGGAGACGCTCGTCTTCACCGACTTCAGGCCAAAGCGTATGCCGCACAGGGCAAACGCTTGCACCAGCACCGTGCCCAAGCAGAGGCGTATCTGGCCGACGGCCAACTTGATCCGGCGATTGAACAGTATGAGTTGGCGCGCAAAGCTGGCGATGGCAACTTCTACGAGCATTCCGAGGTGGACGCCCGTCTGCGCGAATTGAAGCAGCGCAAAATGGAAGAGATGCGCCGCCGCTAGGCGGCGCTACCGTTAGCTCTGATAGTAGGCCGAGAGGATTTTGGCGACCTCAGGACGTGAAAACTCCGGTGGTGGTGCTTCGCCACGACCGAGCATTTCGCGCACCTTGGTGCCAGACAGCGTAATGAAGTCTTCCGGCGTGTGGCCGGGTGCCTCGCGCATCATCACCACCTTGCCAAGTTTCTTTGACCAGGCAGTGTTGTCCGCCATGAACATTTCGATCAGCAGTGCGCCCTTGGGTACCTCGTCGAAAATGGTCTGTGCGTCGAAGGGGCCGTAATAGTCGCCTACGCCCGCATGGTCGCGGCCGATGATGAAGTGCGTGGCGCCCATGTTTTGGCGGAAAACGGCATGCAGCACGGCTTCGCGCGGTCCGGCATAGAGCATGTCGAAGCCATAACCGGTGACCATTGCGCTGTTCGGCTTGAAGTACAGTTCGACCATTTTGCGGATGCAGGCATCGCGCACCGGCGCCGGGATATCGCCTTCCTTCAGCTTGCCGAGCAACATGTGGATGACCAAGCCATCGGCGCCGAGACGATCCATCGCCATATGGCAGAGTTCTTCGTGGGCGCGGTGCATCGGGTTGCGGGTCTGGAAAGCGACGACCTTTTTCCAGCCGCGCTCGGCGATTTCGTTGCGGATCTCGACGGCGGTGCGGAAGGTATCCGGGAATTCGCTCTGGAAGTAGCTGAAGCTCAATACCTTGATCGAGCCGGACACGGCAAAGCGACCGGCGGAGTTGAAGGCTGCCACGCCAGGGTGCTTCGGGTCGTTAGTGCGATAGACCTTCTCGGTCATGAGGCGCATCTGCTCCTCGCTGACTTCTTCAATCGCTGCCACGTCCATGACGGCCAGGATCGGGTTTCCCTCGACATTGGGGTCGCGCAGGGCAATGCGTTTTTGGCCTTTGATGGCGCTGATGTCATTGGTCAGGTTCATTACCGGCACAGGCCAGAAGAGGCCGCTGGTGGTCTTCATGTGTTCTGCTACGCTGAGGGCATCGGCCAGATTCATGTAGCCGGGCAGCGGGTTGAAGTATCCCGAGCCCATCATCACTGCGTTGGCAGCGGCGGCCGAAGAGAGCATCATCGAAGGCAGCGACTGCGCCTCGTGTGCCAGCGCGCGATGCTGATCCGGGTCATACACGAACAATGGTTGCAATTGATCGGAACCGTGTGGCTTAATCACTGTTAATCCTCCCATTAGAGTTTTGTTACGGATCGCGGAAAATACAATAAGCCCAACGGCGTTTCGATCAATTATTCTTTTTCAACCGAGTCTATGACTAATTAAGGAGGTCAAGGACGTCGTGCAGAAAGCGGGCCATTTGATCTAGATCAAATATTCTGCAAAAACAATTGGCGTGGCTTATTCGGTAATCAAAAAACGGGATTATCTTGCCACACGTAAAGTGATAGCCTCATTTGGTTTTATGAGGGATTTGAAAACTCTGTGCTCCGCCGGAAGCGGATTCGCGATACGCCCCGGCCAAGGTAGGGCACGGAAGTCAAATGGACCGCTGCTACGAAAGAACAGCGGATTGATAGCTAGCAAGGAGAGTAAGTAATGCCTACCTTTGTTCGTACCGAGAAGTGCGATGGCTGCAAGGGTCAAGATAAGACCGCTTGCATGTACATCTGCCCGCATGACCTGATGAAGCTCGACAAGGACGGTTCCGATACCGGTAACGCCATGAAGGCGTTTAACCAGGAGCCCGAGCAGTGCTGGGAGTGCTATTCCTGCGTCAAGATCTGCCCGCAAGGCGCCATTGAGTGCCGTCACTATGCCGACGTCGTGCCGCTGGGTGGTTCTGTGCAGCCCCTGCGTGGTTCCGACTCGATCATGTGGACCATCAAGTTCCGCAACGGCAACATGAAGCGATTCAAGTTCCCGATCCGCACCACTGCCGAGGGTTCCATCGACCCGTTTGGTGGCAAGCCGATGCCCAAGCTGGCTGACATCACCGAGACCGGTTCGTTTACACGGGACATGATGGGTGGTTTCCGCGCCGGCAACCCTGCCGAGCTGATCCGCAAGTAATTACTGACTGAGGAATAAAAAATGGCTGGAACATTTGACAAACCGGAAGTCGTTCAGGAAGACCTGGACATCCTGTTGATCGGCGGCGGCATGGCCTGCTGCGGCACAGGTTATGAAATCATGCGCTGGGCCGAGGCTCTCAAGGCCGAGACCGGCAAGGACCTCAAGATCAAGTTGGTTGACAAGGCCGCTATGGACCGCTCCGGCGCCGTGGCAATGGGTCTGTCGGCGATCAACACCTACATTGGCGACAAGCAGGATCCCGCCGACTACGCCCGTATGGTCTCCAACGACCTGATGGGTATCACCCGTGACGACCTGGCCTACGACCTGGGCCGTAACGTCGATGACTCTGTACACATGTTTGAAGAGTGGGGCCTGCCGATCTGGAAGACCGCTCCCGATGGCGTGCGTCACGATGGCGCTGAAGCAATCAAGGAAGGCCTGCCCCTCCTGAAGGACGGCGGTCAGCCGGTCCGTTCGGGCAAGTGGCAGATCATGATCAACGGCGAATCCTACAAGTGGATCGTTGCCGAAGCCGCCAAGAAGGCCCTCGGTCTCGACCGCATCCAGGAGCGCGTGTTCATCGTCAAGCTGATCAACGACAAGAACGATCCGGGCCGTATCGCTGGCGCCGTTGGTTTCTCGGTACGCGAGAACAAAATCTACGTTTACAAGGCCAAGGCAATCATGCTGGCCGCCGGTGGTTGCGTGAACATCTTCCGTCCGCGCTCCGTCGGTGAAGGTACCGGCCGCGCCTGGTACCCGGTGTGGAACGCTGGTTCAACCTACTCGATGGCGGCAGAAGCCGGCGCCGAGCTGACCATGATGGAAAACCGCTTCGTGCCCGCCCGCTTCAAGGACGGTTACGGCCCGGTGGGCGCCTGGTTCCTGCTGTTCAAGGCCCGTGCCGCCAACGCCTACGGCGAAGACTACATGACCAAGAACAAGGAAATGTTGAACGACTACCCACCGTATGGTCAGGCTGCCGTTCCCGCTTCCTGCCTGCGTAACCACCTGATGCTCAAGGAGATGAAGGAAGGTCGCGGCCCGATCTGGATGGACACCGTGACTGCGCTGGCCAATCTGGCCAAGACCCTGTCGCCGAAGGAAGTGAAGCACCTCGAAGCCGAAGCCTGGGAAGACTTCCTGGATATGTGTATCGGTCAGTGCGGCGTCTGGGTTGGCGAGAACATCGAGCCCGAGAAGAAGATGTCCGAACTGATGCCGACCGAGCCCTACCTGCTCGGTTCGCACTCTGGCTGCTGCGGTATCTGGGTGTCCGGCCCGACCGATTGCGGCGCACCGACCAAGGAAGAGTACGACGGCGTTCCCGCGCACTTGCCCTCCGGCTGGAACTGGGGCTACCGCTCCATGACCACCGTCAAGGGTCTGTTCACCGCCGGCGACGGCGTGGGTGCTTCGGGTCACAAGTTCTCCTCCGGTTCGCATGCTGAAGGTCGTATGGCTGCCAAGGCGATGGTCAAGTACTGCATCGACAACGCTGACTTCACGCCTGAACTCGATACCTCTGTGGAAGAGTTGGCCGAGGCAATCTGGAAGCCAGCACGCAACTTCCTCGAGCACAAGAACTACACGACCGCGATCGACGTCAACCCCCACTACATCACCCCGAAGATGCTGCAGTTCCGTCTGCAGAAGATCATGGACGAGTATGTTGCCGGTTGCGCCACCTACTACAACACCAACGACAAGATGCTGGAAGTTGCCGAAGAGAAGCTCGGCATGCTCAAGGAAGACTCGCAGAAGATGCGTGCGAAGGATTTGCACGAACTGCTGCGCGCCTGGGAAAACTACCATCGCATCCTGACCGCCGAAGCGCACATGAAGCACATCCAGTTCCGTGAAGAGAGCCGTTACCCCGGCTTCTACTATCGCACCGACAAGAACTTCGTCGATGAGACCAACTGGCATTGCTTCGTGAACTCGATCTACGACAAGAAGACCAAGACCTGGACTTGCTTCAAGCGCAAGCACGTGGATCTGATCGACAAGTCCAAGCTGTTCAAGGCTGCCGCGCCGCACTAAGTACGGCAGTTTGTAATATCCAGGCCGGAGGCTGCAAGGCTTCCGGCCTGTTTTATTTGTGAATGCTCCAACCCTAGTCAGCGCGAGGTTTTATGTCCAAGCCCGATATTCCGTTTCCGCAAAGTCCAGTAATTCCCAACATGGTCAATGGCGATCATCAGATCCAGTTCTCCTGCCACAAGGGGATTTCCTGCTGGAATGCCTGTTGTGCCAACATCGATATTTCGCTGACCCCTTACGACATCATCCGCCTCAAGAAGCGCCTGGACACCACCTCCACCATTTTTTTGAGCGACTACACGGTGCCGCACGAAATGGAAAAGGACGGCATCGCCGGTGTCAAGCTCCGTCCTGTCGATGGCGGCACCGCTTGCCGCTTCATGACACCCGAAGGTTGCGGTGTGTATGAAGACCGTCCCACAGCTTGTCGCTATTACCCTGTGGCGCTGCTCTCGATCCGCAAGCAGGATGAGTACACGGATACCCAGTCCTACGCACTGGTGAAAGAAGATCACTGCAAGGGACATGAAGTTGCGCGCAGCATGGCGATCGATGCATACCGCAAGGAGCAGGGCGCCGAAGAATATGATGAATTGGCGCGCGGCTGGCGCCAGCTAATCCTCAAGAAGAAGTCCACGGGTCCGGCCATCGGTGCCCCTTCGTTGAAGAGCCGCCAGTTGTTCTTCATGGCCTGCTATGACATCGATACCTTTCACAAATTCGTCGACAGCGAAGCCTTTGGCAAGCTCTTCAAGCTGGGCGCAGAGGAAAAGGTCATGCTGATGGCCGATGATGTCGAGCTGATGCAGTTCTCTTTCCGTTTCCTCAAACAGGTATTGTTTGGTGAGAAGAGTATCGAGTTCGATGAGGAGGTCGCCAAAGAGCGCCTCGTCAAGTGGCAGACGCGTCAGGCCGATATCGAGAAGGAAGCCATCGAGAAGCGCGAAGAGTACGAGCGCAAGATGCTCGAAGAAGGCATCGATGAAGATGCGTCCGGGCTCAACTACTGTGAAGATGAAGCGGGCAGTTGCGGCGACAAGCCCTGATTAAAGTCGCCAGTGCGGGTGGTCGCCGGCGTGGGTGACCACCGACTTCACGTCGATGACGATGCCTGTGGGTCGCAGGCTGGCAAGAAGTATGTCCGGCGGCATCTTGCGGTAAGCCTGATGCGCGACCGCTAGCACCAGCGCATCGGCCGACTGCGGTAAGTCGTGCCACGGCGTCAGCGTCACGCCGTATTCGTGCAGTGCCGCCGCCGGATCGGCGAGCGGATCATGCACGGTCACTTGGCAGCCGTAATCCTGCAATGCGCGGATGACATCAATCACCTTGCTGTTGCGCAGGTCCGGGCAATCCTCCTTGAAGGTCAGCCCCAGCAGGTTGACCTGCGCGCCCTTGATCTGCAGGCCCTGCTGGATCATCTGCTTGATGGTTTTCTCGGCGATGAACTTGCCCATGCCATCGTTGATGCGCCGTCCTGCCAGGATGACTTGCGGCTGATAACCGAGTTGTTCGGCCTTGTGCGTCAGGTAGTAGGGATCGACGCCGATGCAATGCCCGCCGACCAGCCCGGGCTTGAATTTCAGGAAGTTCCACTTGGTGCCGGCCGCGGCGAGTACTTCGCCGGTGTCGATGCCCATACGATCGAAGATGATCGCCAGTTCGTTCATCAGGGCAATATTCAGGTCGCGCTGGGTGTTCTCGATCACCTTTGCGGCTTCGGCCACCTTGATCGAGCTTGCCCGATGCACGCCCGCCGTGACGATGGCTTCGTAGAGTGTGGCGACCTTGTCGAGCGTTGCCGGACTGTCGCCGGCAACTACCTTGGTGATTTTGGTCAGCGTATGTTCGCGATCGCCCGGATTGATGCGCTCGGGACTGTAACCGACATGAAAATCCTCGCGCCACTTCAAACCGGAATGTTGTTCCAGCTCCGGGATGCAGATTTCCTCCGTGGCACCCGGATAGACGGTCGATTCGTAGATGACCGTGGCGCCGCGTTGCATATGCTGGCTGGTCGTGATGCTGGCGGCGATCAGTGGACCGAAATCCGGCAGGTTGGCGGCATCGACAGGCGTCGGGATAGCCAGAATCAAAAAGTTGGCGCTGGCGAGACGGCATGGATCGGTGGTGCATTCGAGCTGCGTTGCGGTTCGCAATTCCTCTGCCGAAACTTCGCCGGTCGGGTCGCAAAATGCCTGATAAGCGGCGACCTTGGTGGCGGATAAATCGTAGCCGATGGTTTTGAACCGTTTGCCAAACGCGACGGCCAGCGGCAGGCCGACATAGCCCAGGCCGATCACAGCAACGGTGGCGTCAGCAGTAACTAATGACATAGCGATGTTTTCCAGAAGCGGACCGGTCGATGGCGGTGACGCATTTAACCGCGATTTCGAGGGATGCTCCAAGTTCGCGCTGGAGCCTTTGCTGCAGATCCCTTTCGCTGGCTGGCTCGGCGACCACTTGCAGCACAATACTACCGGGTTCATGCTGGATGAACTGGTAATGCGCGATCTGCGTCTGGCCATATAGCAACCGGTTGAGGAACGACGGGTGCAGGCGTCGCCCATCCGTGGTGACGATGAAGTCGTTCTTGCGACACAGTCCCATCGCCATCAGGGGGAAGGGGGAACCGCAATCGCATTGCTCGTCCAGCAACTCTCCAGAATCGCCGTTCTCGTAGCGGATCATCGGCATCAGCCGGTTGGTCAGTGATGTGACGAGCAAAGAACCGTTGATAGATTCCAACCAGACCATGTCGGTAAACACGTGTATGTGGCCGTGGCTGCACTCGCAGGCGATATTGGGGATTTCGCGGCTGCCATACTGATTGAACACCGTGCAGCCAAAGGCTTCTTCCATCAGGTGACGCTGCGTGTCGTCAAGCATCTCGGCCGTGGAATAGACGCCGATCAGGCTGGTCGGCATGCGCATCTGCTGGTCGATCACGAAGCGCGCCAGCGCGGCGAGAATCGAGGCGTAGCCCTGCAGCAGGGCAGGGCGGTAGCGCTGGATGCAGCGCGCCCATTCCTGCAAATTATTTTCGGAGACTTCATGCGCGGGCAAGGTCTTCTCGGCGGCGATGAAATCGCCGATGCGTTCACCGCCGAAAACACCACCCGCCACCGTGTCCTGCCGCGCTCCCCAGAAATTCAGAATCTTCTGACCCGGTCGCCAGCCGGACAGCATGTAGCTCCTCATCATGCCGGCACGCATCAGCTCATGCTTGGCCGCGTTGTAATAGAAGGCGAGCGGCTTTCCCGTTGAGCCGCCGGTGTGGCCGATTGGTGTGGTGCGGGGATCGTGGTCGCGTGCGAGCAGGTCGGGCAGGCGCGCGGTCACATCCGTTTTGCTGAGGATCGGCAGGTCGCCGATTTGCCAATCATTCGGCAAGTTTGCGTAACGGTCGCCGTAATAAACGGTGTTGGTGCGAGCAAAGTCGACCATGGCGCGCAAGTCATCCAGCTGCTTGCGCTGCAGTTGTGCCGGCGTCAGCGCCTGCGTGGCGAGCAGGTCGTCGAGTAGTTGATAACGTAGCGGCTGCTGGTGGCGATGCAGCCAGGCCTTCAGTGTCGACAAAGCGCCTTCTCCCAGGCGGCGCGTTCGGCCGGGTAGCGTTCGATGGCGGCGAGTAGATCGCTGCGCCACTGCTGCCAACGGGCGGGATCATTGATCAGGGCATGGCCGGAAGAGTCGGCGCCAAAGTTGTGGCGCACATTGGCGACGAAGTGGCGGAAGTGCTCGGTGGTAGGCTTGTCTTGCCACCAACGGGTGGGATCGCTCAGCAGGAATTCCACCGCGTCCAGTCGTTGCAGGATTGCCTGCTGTCGCGTGTTGTATTTGTCGAGCATCTCTGCGCGTGTTGCATCGAGCGCTACAGAAAAGTCGGCGCTGGCAGGACGGCGTTCCGTGGTGAATAGCATCACGTCGCCGTAAAACTGGCGTTCGAATTCGCCGCTCATGTCGATGGTCTCGGCTTGCGTCTCGATGCCGGGTCGGAACTCCGCCTGGCCGCCGCTTTCGACGGTGCGCTTGTGCAGCATCGGCAGGTTGGCCGACACAAAACGCGGGCCGAGTTCGGCCTTGACGATGCGCCCGAGCGTCGGGCCGGACATGCGCAGGCGCAGTGCGGCGAAGGGGATGAAATACTTCAGCGCTGCCGGCCTGAACACGTAGTTGCCGGCATACACGGTGCGCGCCGCCTGCACGGTGGAAAATAGTTCGGCGGGTTCATAGCAGGAAATGCGCGTTGGATGCTCGCCATAGAAGAAGCTGTTCACCCGGCCGGCGAAATGGGTGAAGCAGTCGGCCTCCGTATGCGGACCAGTCAGCGGGCAGGGGTAGGCGTAGCACGCCTCCGGCTGGAAGCCGAACAGGTCAGCCATGTCGTGATAGGCGGCGTCGCCTGTGCGCTGTGTGGTGCCGTGATGGCTGCACGGCGCCTGTGCTGTGCGCGTCGCCATGTCTTGCAGAAAGCCTTCCACATCGGCGAGAAAGTTAGCCGTCATCACGGCGGGCGAGACGGGTGGATCGCCCACCACCTTGCCGGTCAGCACCAGTGTATCTGTGCGCGTGAAGATCGCATCGAGGCCGCCGAAGTAATCGACCGCATAGTCGATGCGACCATCGGCGAGCTTGACGCAAAACTCCTGATCGCTGTCGAGCGACCAGATCAGCACATCATCGGGCTCGTCCCGCACCATCGCGGCGACCTTGAGGTAGCCGATGTTGCGCATCACGCCTTGTCCCTTGTGCCCGAACTGATCACGCGGCTTGTTACCGACCACGCCGGGCAGTGATTGCCGCAATGATTCGCTCAGCGCCCACTGTTCTTCCGGGCCAAAATGGATGACCTGCAAGTCTGGCGTGCTGTAACGCGCAGCGATTGCCTGGTTGGCCATGACATTTTCGGCAGCCGCGCTGTCGTCGGCAATCAGCACGCGCACCGGGTGCGGCGTGGAATAGCGGCGCAGCAGTTCCTGCAGGCTATCCAGGCAGGCCTGAATGTGGCGCGGCCGGTCGGCGACCGGTACGACGATGATGAAGCGGTGCCTACTCATCGATCTGAGCGATAGGCGGGGAACACGTTCTTGTCCCACATGACTTCGATGAGGTTGATGTCGTCCTTGAGGTTGGCACGGGTGAAGAGCGCATCGACATCCGCAGTAGTCTCGACGCGCCAGTGGGCGATGCCGAAGCTTTGTGCCAGCAGCGCGTAATCCGGATTCTGAAAGTCGCAGTCGATGTAGCGTTCCTGATAAAGCTGATATTGGTTCTTGCGGATCAGTCCGAGCGTGCCGTTGTTGATCATCACGACATTCAGCGGAATCTTGTAATTCACCGCCGTCATCAATTCCATGCAGGCCATCTGGAAACCACCGTCGCCGGTCACGGCAAAGGTGGGCGTCGCGATGGCACAGCGCGCACCGATGGCGGCCGGGATCGCATGGCCGAGGGAAGAGACGCCGGAATTCGGAAAGTAGCGATGCTGCGGTGAAGCCTTGAGATAGGTTTGCGCGAGGATGATGTTGTCGTCGAAGATCATCGCTTCCGGCAGGCGCTCGATCAGGCGCTCGAACAGGTGGGCGATCGCTGTGAAGTGGGGTTTTACTTCCGGGGCCGTGAGGGCCGGTGGAGCCGGCGCCGGAAAATCGCTGAGGCAGATCAGCAGGTCTTCCAGCACCGCGCGGATGTCGCCATGGATCACCAGGTCGGCCTTGAATACCTTCTCGAGTTGCGTCGCGTCGTGGTCTACCTGGATCACGCGCT
>Ga0247844_1006430_pt1 | contig 14072 bp, 12 predicted proteins | sample LaCtaG_FD_192421 | JGI IMG/M metagenome (GOLD analysis project Ga0247844, IMG submission 192421) | Freshwater microbial communities from meromictic Lake La Cruz, Castile-La Mancha, Spain - LaCruzMarch201714.5m_1 | ecosystem: Environmental > Aquatic > Freshwater > Lake | place: Spain: Castile-La... | reverse complement strand
AACCGCAGTTTCAAAGAAAGTAACGCCTTCTGCGCCCATAACGCCGCCAACATTGACTGCACCAGTTTCACGAAGAATCTCAACGACTAATTGGAGATAGTCATGTGGGATCTCTGCGTGAGCATCAACACGCACTACGACATCTTGAGTTGATGCGTTAAGTGCGATGTTGAGTCCAGCTGCAGTTCGTCCTGAAGGATTTTCAACAAGAATCACTCGCGAATCTTCTGCGGCAAGTGAACGAGCAATCTCATTAGTGGAATCTCGGGAAGGACCAAGTGCCAAAATGACCTCAAACTTTCCCAGATAACTCTGAGAAAGAATGGCTTGTATTGAATCTGCTAAATGTGCCTGCTCGTTAAGCACAGGCAAAATGACACTAATGCCCGGTGAGGCAGGTAACGAGGCGTTCGGCGATGTCATAACACCTCTACGCTATCGTCCAAGTAGTCTTACGCCGTGAAATCAACACGAACCATACGGATAATTACCTCACTCTCCGTTGCGATCGTGCTTGTTTCTTCCGTCTCTTCCTTTGGGCTTGGTCAGGTAAGCAGCTCAATCGCCCGAATCGATGTCTTTAATTCACTTGATGACCGACCAGAGAAGACTTCTAAAGCTGAGAACTATCTTGTTGTTGGATCCGATACTCGAGATGGTCTGACTAAAGAGCAGATGCGTGAACTCCGAGTGGGCTCTACAGCTACCGCCGCCGGTGGTCGCTCAGACACAATGCTCTTGATCCACTTGAGTAAGTCACGGGATCGCGCCTACATCATCTCTCTCCCACGGGATAGCTTGGTTGTAATTCCAGAACACGTGAGTAGCAGCGATAAGAAAACCATTATTTCTGCGCGGCAAGGAAAGTTAAACTCAGCTTTCTCATATGGTGGCGCGCCACTTCTTATTGAGACTATCGAACTTGCAACCTCAATCAAGATCGATCATTACGTTGAAGTAAGTTTTGCTGGATTTGCGGGAATAGTTGATGCACTCGGTGGCATTGAGGTCTGTACAAAGGTTGATATTGACGATCCAAAGAGCCACTTAGTCTTGAGCGCGGGTGTTCACACGCTCGATGGCATTGAGGCGCTGAAGTACGTGCGAACACGTGACTTTGATGGTCGTGGTGACATTGGACGCATGGCCAGACAGCAACAATTTATGAGTGCGGTCATGCGAAAGGCAACGAGTAGCGGAACTCTCTTAAATCCATTTAAGTTAAAGAATTTCATCAACGCTTCCTTAGCGAGCGTAAAATTAGATGCAGGACTTGCACCTAATGACTTAATAACTCTTGCAAAACAGATGAAGAACTTATCTTCTGGAAATGTGCGCACTCTGACCGTTCCACTTTCAAACCCAAATGCTCGATACGACGGGTTGTCAGTGGTGATTTGGGATGAAATGCTGAGTGCGGATTTGTGGACCCGCGTTAGAGATGATCTTCCTCTCGTAGATGAAGTCACCCCAACTCCTGCTGCAAGTGCCTCATCAAAACCCACCCCAGTAATCGTCGATAAATTCAAGACTCGCACCGCGGATGAAAATCCATGCGGGGAGATTAAATAGTTCTTGCCTTAGACTCACACCCATGACGTTAAAGCTCTCAGTAATTGGATGTGGCTACCTTGGGGCTACCCACGCAGCTTGCATGTCCTCACTCGGATTTGAAGTCGTAGGAATTGATACCGACCAATCCAAAGTTGATTTGTTACAGAGTGGGCGACTTCCATTCTATGAGCCAAGGCTCGACACACTCCTTGCAGCAGAGATGAAGACGGGTCGCCTCTCATTTACTACCGACTTTTCTGCCGTGGCAGATGCCGATGTTCACTTTATCTGTGTGGGAACTCCTCAGAGTAAAGATGGATTAGCAGCTGATCTCACTTATGTGAAATCTTCGGTAGCAGCGATTGCACCGTACCTGAAGGATGGTTCACTCGTTGTCGGAAAATCAACAGTGCCCGTGGGAACCGCGCAAATGTTGCGTGAACAATTAGCTAAGGATGCTCCGCAGGCTGACTTGGCGTGGAACCCAGAATTCTTGCGCGAAGGATTTGCAGTCGAAGATACCTTGACTCCAAATCGTTTAGTTGTTGGAGTTGCGAATGATCGCGCAGAAGAGATTCTGAAAGAGGTCTATGAGCCAGTGATTGCACTTGGCACACCATGGATTCGCGCTGATCTTCCAACTGCAGAGCTAGTAAAAGTCGCTGCCAACTCGTTTCTCGCTACAAAGATTTCATTTATTAATGCAATGGCAGAGGTGTGTGAAGCTGCGGGAGGTGATGTGACTGTACTTGCTACAGCGATTGGATATGACCCACGTATCGGAAATCGTTTCTTGCAAGCTGGTATTGGTTTTGGTGGAGGGTGTCTTCCTAAAGATATTCGAGCATTTATGGCGCGTGCGCAAGAACTTGGTGCAGATCAGGCTCTCGAGTTCCTACGAGAGATCGATGCAATTAACTTGAGAGCTCGCCAGCGTGTCATCGATGTAGTGCGCGCAGATCTATCTGATGACCTCACCCAATATAAAATTGCAGTACTTGGCGCAACATTTAAGCCCGACAGCGATGATGTACGCGACTCCCCTGCTCTAGATATCGCTGCCCAGCTTCAAGCAGCGGGTGCTGCGGTAGTAGTGCATGATCCAAAGGGAATCGAACCTGCTCGTAAGCGTTTCCCAAATCTTGATTATGCAGAACGTGTTGCAGACGCTGTCAAGGATGCAGATGCCATATTGCACCTCACTGAGTGGAAGGAATACCGTGAGTTAGATCCATCAACAATCGGACAACTCGTAAAATCGAAATTCCTTATTGATGGACGAAATGCCCTTGATCGCGATAAGTGGCGCAAAGCCGGTTGGCGCGTGCACGCACTCGGCCGTTCAGATTAAATTATTCGTCAATAGTTCCAGTCATATAGTCGCACGCATGCACAATTAAATCTTCTACGTGCTTAAGATTTTCTCCCACTGCGCTGATGTGAGCTACATGACTACCGGGATGTACATCCGTTCTGTATTGATGAATCTTTAACTCTGGATTTCGGGCCATCAGGTGCAGATAGGGGCGAAACATATCGCTCTTTTCTCCACCAAAAACATTTCCCATCACAGCAAATGGTGAGGTCATCCCAGGATCTCCTAATGGGAGATCCAGAATCGCTCGTAGGTGTTGCTCACATTGGCTCGTCACTGAACCATCTATAGTCCAAAGTCCACCATTGTGAGGGTGCATCGCAATGTGATGGATGCAAATTGTCTCCCCGCGAATAGACATTTCAACAGCCATCACACCGACCAGGCCAACTCGTTCTGCGCTCATCAAAGCACGCGCGGAGGCGAGTTCTAACTGTTCGGAGGTTAAGTTTCTCGCTGGAGTAATTGTGCGGATGCACTCTCCATTTTTCTTAATCAGCTCAGTGGCTGCCCAGGTGCTGGCTTGGCCATGTGGTGAACGTGCGACCAACATAACAATCTCTGACTTAACATCGATTGATTGCAACTCTTTGTTGAGATCTGTCTCATCCTGCACTAACTCAATGGATGAAGATCGTGGATAGACACGTATTTCAGCTGCCTCCAAACCTTTGATTACTGAAGGTGGGACAAGTCCGTGTTCAACAGTGATGACATCGCAGAGTCGAGCAAATTCTAAAACTTCCTTGAGATTATGAAAATCTCCAATTACATGATCGCAAATTTGTGCGGCACTATCGTTCTTATCCTCGGCGAAGAGCTTGAGAGTTACTCCTAGCGCAATAGCAGGGGCAACCATCATCCGCGCCAGTTGACCCGCGCCGATAATTCCAACAACTGGAAAATAGTCTCTCACTAGCTCATCGTAGATGAATCACGTCACCGACTGAGACGATCTGTCCATCTGTGAGATGAAGTCGACCGCTCTCGTCGAATGAGAGCGCACGGGATTGGATCTTGCTTTCGGATGGCCCAACTATTGTTACCTCTCTATCCAGTGTTGCAGATAGTTGGGAATACTTATCGAGAAAACTCTCACCCTGATCCCACGCAGTGAAATCTTTCTCAAATGCATTAAGGAGAAGTGGAAGCAAGATGTTTCTATCTAATTTTGTCACTCCTGCAATTACAAGTGATGTAGCGGTGTCGACAGGAAGTTGGTCAATAGTTGTTGAAACATTGATCCCTATTCCAATAACTACCCCAGGACCGGCTACGGTTGAAATGATGCCTCCCAGTTTCATCTCTTCAATGAGGAGATCATTAGGCCACTTGATCGAAACGTTTGCGCCAATTTTTCGCAAAGTATCAGCGAGTGAATAGCCAGCAAGCAACGGGATGAAACCCCAATCATCACGTGGTCGATCAGGATGTAGATAGATTGAAAAAAGGAGAGCCGTCGATGGCGGTGCGAGGAAAGATCTATCTAAACGTCCGCGTCCTGCACTTTGGTAATTTGCGATAATGACATCGCCACTCACGCTTTCACCTGAAGTAATTTTCTTTGCAAGATCATCTTGGGTTGACGCCGTGAGATCAACCACGCTTACTCGCCAGTACCGCGACAAGGTCGAGGTGATTTGACTCTGATCTAGTGGCGCTCTTGGCGCATCTATGCCCATGCCTAGTACCGTATACACATGAGCCCTGATCTGCACACAACTGCGGGAAAAATCGAAGATCTTCGTGAAAAAATTGATGAAGCAGTCAATGCCGGCTCGGCCCGTGCCGTTGAAAAGCAGCATGCCAAGGGTAAGCACACTGCCCGAGAACGCATTGAAATGCTCGTCGATCCAGATTCCTTTACCGAAATTGATGAGTTTGCACGTCATCGTTCAAACCAATTTGGAATGGAAAAATCGCGCCCATATGGTGATGGCGTCGTCATTGGAACAGCAACAGTTGATGGACGCCCGATCGCTCTCTATTCTCAAGACTTCACAGTCTTTGGTGGCAGCCTCGGTGAAGTGCATGCAGAGAAAATAGTTAAGATCGCAGAATTTGCATTGAAGAGTGGAATTCCACTCATTGGCATCAATGATTCCGGTGGAGCCCGCATTCAAGAAGGCGTTGCCTCGCTCAATGGCTATGGAAAGATTTTCCGCCTCAATACGCGTTCATCTGGCGTGATTCCCCAAATATCTCTCATTCTCGGCCCATGTGCGGGTGGATCTGCATACTCCCCCGCTCTTACAGACTTCACTGTGATGGTTAAAGAGACATCAAACATGTTCATCACTGGACCAGATGTGATTAAAACCGTAACTGGCGAAGATGTTGGCATGGAAGAACTCGGTGGTGCATTTACACATAACACCAAGTCAGGAAACTCTCACTACATGGCTGACTCTGAAGCAGATGCCATTGATTATGTGAAAGCACTGTTGTCATATCTGCCATCAAATAACATGGATGGATCACCAGTACTTCCTGCAACAGAGACGCTAGCAAAGAGCGCTTCGGATATTGCACTCAACACCTTGATTCCTGACTCACCTAACCAGCCATACGATATGAAAGTTCTTATCGAATCCTTAGTAGATGAGGGCGAGTTCTTAGAGGTCCACGCCCTCTATGCGCCAAATATCGTTGTTGGTTTCGCACGAATCGAAGGCCAATCTGTCGGAATCATTGCAAACCAGCCTTCACAGTTAGCAGGAACTCTTGATATTAATTCAAGTGAAAAAGCTGCGAGATTCTTGCGTTTCTGCGACGCATTTAATATTCCTATTCTCACTTTGGTAGATGTTCCAGGCTTTATGCCGGGTACAGAGCAGGAGTGGAACGGAATCATTCGCCGCGGAGCTAAGTTGCTCTATGCATATGCAGAGGCATCAGTGCCCTTGGTTACCTTGATTACCCGCAAAGCATATGGCGGAGCATTTATTGTTATGGGCTCAAAGTACTTAGGAAGTGATATCAACTTTGCATGGCCATCGGCAGAGATTGCTGTCATGGGAGCGCAGGGTGCTGTCAACATTCTCTATCGAAAAGATATCTCCGAAGCAGATGACCCAGAGTCACTTCGCAAAGAGCTTGTCAACGATTACACAGAGAAACTCTCGAATCCATATGCAGCTGCCGAACGTGGAACTATCGATTCTGTTATTGAGCCAGAAGATTCACGTGCATATATAACCAAAGCTTTTCGCACTTTAAAGACTAAGCGTGACATTCTTCCAGCGCGCAAGCATGGAAACATTCCACTCTAATGAAATTTACAATTACATCAGGGAATCCGACTCCTGAAGAGTTGCTGGCCCTTGAGGAAGCTCTCGTATCGCGTAAACCTGTCGATCTCAAACCAGTCATTAAGCGAAGTGTTTTTGGACTTCCTCAGCTTCGCCAACCTTTACCTCATCAAATCACCTATGGCGCAAGAAGGTTTGACTAGTGCCGAAGATAGTTCTTGCCTCACAATCGACATCGCGGAAACGTTTACTTGTTGATGCCGGCTTGTCTCCTGAAATCATCGTAAGTAATGTTGATGAAGAGACCGATTTTTTCGATTCAATGTCGCCAGAAGATATGGTGATCGCCTTAGCAATCTCAAAGGCTCATACTGTGAGAGAGATGATCAACTATCCGGCGATTATCATCGGTTGTGATTCAACTTTTGATGTCGATGGAGTTTCTTTCGGAAAACCAGGTTCCCCAGACGTAGCTCGTGAGAGAGCGCGCACCATCAGTGGGCGAAGTGGTCTCCTACATACCGGTCACTGCATTATCGACACCGAAAAGGGCGTTGAGATTGCCGATCGAGTCACCACAAAAGTGACGTTCTCTGAACTCAGTGATGAAGAGATTGAGGATTACGTCGCATCAGGTGAACCTCTTCACGTCGCCGGCGGTTTTACTCTGGATGGGCATGGCTCCCCCTTTATTCCAGTCATCGAAGGCGATTACACCAACGTTGTTGGAATCTCGATGCCATTTCTTCGTAGCGCGATGAAACAGCTCGGATATTCGTGGCCACAAGTGAAGGGGATGTAATGAAACGCGTATTAATTGCAAATCGCGGTGAGATTGCTATTCGCGTCATTCGTGCCTGCAATGATCATGGTCTTGAAAGTGTGGCGATTTATTCTGAAGAAGATCGTGACGCTCTACATGTGCGCGCAGCAGATTTTGCATACTCTCTCAATGGAGTAGTTGCCAAAGATACATATTTGAATATTCCAAAGATTATTGCTCTTGCAAAAGAGTCTGGCGCAGATGCGATTCATCCTGGTTATGGATTTCTCTCTGAAAACGCGGATTTCGCACAAGCAGTTATCGATGCAGGACTTATTTGGATTGGGCCACCACCATCTGCCATTAGTGCACTAGGTGACAAAGTATCTGCCCGTCGCATCGCAGCAAAAGCTGGCGCACCCCTTGTCGCGGGAACCAAAGACCCAGTCTCAGGCCATGAAGAAGTTGTCGCCTTCGCAAAGGAATATGGACTTCCTGTTGCGATCAAGGCTGCCTTCGGTGGTGGTGGGCGTGGGCTTAAGGTTGCTCGTACTCTGGAAGAGATTCCGGAACTCTTTGCTTCTGCAGTACGTGAAGCTATTGCAGGATTTGGACGCGGTGAGTGCTTTGTAGAACGATATTTAGATAAGCCTCGACATGTTGAAACACAGGTGCTTGTAGATTCACACGGACACGCTGTTGTGATTAGTACTCGTGATTGCTCACTGCAACGACGTCATCAGAAGCTTGTCGAAGAAGCACCAGCCCCATTCTTAACAGATTCCCAGAATGAAGAGTTATATCATTCAAGTAAAGCAATAATGAAAGAGGCGGGCTACGTAGGAGCAGGTACATGTGAATTCCTCGTAGGTCTCGATGGGACGATCTCATTCCTTGAAGTGAACACACGCTTACAGGTCGAGCACCCAGTCTCTGAAGAGGTAACAGGAATCGACCTTGTGCGCGAGCAATTTAGAATCGCAATGGGTGAAGCACTTGGCTTTGATGATCCAGTTATTCGCGGGCATAGCCTTGAATTTCGAATTAATGGTGAAGATCCCGGTAGATCATTTCTCCCTGCTCCTGGCCGCATCACCTCATGGAAAATTCCTACCGGACCGGGAGTTCGAGTCGATGCCGGCTTTTCTCAGGGTGATGTCATCGGAGGTAACTTCGACTCACTCCTAGCAAAGTTAATTGTTACTGGAGCAACACGCCAACAAGCAATTGAACGAGCTCGCAGAGCCCTTGCAGAGTTTGAAATCGGAGGACTTGCAACCGCGCTGCCATTCCATCGTGCGATTGTTGAAGATCCTGCCTATACGAAAAACTTTTCGGTCTACACAAGTTATATCGAGAATGATTTCGTCAATGAAATTCCGGCATTTGAATTCCAGGATGCTGATATCCAAACTAAGGCTGCTAATGAACTTCTTGTTGCAGAGGTAAATGGAAAACGATTTGAGATAAAGGTTCATGCTCCAGCACCCGTAGTTAAGCGCCATCGAGCAAAACAGTCATCAGCTGGTGGCGCGACGGGTACAGGACTAGCCAGCCCAATGCAGGGAACTGTCGTCAAGATTGCAGTACAGGAAGGTGCGCAGGTTGAGGCGGGAGATCTCATCATTGTTCTTGAAGCGATGAAGATGGAGCAACCACTCAACGCCCACAAGAGCGGCATCGTGACCAACCTCAAGGTCGCAATCGGTGAGACAGTTGCCAGCGCCACTGTCCTCTGTGACATTATTGATGCATGACATCAACCGACATTCTCTATTCAGACCCACTTCAAGCAGCTGTGATTGCAGCATCGGAGATCGCAGCTCGTACCGGCATCGCAGCACATGATGTTGCTCTAGTGATGGGGTCAGGTTGGGTTGGAGCTGTTGATGCACTAGGTACGCCAAGTTATGAGTGCAATGCCGAAGAGATCACCGGATTTTTCCCGCCAGCCGTAGAAGGTCACTCTGGAAAAGTTCGATCATATGAAATCAAAGATGGAGATCGCACAATTCGTGCTCTTGCTTTCTTAGGTCGCACCCACCTCTATGAGGGTAAAGGCATGGAGCCAGTCGTGCACGGAGTTCGTACCGCTGTGAAAGCTGGTTGCAAAGTAATTATCTTGACTAATGCCTGTGGTGGAATCAATACTGCTTTTCACGTTGGGCAACCTGTGCTCATCCGTGATCACATTTCACTTACTGCTCAATCTCCTCTTGTGGGTGCCACATTCGTAGACTTGACTGATCTTTACAGCAAGCGCATTAGAGCGATTATGAAGTCTGCTGACTCATCACTCCAGGAGGGCGTCTACGTACATTGGCGCGGACCAACGTATGAAACTCCAGCAGAAATTCACATGATGCGCACACTTGGTGCAGATCTTGTTGGAATGTCTACTGTTCCTGAAGCAATTGCAGCGCATGCACTCGGTGCGGAAGTTCTCGGTATTTCTCTTGTGACTAATGCAGCTGCCGGTGTTACTGGCGAAAAACTCAATCATGAAGAGGTAATCGCAGCCGGAAAAGCTGCTGCTAGTTCTATGGGAGAGCTTCTAGCAAAAACTATTCCGCAGATCGTCTAGCCTAGATAAGATAAAAGGTATGGACCGCGATTTAACTGCAGAGGTAGAGGCTTGGATTAACGATGATCCTGATCCTGTAACAGCTTTGCGTTTGCAAAAACTTCTAGATAGCGGCGATGAAGATAGGCTCCGCAGCTTTTTCAGCGGCTTTCTCCAATTTGGTACTGCAGGTCTGCGCGGGCCGAATGGCCCTGGCCCTTCGTGTATGAATCGTGCTGTTGTGGGGCGAACTGCTGCGGGAATCGCCGCGTATATGAAGGCTCGAGGCATGACTCGCGTAGTTATTGGTCGCGATGCCAGATATGGCTCTGCCGAATATACAGAAGAAAGTGCTGAAATTTTCAGTGGCGCTGGGATGGAAGTTTTCCTGCTTCCGCGCGCATTACCAACTCCCGTGCTTGCCTACGCCACTACTGCACTTAAAGCAGATGTCGGAGTAATGGTTACTGCCAGCCATAACCCACCGCAAGATAACGGTTACAAGGTATATATCGGACCAGATGCCGATGGCATCGCATATGCATCTTCACAGATAATTAATCCAACCGATGGATTTATCGCAGATGAAATTAGAAAGATAACTTCTTTGAAATCTCAACCTCGAGGTAACTCCTGGACTGTTCTCGATGAGACTCTCATTAACGAATATGTGCAACGCACAGCAGCTCTGGGTACGCGACCTGGCAATCTCAAAATTGTTTACACCGCTATGCACGGTGTTGGGACGCAGACTCTGACGCAAGTCTTTGCGATGGCGGGATTTCCTGATCTGATACTGGTTTCAGAACAAGCTGATCCTGACCCAGATTTTCCTACTGTGGCATTTCCAAATCCCGAAGAACCTGGGGCGATAGATTTAGCACTTGCGACGGCTCGTACACATAACGCCGATCTAGTGATTGCAAATGATCCTGATGCAGATCGCTGCGCTGCAGCTATTAAGGACCGCTCGGGAGATTGGCGAATGCTCCGTGGCGATGAACTTGGCGTCATCTTTGGTGAGTGGATTGCTCGGACATCACCGCAAGGAATCTTTGGAAACTCAATTGTTTCTTCCTCTATTCTTCGGAAAATCAGCGCTCACTATGGGATTGATTTCAGAGAAGTGCTCACTGGCTTCAAATGGCTAGCAAAAATTGAAGATCTCGCTTTTGGTTATGAAGAGGCGATTGGGTATGCAGTCGACTCGGAGACGGTCAACGATAAAGATGGAATATCTGCAGCGATTTATCTCGCACAGATTGCAACCGATCTTGCCGCAGTCGGTAAAGACCTCAACGATCTTCTCGATGAAGTGTGGCTGCGCCATGGCTTCCATGCCACTGAACAGATCTCCATACGCGTAGCTGATATGGGTGCAATTACAGCGTTATTGGCAGGTTTGCGAAGTAATCCCCCGCAAGAGATTGCTGGACGTGCAGTTGAAAGTATTGACGATTTGGCTGCGCCCACCGATGGTCTACCGCCTACAGATGGGCTTCGTCTCTGGTTATCAGGTGGAGTGCGCATCATCATTCGTCCATCTGGAACTGAAGCAAAACTCAAGTGCTATATCGAAGTGATTTCTCCCGATCAGCAATCAGCTGAAGAAGAACTCAATTCTCTACGCGCACCCCTTAAAGCTTTCTTGGGTGCTTAATTTAATTTCGAGGCAGCAATACTTGCAGAATTGACTCTAGCTGTCTTTGATATCAGAGCTGGAAGTCGCAGTGTAATTTCGATGCTCTTATCTGAGATTCCATAACGATGTCCATAGACGCCTAGATCAGCATCTACTTCATCATAGAGGGAGCTGCCAGCAAGAGTTTTGGTGAGCAAGTCGATGAGTGCAAGATCAACACGCTTAACAACTGTGGCAAGTACGAATCTCTTTGTTGCGGCATCGACTGAAAGGAATTGGTCAGGTTCAACAGTGATTATTCCTGAGGGGCTCTTTTTTCTATTTGCATTATTGGATGCGACGATAGCTCCAAATACTTCAGTTGCCGATCCAGTAGTTGTTAAGTAGATGACATCATGGCCAGAGCGAAGCAGTTGAGTTGTTGCAGCACTTGCCGATGATGAGATGTATTTGATCGTTGTGACGATAGATTTATTAGCTGCCTTGGCTCCCGGAGTAAAACCTTTTTCAAAGAGCTCTTTCTGGGAGGCATATCCCACCATCGCTACCTTGCCGGTCTTGCTTGCAAGTGCTGCAGCAAATCCCGCCAAATAAGCACCCTGATTATCGGCAAAGACTATTGATGTCACATTAAGCGCATCAACGGTTGCATCGTTGAGAATTGCAAATTGTGTCTTAGGATATTGCAGTGACAATTCCTTGAGAGTCGCTGCATATCCTGTACCCACTGCAATGACAATTGTGCAATCCTTTTTTACTAGTGAAGTAAGGCGATCTATGCGATCTTTTGCATCCCCTGATGTCACCGTTGTTTCGAGTGTAAATTGCATGTTTTTAGCAGCAACTTTTAGTCCTGCTTGAGCGGCATCATTAAATGAGCTATCTCCCGGGCCACCTGTGTCATATGCCAGACAAATGATCGGAGTTGATGCCTGAGCAAATGGTGTTACCAAAGCAGAGACTGTCAAAGCGGAGATAAGTGTGGCGACGGCAAATTTCTTCATTAGCTGACCACTCCTAACCCCTTATATGTTGCATCAAGTGTTGCACCAGCTACTTCACGGGCTTTGCTGCTACCTGTATGCAAAATATTAATCAAATGTTTCTCGTCTGAGAGTAGATCAAGTGCACGCTGGCGAATTGGTCGCAAGTATTCAACTACGACCTCTGCAACGCTGGATTTGAAATCACCGTAACCCTTGCCTTCAAATTCTTTCTCAAGATCGGCAATGCTGGTTCCACTCAAAGCGCTATGGATCGAAAGAAGATTGCTTATCCCTGGCTTTTCTGCCTGATCAAATTTCACTTCTCTGCCAGCATCTGTAATCGCAGATTTGATCTTCTTCAAATTTGCTTCCGGCGTATCCATAATTTCAATGACTCCTGCAGAAGAGCCAGATGACTTACTCATCTTTGAAGTAGGGTCTTGAATATCATTAATCTTTGCACCGGCCTTTAAAATATAGGCCTCTGGAAGTTGGAATGTTTGACCGTAACGTGCATTAAAACGCCCAGCTAAATCACGAGTGAGTTCAATATGTTGACGTTGATCTTCGCCAACTGGAACCAAATCAGCTTGGTAGAGCAAAATATCTGCTGCCTGCAACATCGGATAAGTGAAGAGTCCTACTCTCGCAGAATCGGATCCGGCCTTGGCTGACTTGTCCTTAAACTGAGTCATGCGACTTGCCTCACCAAAACCTGCCATGCATTCCATAATCCAACCAAGTTGATTATGTTGAGGAACTTGAGATTGCACGAAGAGCGTTGATTTCTCTGGTGAAATTCCAAGTGCTAAGAGTTGCGCCGCCGAAGCGAGTGTTCGCTGACGAAGAAGCGCTGGATCAGTCTCAACGGTGAGTGCGTGAAGATCGACAATGCAGTAAAAAGTATCGTGTGAATCTTGCAGCTCTACCCACTGCTTGACTGCTCCCAAGTAATTTCCGAGATGGAAAGAGTCGCTGGTGGGCTGGATACCCGAGAGGACTCGCTTCTTGCTCATGTGTGTAATTCTCGCATGAAATATCAGTTCCGCGAGATCAATAGTCGCCCTGCGCGCTTACCCTCCATTGTGAGCACTGAGATTCTAATTCCATTGACCTTCACAACATCGCCCTCAACAGGAATTCGTCCTAGAAAGTGCATGACAAAGCCACTTGCCGTCTCGTATGGACCTTCAGGAATTTCTATCCCTGAATCATCAAGTAGGTCCTCAATTGAGACTAATCCATCAACCTCAAAATCTCCTGTGCGTGTTTCAAGGGAAATCTCGTCTTCGTCACCATCATATTCATCGCGAATATCACCAATGAGGCACTCCACAAGATCTTCCAGTGTGACTATGCCATCTGTTCCACCGTATTCATCGAGCACGATTGCAAGATGCTGACGCTGATTACGCATCTCAGTTAACGCTGGCAGCACGCCTTTGGTTCCAGGTAAAAACATTACGTTACGGACGAGTTCTTGAATTTTGCCGCCTGTGCTTACAAGCGTTGTATCCAGTAGATCGCGCACATGGATAAATCCAATCACCTCATCGGTGGAGCCACGGACAACTGGGTAGCGCGAGTGTGCCTTGTCAATTGCAAGATTAATTGCCTTGCCCACTGTGAGTGAGGCGTCAAAGAAATCAACTTCAGTGCGCGGCACCATCACTTCATGAATTTGGCGTTCGGATGCGTTGAAAACTTCTTCAACAATATCCCGCTCTTCATCGGTCAGGGCTGCATGACCCGCGACCAAGTCAAGTAACTCTTCTTCTGACATTGCGCTACGTTGTTCGTTGGGATCAATTCCAAAGATGCGTACAACAAAATTCGTGGAATGTGAAAGCAGCCAGATGATCGGTCTAAACAACTTGGCAGTTAAATCAATGAGCCCAGCGAATAAGAGCGCAATTGGTTCTGTGCGTGAGAGTGCTA
>Ga0247844_1006429_pt1 | contig 14073 bp, 13 predicted proteins | sample LaCtaG_FD_192421 | JGI IMG/M metagenome (GOLD analysis project Ga0247844, IMG submission 192421) | Freshwater microbial communities from meromictic Lake La Cruz, Castile-La Mancha, Spain - LaCruzMarch201714.5m_1 | ecosystem: Environmental > Aquatic > Freshwater > Lake | place: Spain: Castile-La... | reverse complement strand
CACAGGTCAAGGGCATCCACTTGCAAATTCGCACTCGTCCATATGATCTTCGGCAGACAGATTGCTTGTCCGTTTTGGCGACAGAAGCAGACATCATGGCCAGCACGTTGCCGCAAACTGCATTGAGTTTGACGAAGTCTTTGGCCATCGAATGGGCATCTCAAGAACCCAAGGCAGCCGAAAAGTTGCTGCTGCCTCAAAATCGATTGTTGTTTTTAGAGCATGCGGCGCTGTTTTCAAGTCCGGCTGCATGTCGTTTGGGTTTAAACGCCGTCAAGCTCCGGCAGGTCAAGCGAATTGAACACGAACTGCAAAATGCCGACCGAAGTAGGTAGAGCTGGTTGAAGTCAACGATATCGCGGCTACTTGATATGGCCGAACACGATTTTCCACGCTTACCTTGCACCGCCAGCGCGAACTGATGATGATGCGAAACATGCAGATCAACGTCTTGAGGGGTTTGCTGTACGAGTTTGGGCCCACCTTTGCCAAGGCCCGCAAAGCCCTGTTCAGCGAAGTTGAACAAGCCTTGGTTGAGCTGAGTGCTCAGTTGCCTCAGATGGTGGTTGACAGCCTGCGCGAGCAAGTGGCGCGCACCAAGGCCTTGAGCGAAGACATCCTGGCCCTGTAAAACGCCCGGGTCAGCAACTGCGCCAAGATCCCACGATGCAGCGCATCGCCCAGATACCGGGCGTGGGCTTGCTCACCGCCACTGCGGCCATTGCCACCATGGAAGAGGCCAGTGCGTTCAAATCGGGGCGCGAGTTCTGTGCCTGGCTAGGGCTGGTGCCCAAGCAAAATGGCATTGGCGGCAAGGTGCATTTGGGCAGTATCTCCAAGCGGGGAGGCACCTACTTGCGCACGCTGAGCATTCACGACGCGCGAAGCGTGCTGGACCAGGCCAAAGAGCCGGGGCCATGTCTTGATGGGCTCAAGGTCCGCAGGCCTGCCAATGTCGTGGCGGTGGCGCCGGCGGCCAAGATGGCGCGCACGATCTGGGCCGTGACGGCCAAAGAGCAAAGTTACCAAAGGGGCTATCAAAGTGTCAGGCCAAGCGCTGCGGTGCAGGCGGTGTGACGCTCAAAAGCCAATGAATTAACCCACACCCCCCAACCGAAAGGGTATGGTCAGATTTTGAAAGGTAGCAATGCAGTAAAGAGCCAAGTGATTTGAAACAGGTCAGACCGAGGGCAAGCCAAAACTGAACCCCGTACCGGACATCAAAAGTCCGCCATCGAGATGAGGAGTTTGTCCGCGAATATGCATCAGGGCCAGCGGGTAAGTGCGGGAAACCGTACGAACCACGCGATCAAGGCCGGATATGAGTTAAGCAGCCGACTTCTTCACAACACAGGACAAATGCTTCTTGCTATGCCCGGGAGGCATCCATAAATACGGGATGAGCGGCTGACTCTCGTCAGTCCACCGAATTGTTTGCAATCCTAAAGCGCCGACATCCGGCGCGTCATGTAGATCCTTGATCAAACAACTCAAGCCTTCAGTGCGGCCTTGACTTGCTCCATGCGGTCTTGACCCCAGAACATTTCATCGCCTACAAAAAAGCTAGGGGCACCAAACACGCCGCGCTCCACGGCCTTCATCGTCACGGCCTTGAGTTGGTCTTTGGTGGCTTGGTCATTCGCCATGGCCAGCAAGGCCGCCGCGTCAAATCCAGCTGCGGTCAACATCTGTCCGACGGTGGCCGGGTCATTCAAATTGAGGGAGTCCACCCAAATCGCTTGGTACACCACATCCATGAAATTCTGCAAACGCGGGTCGTTGTGCATTTGCAATGCGGTCACCATCCGCATCAGCGTGGTCGTGATGATCGGGAAGTGGGGATTCGTGTTCAAGGGCACGCCATACCCATCGGCAAAGCGCTTGAAGTCCACAAAGACATACCGCCCCTTGGCGGGCACGGTCATGGGCGAGGCATTGCCCGTGGCCTGAAACACTCCACCCAGCAGCATGGGCAGCAAGTTGGCTGAGGCCCCGGTTTCGGTGCACATCTTGGGCAACTGGGTATGGGCCAAGTAGGAGGCCAAACTGCCAAAGTCAAAGTAAAAATCAAAGGTTTTCATGGGTGTCTCCTGAGTTATCAAAACTTTTCTATGTAGGGGCGTAAATCGAGTTCATGCGTCCAGGCGTCGCGGGGTTGCTGGTGGAGCATCCAGTAGGCATCGGCGATGTGGTCGGGGTTCAAAATGCCGCCCTCGTCCTTGAGTGCGTAGCGCTGAGGAAATTGTGTGCGGATGAACTCGGTGTCGATCGCGCCATCGATGATGGTGTGTGCCACATGAATGCCCATGGGTCCCAGTTCGCGGGCCATGCTTTGCGCCAGTGAGCGCAAAGCCATCTTGCCACCCGAAAAGCCTGCAAAATGCGCGCTGCCGCGCAGCGATGCGGACGCGCCCGTGAAGATGATCGTCCCTTTGTGGGCCTTGCCGCTCACAGCCAATTCTTCTCGACTGACCATGCGCTTGGCCACTTCACGACCGGTGAGAAAACCCGCCAAACACGCCATCTCCCACATTTTGGTGTAGCGCCGCGCGGTCTCGGTCAAGATGCTGTTGGGCGAGTTGGCACCGATGTTGAACACCATCACCTCGATCGGACCGATGCTGGCTTCGATGTGTTCGACCAATGCGATCACATCGTCTTCCTTGCGCGCATCGGACCCGAACCCATGGGCCACACCCCCGTCTTGTCGGATCTGCGCCAACAGGGGCTCTAATTTGTCCAGTGTGCGGCGGGTGGCGCAGAGGGTGTAACCCTCGCGTGCAAAACGCCTGGCCACCGCACCCCCCGTGGCATCACCTGCACCAATGACCAGACAGACTTTGGACATGGGAACTCCTTATTCCACGCGAAAGGTCAAGCCTGCATGGGCTTGCAAGCGATCGATCAGTTTTTGTCCCATGCTGGAAGCTGGGGTCCAGATGCCGCCGGGTGTTTGGGGAGCGTCTTGGAGCAGGCAGATGGCCGCTTCGCTGATCATTTTGGAGGTGCTGCCGTAGCCAGGGTCACGGTCGCCTTGCACGCTCACGCGGCAGGTCTGACCGGCAGGGTTGTGGCCGATGAACAAAACGTCGTAAGAGCCGGCATCGCGCTCTGCACGCGAGGGGCCTTCGCCAGGTTGCAATACATCCGCACCGCTCATGCTTTTATCCGCCGCAATCGCCTCGGCTACGGCTTGGCCTTTGTCGCCCGGGCCAGTGATGACCATTTCGTCGTAGACAAAGTCCGCCCCCCAAGCTTGATTGAGCAAAAAGTTGGAGCGGTGCACATTGCGGGTGTTGATGGTGGCCATTACAAAGGGGGCCACCCACACCTCAAGCACCTCATCGACCATGGGTTTGTGCGCGGTCGGTTGCTTGGGGCCGGTAAATCCAGGTGTTAATGAGAAAGGATTTTTCAGCAAGTCCAGCACACCAGGCTGGCTGGCAGCGGCCGCCATGGTGGCTTTGAAGCTGGCCGCCGTGCCCCCCGAAAAAGTCCCTTTCATCTTGCGCACACGGCCCCGCACGCGCGAGGCGGGCGTGCCAAAACGCTGTTGCATTTCGCCCTGCAGCATCAACACCCCCAGATCAAAGGGAATGGAATCAAAACCGCAGGAGAACACAATGCGCGCCCCGCTGGCCTGCGCAGCGGCATGGTGCGCGTCGATCATCTGGCGCATCCAGGCCGGCTCGCCGCACAGGTCCACGTAGTCCACACCGGCCTCGGCGCAGGTTTTGACCAAGCCACTGCCGTACAACTGGTAAGGCCCCACCGTGGTCAAGACCAAGCGGGTGCGGGCCATCAAGGCCTGCAGGCTGGCCGGGTCTTCGCTGTCGATCACCACCAAAGGCGTGTCAGCGGGGGCACCCACTTCGTCACGCACAGCCGCCAGTTTGCTGGCACTGCGCCCACCCATGGCCCAGCGCAGGCCGGATGGTTGCTTGAGTAAATACTCAATCACCAAGCGACCGGTAAATCCGGTGGCGCCATGCACCACGATGTCAAATTCTTTCATTCATGCTCTTTCATTCATGCATCAATCAGGTCATGCCATCCCTGTTTTTTGTGACAACGCCAAAACAACAACTTCTCTGTCGCTCAGGATCGGAAATTAATCCTATCACCTCATTTCGGAACGCAAGTCCCCTAAAGCAATTGCTGGGCGGCAGCCGTGACATCCCGGTCAAGGTGTGTGTAGCACCACCGACCAAGATGGCCGAGTCCCACGCAGCCACGGGCATCGTGAACAATTGCGGCCCTTCGCGGCCGTTTTGCATGAAGCGAAAAAACCTGCTCGAAATTTATTAGCCGATCAGCACATCCACTGTCGAGGCGTTTTTTCTCAAAACAGGCGGTAGCGTTCTTAGCATCACAAGTCTCGCCAGCGCAAGCACGGGAATTCCCTAGTCAACTATTGAATATGGCCGCTGCATACCAAGGCCATTACTGTAAAAATCATTACAAAATAAAGGAAAATCCATGTCAATTGTTTTGCAAGACTTGCTTGCCAGCGGGGCAAATCCTGCGCCTGCGATTTCAGCGCCAGCGCGTTTACCGTTAAATTTTGGCGCCTTACGTGCGTTGATTGCCACCACCATTGAGCAGCTCAATGCGTTGGGCATTGGCCGCAACGACCGGGTGGCGATCGTGCTGCCCAACGGCCCGGAGATGGCAACCTGTTTCATGGCCTGTGCCAGCAGCGTGACCAGTGCACCCTTGAATCCGGCTTACCGCGCCGATGAATTCGAGTTCTATTTGAACGACCTTCATGCCAAAGCGTTGATTGTTGAACAGTCCAGCACCTCACCGTCCATTGCCGTTGCTGAAAAGCTGGGCGTGCGCATCATTGACTTGGTCGCCGACCCAGAGCAGCCTGCAGGCCACTTCACCCTGACCCCACGCGACGGCAAGCTGGCAGGATCTGCCGCAGCCCACGGCGGTTACGCTTTGGCCGGGGATGTGTCCATGGTGCTCCACACCTCGGGAACCACGTCGCGGCCCAAGATCGTGCCGCTCACGCAAGGCAATTTGGTGGCGTCGGCCACCAACATCCGCAACAGTCTGCAGTTTGTGCCCGAGGATTGCGGCCTCAACGTCATGCCGCTGTTTCACATTCACGGCCTGATCGCCGGCGTGCTGGCGCCCCTGGCGGCTGGTTCGCAAGTCTTTTGCACTCCAGGTTTTAATGCCCTGAAGTTTTTCGCTTGGATGGATGAGGCCCGGCCGACCTGGTACACCGCCGTGCCCACCATGCACCAAGCGATTGTGAGCCGGGGCAAAGGCAATGCCGATGTCATCGCACGCAACCCGTTGCGCTTTTTGCGTTCGTCCTCGTCTTCCATGCCGCCGCAGGTGATTCAGGAGCTTGAAGCGCTGTTCCATGCCCCGCTAATAGAAGCCTACGGCATGACCGAGGCTACGCACCAGATGGCCTGCAACCCGCTGCCCCCGGGTGTGCGCAAACCGGGCATGGTAGGCATTGCCGCTGGTCCCGAGATTGGCATCATGGACACCGAGGGCGGCCTGTTGCCACGAGGTGCCACTGGCGAAATCGTAATCCGTGGCGCCAACGTGACGGCCGGTTACGAGAACAACCCCAAAGCCAATGAAGAGGGCTTCACACATGGGTGGTTCCGCACCGGCGACCAAGGCGTGATGGACGCAGACGGGTACATCAGCATCACTGGGCGTCTGAAGGAAATCATCAACCGCGGTGGTGAAAAAGTCAGCCCTCGCGAGGTGGACGAGATTTTGATGGACCACCCCGCCGTGGCCCAAGTGGTCTGTTTTGGCATGCCGCACCCCAAATTGGGTGAAGAAGTCGCAGCGGTTGTGGTGCTGCGCGAGGGTCAGAGCGCCACCGAACGTGAACTGCAGGCCTTTGTCAGTTCACGGGCCGCAGATTACAAGGTGCCCAAGAAAATTTTGTTCATGGACGAAATCCCCAAGGGCGCCACCGGCAAGCTTCAGCGCATCGGGCTGGCGGCCAAACTGGGGCTCGGCGGCTGAAGGATTTGGCCGCCACGATAAGAAATTTTTAATAACCAGGAGACTTGACTATGCAATGGCTTCGATTGATCGGTAGGGTAAAGTTTAGTTTTGTGTTGGTTGCGGCTGGCCTTGGCTGTGCAGCCCATGCTTGGGAGCCCACCAAGCCGGTTGAGTTTGTCGTCCCCGCAGGCACGGGTGGCGGAGCGGACCAGATGGCCAGGTTCATCCAGGGCGTGGTCGCCAAGAACAAACTCAGTCCCCAGCCCATCATTGTGGTGAACAAATCAGGCGGTGCGGGTGCCGAGGGCTTCCTCGACGTCAAGGCCGACAAGGGCAACGCACACAAAATTGTGATCACGCTGTCCAACCTGTTCACCACGCCTTTGGCGACGGGCGTGCCTTTCAATTGGCGCGACCTCACCCCGGTGTCCATGTTGGCGTTGGACCAATTTGTCCTGTGGGTCAACGCAGACGCACCCTACAAGACCACCAAGGACTACCTTGCAGCCGTCAAGGCTCAGCCTGACAAGACCTTCAAAATGGGCGGTACCGGCTCCAAGCAAGAAGATCAGATCATCACCGTGCTGCTGGAAAAGACGCTGGGCAAGAAGCTCATCTACATCCCGCTCAAGGGGGGTGGCGATGTGGCGGTGCAACTGGTCGGCAAACACATTGATTCCACGGTGAACAACCCCATTGAGGCCGAATCCCACTGGCGCTCTGGCGCACTGCGCCCGCTGTGTGTGTTTGACAAAGAACGCCTGCCCTACAAAGCCAAAATCACGGCCACACAGTCCTGGAGTGATGTGCCTCCATGCGGGGCAGCTGGCTTGCCCGTGGAGTACCTGATGCTGCGCGGCATCTTCATGCCACCCGGCGTATCTGCCGCCCAGACCAAGTACTACGTGGATTTGTTCAATAAAGTGCGCGCCCTGCCGGAGTGGCAAGAATTCATGCAAAAAGGGGCCTTCAAGCAGACCGCGATGTCAGGCAACGATTACTTCGAATGGCTGGGTCGCAACGAGCAGCTGCACCGCGAGTTGATGAAAGAAGCTGGCTTTATTGCCAAGTAAGGCCTGCAATGAATGAAAACTCCACCAAAACGGACGCAGAATCCGCCAACGACCCCAAGACGCGCGGACCTGAGGTGGTTGTCGCTTTGATGCTGTTGGCCCTGGGCGTGCTGGTGGTGGTCGACAGCTTGCGCGTGGGCATTGGCTGGGCCGATGACGGTCCACGATCGGGCTATTTTCCGTTTTACATCGGCATGGCTTTGTGCGCGTCCAGCGCCGCGATTCTGGGGAGTACCCTGTGGCATTGGCGTTCATTGGACGAGGTTTTCGCCGAGCGCAGCCAGATTGCCACCGTCATGGCCATGCTGATTCCCATGACCATTTACATTGTGACGATGTTGTGGATGGGCATTTACGTCCCCTCCGCTTTGCTGATCGGCTACTTCATGCGACGCCACGGGCACTTCGGCTGGCGCGTGACAGCTTCGGTATCTCTGACGGTACCTGTCGTATTTTTTCTGGTTTTTGAACGCTGGTTCCTAGTGCCATTGCCCAAGGGTCCACTGGAAAATTTGCTGGGGCTTTAATGGAAGAAATTAATAACCTGATGCAGGGTTTCGCAGTGGCGATGACACTGCCCAACCTGGCCTACATGTTCATCGGCGTCACATTGGGTGTACTCATTGGCGTGCTGCCCGGCCTGGGGGGGGCCAACGGCATTGCCATCTTGCTGCCGCTGACGTTCACGATGAACCCGACCTCGGCCATCATCATGCTGTCGTGCATCTATTGGGGTGCACTGTTTGGTGGTGCCATCACGTCTATTTTGTTCAATATCCCCGGAGAGCCGTGGTCGGTGGCGACCACCTTTGACGGCTACCCCATGGCCCAGCAGGGACGTGCGGCACAGGCGCTGACAGCGGCCTTTACCTCGTCCTTTGTGGGTGCACTTTTCGCGGTAATCTTGATCACCTTCCTGGCCCCTGTGCTGGCCAAGTTTGCCCTCAAGTTCGGTCCGGCCGAATACTTCGCGGTGCAACTCCTGACCTTCTGCAGCTTTGTGGGCATGAGCAAAGAACCCGCAGCCAAGGTCATCGCCGCCATGATGCTGGGTTTTGCGCTGGCAGCGGTGGGCATGGACACGGTCACCGGGCAATTGCGCATGACCTATGGCTATCCCGAACTGCTCAAGGGCTTTGATTTCCTGATTGCGGTGATCGGACTGTTTGGCATCGGAGAGATTTTGTTGACCATGGAAGAGGGCCTGGCCTTCAAAGGCAAAAGTGCCAAACTCAATCTGCGCGTGGTGCTGCAGACTTGGGCTGAGTTGCCGCGCCAATGGCTCAACTTTTTGCGCTCGACCGCCGTGGGCTGCTGGATGGGCATCACACCCGGCGGTGCCACACCTGCGTCGTTCATGAGCTACGGCATGGCGCAACGCATGTCCAAAGACCCGGCGTCCTTTGGCAAAGGCAACATTGAGGGGGTTGTGGCCCCCGAGACTGCGGCGCATGCGGCCGGCACATCGGCGCTGTTGCCCATGCTGACGCTGGGTATTCCGGGCTCTCCGACGGCCGCTGTGCTGTTGGGCGGCCTGATGATCTGGGGCCTGCAGCCCGGCCCCATGCTGTTTGTAGAGCACAAGGACTTTGTGTGGGGGCTCATTGCCTCCATGTATTTGGGCAACATCGTCGGGCTTGTGGTGGTGCTGACCACCGTGCCGTTCTGGGCGGCGTTCCTGCGTATTCCTTTCTCGGTGATTGGCCCGGTGATCGTGGTCATCTGTGCCATCGGTGCTTACACCGTCCACAGCTCCATGTTTGATGTGGTGATGATGCTGGTCTTTGGGGTTATGGGCTACCTCTTCAAGAAGCTCAAGTACCCGCTGGCGCCACTGGTCCTCGCGTTGGTGCTGGGTGATATGGCCGAGGCGAGCTTTCGGCAGTCCATGCTGTTGTCCCAAGGCAGCTTGTCGATCTTCTGGTCCAACCCGCTGGTGGGTGTCATCACGGGCCTGGCTTTGTTGTTGTTGCTCTGGCCACTGGTCAGTGCAGTCAAGGGTATGCTGATGCGCAACAACAACGTTAAGGTGGGGTCCTCCTAATGAAAATAGCGGTGGTCGGTGCAGGTGCGATTGGGGGTTATTTGGGGGCCAGGCTCTCAGCCGCAGGTGAAGACGTGACCTTTATTGCGCGCAACCGCAATCTGGCGGCGATTCAGGCCAACGGTTTTCACCTCATCCTGGAAGACGGAACCGCGCTTCACGCACCTGCGGCCAAAGCCGTCGAGCGCATGTCAGAAGCTGGCGTGCAAGACGTGGTGTTGCTCACCGTCAAAGCCCACCAGGTCGTCGACCTGATGCCAGAACTGGGCGCACTATTGGGCCCCAAGACGTTGCTGGTGACCATGATCAACGGCATTCCCTGGTGGTACTTCCAAAAACTGGAAGGGGACTATTCCGGGCGCAGCCTCGAGAGCGTAGACCCCAACGGCCGCCTGGCGCAGGCGATCGCGCCCGAGCACATCATCGGCAGTGTGGTCTACCCGGCAGCCGAGCTGATCGAGCCAGGTGTCGTGCGGGTCATTGAAGGCAACCGCTTCACACTGGGGGAGCTCGATGGCAGTCGCAGCGAGCGCATCGAGGCGCTTTCTCAAGTGATGATGCGCGCTGGCTTCAAGGCCCCTGTCTCGAAAGATATCCGCAGCGAAATCTGGCTCAAGCTGTGGGGCAATCTGAGCTTTAACCCCATCTCTGCCCTGACCCATGCGACGCTGGAAGACATCTGCACCTTCGGTCCGTCCCGCGAGCTGGCCGCCAACATGATGACGCAAGCGCAAAGCGTTGCCGAAAAACTGGGGGTGCAGTTCAAGGTATCGCTCGACAAACGCATTGCAGGCGCGCAGGCGGTGGGCGCGCACAAAACATCCATGTTGCAAGACGTGGAAGCTGGCAGGGCCTTGGAGCTCAATGCATTGGTGGGCTCGGTCGTTGAATTGGGCCGCATCACCGGAACACCAACCCCAACCATCGACGCGATCTATGCGGCAACCCAACTGCTGGCCCACACGATGGCCCAGCACAAAGGCCGTCTGCAGCTTTTACCCGTATCGGTTTGACAAAGTGCCGATGCCGTCGATCAGCACCTCCACCGTGGCGCCAGCCTTTATCGGCAAAACACCGAGAGACGTGCCGCAGTAAATGAGATCGCCTGGATCAAGCGTCATGTCGTGCGAGAGGTGGGATACGATTTGCGCCGGGCTGAAAAACATGTCGCTGAAAGCATAGTTCTGGCGCTCTCGGCCGTCCACCAGCGTGCGCAGATGGCCATTTGCGGCATCGAAAGCAGTGTCAATCACCGGCCCGAAGGCCGCAAAGCCGTCAAAGCTTTTGGCGCGCGTCCATTGGGGAAACGATGCATCGCGGTGGATGAGCTCGAGCGCCGTGACATCGTTGCCGCAGGTGTAGCCAAAAATGTGTTGGGGTGCATCTTGCACAGTGACTTGGCGTGCGGTGGTGCCCATCACCAGCACCAGTTCTCCCTCAAACACCACACGCCCGGGGTAGCTCGATGGCACGGCAATCGCTTGCTGGTGGCCCGCCGCTGCGCCGGGTGACTTCATGAAATAAAGGGGTTCTGTGGGTGCCGACCAGCCATTTTTTTCTGCAGCTGCTCGAAAATTGTTCCAGAGCCCGATGATTTTTCCGGGTACGCAGGGGGGTAACCATTGCAAGCCGTCAGCTACCACGGTGTTGCCGGTCGGCGCAAAGGCTTCGAACAGGGCACCGCCATGTTCATGAACCGTCTGCTGCTCCAGCACACCTGTCATCACCTTGCCATCTCGTAAGTACCGCAACCACTGCATCGCATGCTCCATGGGTCTATGCCAAATGTCAGTGTAAACAATCCGATGGTGTCCAGGTGTCCTTGCCTTGAGATGGATCAATCCAATTCTTCTGAAGTCGCCCCATGCACTGATCTTTCTGCAATGGAATTGCCTGACCGTTTGCCAACCCGTGTATCGTTTCGAAGGCGGCTGATGTGCGTTTCCGTGCGCTTCTTCGAGCCTGATGCCCTGATTCTTTTGGCCCCCTTTTTTGAGTGGCCTTCAACCAGAACCTTGTGGAGACTTTTTTAATGGCTGCTCCCTTTTACCGCTTCAGAGCAGGCACTTTCTTTGCCGCCATGGCTTTCATGACCACGGTGCATGGCCAATCAGACTGTCGGCCAGCGCCCTTGGGCGTAGCTCAATTGGTTGAAATTCGGCCTGGATTTCATCGGGTCCAGGGTCTATTGGCGGAGTTTGATCCGTGCCATCGATCCGTCCAATTGTCGATGCCGGGTTTTTTGGCGGACAAACTGGCGGACAAGCCGCCCCTGATGATCATTGCGCATGGCGGCAATGGCCCTGGGTCGGCCGAGCAGGAAATGGTTCGCCGTATGAATGCCCGAGGGGTGGCCACTTTGTTGTTTGATGCCTACGAGATGAACGGTTTTCAGTACCGTGGAACCTCGCTGTTTCTGACCGGTACCACCAATGAATCGCGCCAGCGCATGATCTTCAAATCTACGCTTGGTGCCTATCACTGGATCAGACTAAACCCCCGCGTTGACACCACGCGCCTTTACATCCACGGACTGTCCAATGGGGGCAGTGTGGCCCTGAACATGGCCGCGGTGGTCGACCCCGCACATGTCCGGGTCGTGTTCGCCGAGGGGGCGCCTTCGGCTGGAATCGGCATGCCTGATCAGATTCGGGTCCCACTGAAAATGGTGTTCGGCAAAATGGACAACTACGGAGGCAGGACCCAAGACGACTGGATGCACCTGCGCACCGACCCGTGTGTGGTCAATCAGCCCGCCGAAGGCGCAGCTGCGGGGACAGCCCAGCGCTGCAGCCTGCGGGTCAATCCAGCGTCGCAGGGGCTTTCGCCTTACCAATGGGCAGAGCAACTCAAGGCGGAAGGCCAGCCGGTTGAATTTTGGTTCTACGGTGACGCGGCGCATGGTTTGCTGGCGGGAGCGATCGATCGCGGCATGCGCACCTACGGTTACGGTCCAACAGCCTCACAGCGTTATGGCTGGATTGGCGCGAGCTCGAAAGCGGCCAACCTTTTTGTTGCGGATCTCATGGGATCCATCAAGGCGAGCTATCCCTAGAGCCGATGGGCGTCGAAGAGGCCTTGTTTTCGCTCTGCACCAGAGTTGGCCCATCGGCGCATGTTTGATCGGCTGAGCCATGTCCCTGCGGTGACCATGGTCAATGGAGAGGGCCCGGAGCATGGCCAGCGCACAGCGTAAGGTGTAGGCACTTTTTGGAGATCCTATGCTGAATCGTCGTCATTTTTTGGGTGCTGGCATGGCCGGAGTCAGCGCGCTGGCTTTTTCTTCTGTCTGGTCGCAAAACACCCCCCAATTTGGTCTTCCGGCCATGCCCGCGGTGGGTTTCAGGCGCATGAAACTGGGTTCTATGGAAATCATTGCGCTCAATGACGGTGCCGTGCGCCGCCCACTGGGTCAGGAATTTGTGCCCGCTGTGCCGCTGGACCAGGTCAAGGCGCTGCTGGCCACGCAAAACTTGCCCACTGATTACATCGATGTCCCTTACACCGCCTTTTTGCTGATCGATGGCAACCAGCGTTACTTGTTCGATACCGGTTTTGCCGACAATGGCCCGCCGACCACCGGCAAACTGTTGGGCAACTTGGCGGCGGCAGGCTTCAAGCCTGAGGACATCAACAACGTGGTGTTGAGCCATTTTCATGGCGACCACATCAATGGTGTTCGATTTAAAAATGGCAATTTGGTTTACCCGAATGCACGCGTGCATGTGCCTGCCCCTGAGCTCGCTTTCTGGACGGATGAAGCCCGCATCGCGGCAGCGCCAGCGCAAATGCAAGGCGCTTTTGGCGCTGTCAAGCGCGCCTTGACGGGGCTGACGTCAGACCAGTTGGTCAAGTTTGAGCCGGGCAGCACACTGGCCCCGGGCCTGCAGTCGGTGGCCGCGTTTGGCCACACACCGGGCCACACCTTATTCACGGTGCGCTCTGAAGGTCAATCGTTTGCCTACGTGGCCGACATCACCAACGTGCCATCCTTGTTTGCGCGCAACCCCGATTGGGCCGTGCTGTTTGACATGAACCCCGACATGGCCCGCCAAAGCCGCCGCCGCATTTTCGAGATGCTGGTCAAGGAAAAAATGATGGCCGGCGGCTTTCACTTTCCGTTTCCGGCATTCGGCACGATCGAGCCAGCGGGCAATGGGTACCAATTTGTGCCTGTAGCCTGATCACTGCACCCATTTTTGACCATCTCACGCAGGCATTCGATGCGCAATTCCAAGACAAGCGTGCCCCAATCGGGGCTCGTGCAAGCGGACTCCTTGGCCATCTCGGGTCCTGAGAACAAGCACGTGCCGCTCGCCGATGCCCAGGGCCTGACACCTCCAGAAAGCGCGGATCAATCTCAGGCTCTTCGGTATGCATTGCCTGCAGGTTTGGTGGTATTCCTGAGCGCTTGTGGCGGCGGCGGAGGCAGTGCTGCCCCCGCCCCGGAAGTGCTTCCCCCCAGCGGGATTTCCCAAAGCCAGGCGTCCCGATTTCTCCAGCATGCTCAGTTCAGCGCCCGCTACGATGACATCAAAGCGGTCCAGACGCTGGGTTATGCCCCTTGGTTGGCCCAAGCCATGTCAAGGCCCAACAGCCTAGGCGGTTGGGAATGGCTCAAGGCCAAAGGCTACGACGCCATCAACACGGAAGAATATTTTTTCAAAGACAACCTGACCAACTACATGGTCTGGTACCAAGTTATGGCTTCGCCGGACCAGGTCAGACGACGGGTTGCTCTGGCTTTGTCTGAATTTTTCGTGGTGTCGGGCAACGGTCTGCAACTGAACTGGCCCGCTTTCCACATGGCCCGCTATTGGGACCTTTTGTGTGAACATGCCTTCGGCAATTTCCGAACATTGCTCGAGCACATCACACTCAGCCATGCGATGGGTTCGTTTCTGAACACGCTGGGCAATCAGAAGGAGGACCCTCAATCGGGCCGAGTACCTGATGAGAATTTTG
>Ga0247844_1006421_pt1 | contig 14088 bp, 19 predicted proteins | sample LaCtaG_FD_192421 | JGI IMG/M metagenome (GOLD analysis project Ga0247844, IMG submission 192421) | Freshwater microbial communities from meromictic Lake La Cruz, Castile-La Mancha, Spain - LaCruzMarch201714.5m_1 | ecosystem: Environmental > Aquatic > Freshwater > Lake | place: Spain: Castile-La... | reverse complement strand
TCGGGCCTTGCCTGGCAGGCGGGCTGAGACCAGCTCTTCTACACTGCAGCAGCTTCAGGTACTTTCACTCTCCTTGCAGAGTGCTTTGCACGTTTCGGTCGCCCTACTTGTGCAATATCGGTCACCAGCCGTGTAGAGGGATTCTCCCTGAGACACCCCAGGAATCATCGGGCTGCACTTTCAAGCAGCCTTACACAGGAGGAGGCAGCAAGCCGCAGGGAGCACCCCGCTGAGCCATTCCGAGAAGAGCGACTGCGTTCACACCAGGATTTCACCTTCGGTACGCCTCGCAGGGAGCTCTTCCTAGCTCCTGCTCCATCGCTCCACATCTCTCCCCGGAGAGGGAGAGGGAAAGCTCCGCTGGAGGTGTCCCCGCAGCTCGTGCATCCAAGCCCCGCACGGTCAGCGCGTGGGAGTCGCCCACGAAGGGTAGCCCCGTAGCCCAGGCCGCCGTCAGGAGGCAAGCCTCCCTCCGGCCCCAGGACGCAGAAGGCTCCCTTGCTTCACTCGCGACCAGCGGAGGCGTAGCACCTTGCGGTTCTCACGTTTCTCTCGCCGTTACTGAGAGAGACACGGTGGTCTTCTCTTCCTCTGCCAAAAGATATGCTTAAGCTTGACAGGTCACTCTCCGATGCCGTCAGGAAGCTCCACGAAGAATCTCTCCTCTGGACAGGCTCCCCGCACTCTCCGCCCTGCTTTTCCCGTCCCCTCCCCCAGCTCGGGGGGAACCACTCTCGGGGGAAAGCGAGGTCGGTGAGGGGGAAGCTAGTCCAGCCGAGCGATCGCTGCGCCGCGAATCAACAGGAAGCAGACTGCAGAGGTGAGCCGAGAAGGGAGCACAGAGTCGAGCGCCTCTTCCCCCCCTCGCACTCGAGAAGAGGGGGAAAATCGGCGGACAACCCCATGGCGCGGTCCTCCCAATGCATTCCCTCGTCCTTCGGTTCGCTCTGTGCCTCGCCGCTACTCGAAGCGTCTCTGGGTGGTGTGTCCTCCCGTCAGGGGCTGCCCCAAGAGGGGGTCCGGCTCATTCCGTCCCGTGGTGTCTTCCAGGAAGCTGCCAGGTCATGCCACGCCAAGCTTCTCAGAGGTTTCGGAAGGGGCATCTCCCTCTCCCTGTCTCGGTCCCCAGGCCTGCACAAGGGGTGCAGGCTAGGGGACGGAGGGAGACACGCCCTCCCGTCCTGCTCTCCGTCTCCGATTCCGCAGGGTGGTTCTCTCCTCGGCCCACAGCTCTCGAACTCTGGGGATGGCGCTTCAGGGCACACACAGGGTAAAAGAGACCCCCCTCGCTCACTAAAGGGAGGTTCCGCCACCCTGCGCTGTTCTCGGTGTGCCCCACAGCTCTCTCTGTGCGCCCTGCTCTCCCTCTTCCCCAGAGCGCGGCCGAGGAAGCGGCTAGCATCCGTTCTTCCAGGAAGCGGGGGACGGCGGACCCCCTCTGCTCTCGTACTCTTGCGGCAGAGCCCCCCTGGTCTCCCAGAGGAACACACACCTCTCCATGGCACAAGGAAGGACTCCGGAGGCGGCTCAGAGATCTCCCCACCCCTTCTCTCTAGATGGGTGGACAGACGCTCTGCTCCGGACTCTCGCTCTTCTCCGTCTGCATCCGGCGTTCGCCACAGGCTCTCTTCGCTGCGGAGTGCTCAAGGACTATTCCACCTTGCTGGGGGTGGCCCACCAGCAGCTCCCCCACATCCCAGTCTGGGTCTCCCTCTTCCTTCCACTCCACAAAGCCATGTCTCTCCCTCCCCCGCCCGCAGAGGCGGAGGGGAGGGGGCGACGGATGGAGTCAAAGGCGAGTCCCAGTGTGGGGGGGGCGCCGAGAAGCCGCCCTCTCAGACAACGCAGAGTGTCCTTCACCGTCGTCGGGGCCCTCTCCCTCTCTCGGTCGCTGCTCGAATCGCGATAGAGAGGTACAGGGCACCCGTCCACCAGCTCTGGGAAACTTCCTGAGACACGGGAAAGCCCTCTCCGTCCCCGAGGGGAGGAAAGGGCCTGCAGGCTGCGTTCGAAGTCATTCCTCCTCCATGTGCTTGCATCGCGGGACGCTGCGACTCGGCAAACCATATCGGGGTCGACTCCGTTCTTCCTCACGGCTGGTGCCAAGGCATCCACTGCTGCAGTGAACTCCAGGGGAAGGGGGCAAGAGAGCCAGGGGAGTACACTCCGCAGGGACAGAGAGGGCCAGCTTCCCAAAGCGCCAGCGCCTCCCCCTCCCCCACTTCTGCGGCTCCTGACTCTCCACCCCCTCGAGATGGGCGGTACAGGATTGGGTCTCTGGTGCATTCCCCTTCCGTGGGAGCGGGCCGAGACGGCGACTCCCGCTCTAGAGTACTGGGCTCGCCCCGGGGAACTCTCTCCAGCCGTTCACACCGTGGTCCTCTTACCTTCCCTTCCAAGGTCTCACCCAGGTCTCGCGGCTCCGGTCTCCCAACTCTCACGCCAGCCTCCCCATCGGCCCACACCTCTCACCCCCACCCCACTTCGCCGGTCTGCCGGGACTCGGCTACGTGGAGGGGGAAGGGCCGTGGCGCTCTGTGCGCTAAGGGGAAGCAGGGTGCGACTGAGAGAAAGACCCAGGGAAACAGCGGCAGGGAAAGCCACGGGCGAAGGCAGCCCACGGGGCTCTGCTCTCGGAACCCAAGTCCTCTGCACCTCTCCACGGTGACTGCCGAAACCCTCGGAGCGCCATTCTCAAGGGAGGGGTCTCCCCCCCCGAACCCACTTGCCGCCCCCCCTCCCCGGGCACCCAGGGGTGCCCGTGCAGAAGGAGAGTTGGAAGCCGGGTGGGGAGGGAGAGAGCCCGGAATCGCTACTGTGACAGCCGAAACCAGAGGGCCATTCTCAGTGTTCTCCGATTTCAGCCCACTGCAAGGTGCCAAAGGGGCACACACCACCCGAATCCCAGGTATTCGGGGGAAAGGTAAAGCCAACGCAGAGAGAAGCCCTCGGCTCAGGAAGAGGTCCTTTCACGGGTGCTCGCTCCCTTCCCCACCCCGCCGCCGCCGTTCTCCCTCTCCGTCGGCACCCGAGGGTTGCCCCGGGGTGTCCTCAGGGGAGAGAGGGAAGCGGGGGGGAGCAGCAACACCCCTCCCAGCTGCGCTCCGTTCCGGTGGGTCGGCAATCCGGCAGGGAGGGGAGGCCCAGGGGACCCCCGATCCCTCTCTCCGTGGTGACTGCCCTGAGACTTCCCCTCCCCCCACACCCTCAAAGGGGTGGGGGGTCAGCAAGCCTCCTCTCTCCAGGCAGCCCCCACAGAAAGCCCCATGGACGCCCCCCACCGCCGCACGCCCTCGGTCCCCCCGCATCCTCCATCTCTGCCCCTCTCTCAGTGGGGCAAGGACAGGAAGAAGCCGGGGACTCCCTCGAGAAGGGCCACACGGCGGACAGAGAGCCCACAGGAACACTGTAGAGTGAATGATCCTGCAGCAGGTTCACCTACAGCAACCTTGTTACGACTTTTGCTTCCTCCAGCAATGAGATATTGGCCGAATTCTTCGTTCACGAGGGGGGCGGGGGCCGAACCCGGAGGTCCGGTCCTCGGCCCTTCCCCGCTACTAGCCTCCTCGGGCCTCTATCTCAGCGCCATCGGTAGCAACGACGGGCGGTGTGTACAAATGGCAGGGACGCAGTCAGCGCAGGCTGATGACCTGCACTTACTGGGCATTCCTCGTTCAAGGCGAACAGTGGCAAGCACCGATCCCCAATCACGTCCGGTGAGCTTGGGGATTTCCCAGTTCATCGTCAAACCACGGGAACTCCTGGATTCCGGTGGACACCAGCAGAGCAGAGCAGAGCCTCTCCCCCTCGAAAGGGAGAGCGGCCCCACCCCACCACCGCTGGATACCACAGGGGACTTTCCACAGGCTCACAACAGCATTGTCGTGCGCGTGCGGCCCTGGGCATCTAAGGGCATCACAGACCTGCTGTCGGCTTCCGGCTGTGGGTACTTAGTCCAAGACGAAGTGCCCGAGCCCACTGAGAAGCAACCGCGCGCCACTCTCGGGCCAGACCAGCCCCAAGCCGAGGCCCAGGGAGGTCGTGAGCCCTACAGCGAGCGAGAGCGCTGGCTACTGGAAGGTGAAGACCTCGCTCGTTATCGGAATCAACCAGACAAATCACTTCACCAACCAAGAACGACCATGCACCACTTGCCGAGTTATCAAGAGAGTGCTTCAGCCTGTCATGTCCTGTCCACGTGCTATCCAGGTAACGTTCCCCGTGTTGAGTCAAATTAAGCCGCACACTCCACGCCTTGTGGTGCCATTCCGTCAATTCCTTTAAGTTTCAGTCTTGCAACCGTACTCCCCCCTGAACCCATACACTTGGATTTCTCGTTGCGGGGGGTAGGACAGGGGCAGACATTCCGAAGGAACACTGCCCCCATCCTCAGTAGGCACAGTTTACAGCGCGGACTACGAGGGTATCTGATCCTCTTCGATCCCCGCACACTCGCTCTTGATTGGCTGGTCGAGACCCGCTCAGCGCTTTCGCCTCTGGTGGTCCTGAGACGGGTCAAAGCGTTTCACCGCTCGCCGTCCAGTCCCCTGAGCACCGAAACGACCTCCGTCAACACCTCGTTCCCTGGTCCATCCTCGCAGCCCAAGGGCTCCGGGTGGGATGAGGCCCGAGACTGTTCTCTCGTTCCCCACCCCCTCTTTCCCAGACCTGGGTGAACCCACGGGGACGTCCCATGAGGAAGCGAAGTTCGTCCAAGAATAGGCCAGTAAAGAATGCCAGAACATTGGATCCAATGGACCGGTCCCTTGTCATGCCACGCTTGGACATCCGATCGCCAGAAAGGGCAACTGCTCGGAGCGCTCAGCTTTGTTCATGGTACAAGCCCAGTGGGCGTCTCCCTTGGCCTGCAAGACCAGCCCCCAGAATCTCCCACCGCCCCCGCGAACGGGGGGAGGAGAGACGCTCTCTGGGTGCCGACCTCTCGGCCCCTCCGCAAGGTTTCAGGATGTAGGCCACAAGCAGAGAGGAAGACTCTCTGCAGAGAGGGAGCGCCGAGGGATCCCCGAATCCACGAGTCGCCTGAAGAGGGCAGGCCCTGCTCCAGTCGCTGCGGGGGGATGGTCCCCAACGCTGCCCCCTGCTCTTCGAAGAATCGCTCCCACTGAAAACCCCAGGTCCCGGCACCTCCCCTCCACTTCTCCCACTCCCGCGCAAAGAAAACCACCGGGGGAGGAAGAGAGAGCAGGGGTCGCCCCCCGTTGTCGGGGAACTTCCCACGTGCTCCTCTCCCCCCGGCGGCCCAGGCGACCGGCGGAGCGGGAAGAGGGCAGGGCCAAGACCAGGGCGGCACCTCAAGTCTGCACCGGCTTCCGCCTCGGGGGGAAGAACCCACCCTGGGCTTCGGACACGGGCAGGGTCTCGGATGCCAACCAACTCCGAGCTTTTTAACAGCAACAACGTCAAAGTAGGCCACTTGTGCTGGAATTACCGCGGCTGCTGGCACCAGACTGGCCCACAAGTGGATGCTCACTGCATTCCTTGGGTCCTCATTCATTCCACCAGTCCCGATCAATCTAACCGGATACAGGTAGCACTCCTCGTCGCTGCTTCACCAATGCACACTGATATTGAGCAATTTGCGCGCCTGCTGCCAACCTTGGTTGTAGTAGCCGTATTTCAGGCTCCCTCTCCGGAATCGAACCCTCATTCCGCGTTACCCGTTATCGCCACCGTGGTCCCGGGGACCGCCATCCGGGGCTGATAGGGCAGAAATCCGAGCAGGGTAGTGGGGTAGCTTCGCAGGTCTCCCCACTAGCGCATTCCCGTGGCAGTGGCATCAGCCCCTCTCGAGGTCGCGTATGCTGGCCCGTCCCGGCGAGGAACGCCGTTCCCCGCCTCTCGGCGGGACCTCCCTCTCATGGCATCCTCCACAGAAGGCTTGGTTCCACCTCGGCAGAGATGGCCCCCCACAGTGGGGGAGGGCGGCAGGCTCCTTCTTTGTTTCAGCCCAGTGGATCCCCTCGCATCCCTCTCTCATCCCAGAAGAGAAGAGGAGGAATGGAAAGGAGGGCCTGCTCACCTTCCCCACATGTATTAGCCAACTGTTTCAGAAAGAGAGGGTGTTCCACCGACGGCCAGAAGGGAGCACGATGGCGCCCGCGCTCTTCCTGCAATCTCAGGACGCAGAAGGGCACAGGGCCCGGGGCTTTCCCTCCTCCCCCGAAGGGGGGGAGTCCCCGTCTCCCATCACACGTTCCCCCAAGAGGGACGGAAGCACTCCCTGCAGAGATTCTTGCTGGTCTAATGAGCCATTCGCAGACAGGTTGTGCAGCAAGGCCGCGTGCTCTCACACGTGCATGGCTTAGCCCTTGAGAGAAGCATACGTTCGCCGGTAGGATCAACCGGGTAGCCACAGCGCTCTTCAAAGCGAGCCAGGAACAGAGACCCCAGACGGGGAGAGAGAGAAGCCCCGGCTCTCTCGGTAGGACAAGGGGGGAACTCGCCCCCAGTGCACCGTCATGCCGCTGCGTGAGGGAAGGGCGAAAGGGCCCAGCGCACGCCCCCTCTTCTCCGCTGCCTTGCACTCTCGGCTCTCCCTCTCGGATTCCCTGGGGAGTTGTCCGGGACCCAGCATTCCCGGCCCAGGGAACAAACCCATGAGAGTTGCCCGGAAGCAGAGAGTGCAAGGCACCCAGTCAGCGGAGGGGCAAGCCAGGACCCCGACCTTTCGTCTCCTTGCTCACAACTTCTGCCAGCGACACGGTCGGCCATGCAAGCACTCCCAGTGTCCCCTGCTCGTCTTCTCCCCGCTGTGGGGCTCGCCAGGCCCTCTTCGTCGAGCATCTCGGGTAGGATCAACCGCTCTGCGCTCAGACTTCGACCGAGGTTCTCCTGCCAGAAAGGTTCTCCGCGTCTTCTTGCTCTCCAGTCACCAAACTGAGAAAGAACGGAAAGGAGTTGGGGCGCTCCTGCTCTCTGCTCTGCCCTCCATTCTCCGCGTGGCTCGCTCTCGAAACGCCTCTGCCGGAGAGATGGGGGGAGTGAGCACCTCTTCCCCCCGCCGCCGTTCTCAACTTCGGAGTCCGCTCCCTGGGAAAGCTCTGCTGGGTTCATCGCCTGTGTAGACTCGCACTGCGCACCGTAGCGCGGTGGGGAGGAGGGCTGGTAAGGCTCCTCTCTCCCCAGCGGGGCACCCCCTGTCTCAGAATACCCACAGCAAGACCCAGGCGGGACCCAGAGGAGGGAGAGAATCTGTGGCTCTCCTGCTCCTCCGCTCATCTCTGTCCCGTCTGCGCCTCTGAACTCGAGCCATCGGTATTCGACCACAGGGGAATGCCACTCTCTGGATATCGACCGTCAAGTAGGCTGGGTCTCTCACCTGACCACCTCTTCTCGGTGGGTGGTCTGGGGTGCCTCGGCACCGACGTGCGTCCCGGGTAGAGACCCGGATCGGGACACACCAATCGCCAGGGACAGCAGGAATCTCAGTGATCCACTCATGCGCGTCAATATTTGATTGACGAAGCATTTGGCTAGACCTTAAGAGAGTCATAGTTACTCCCGCCGTTCGGGTCTGCATGTGAATCTCACTTTCCGCCTTCACATTCCGAGCACTGGGCGGGACACGCTGCTCCGTTCCGACTTGGAAGCTCCCGCGCTCCCGCTGGGATTTCGACATCCACTCCAGAGATCGGGCTGTGCAGGCACCAGCCCTGCCAAGGGACAGAAGCACACTAGAGCGTTTCCGGGTTGCCCTGTTCCTGCATGCAGGGCCAGCATCCTCACAAGGAAGATTCCATCACCGATTCCCCCCGTGCTCTTCCTTTCCCTCCGAAGAGGGAGGAGGGAGGGCCGAGGGCTGTAGCCAAAGTCTCAGGTATCCCTCAGGACTCCTTACATGGGCAGCATCCATGCAGCACCCCTGGTGTAGGGGCCGGACCGAACCGCGGCGAGCCTCGCGCGCACGCGAGGGAGGGTGGTACCACGAAGGGAAATGCCGCCAGGAACAGGGGAGCCCAAGTCCAGTCCCAGGGCTCTCGCCCACAAGGGAGCACGTGAGAGGTCACCTGGGAGAACCCGGGTCAACCCGGCCTGCACCCCGCAAACCCTTCTCTCTTCGCAGGAAAGGGGAACACGGCTTTCACACCCATCAGCGCCACGACAGGGGGAGCTCTCGCCGCGAGGGGAGGGAGAGGAGGACCGCACATCACTCCCGAAGGAGATCAGTTCAGGCCCCCCCGCTCCAGGCCACCTCGGGCGAAAACCCCCGCAGAGGGGTAACTTGGTTCTGGTTTCAGCTTTAGAGGCGTCCAACCCATAACCAGCCGACGCAGCCTCACCGCACGAGGGTTCCCCCTCACGGTGGAAGCCGTGGGTCAGGCAGGAGTGTTCCTCTCGTACTAACTCATGCTGCCAAGGGCCACCCGCTGCGCGCCCAGGGAATCTTGCACCGCACTGAGCCGAACCGCTTCGCCCCGTCCCCCAGGCATTGCCCCTTGACTCAAGGGGACATGAGCAGCGTAGCGCCCCTCCGGGCGGAGGGTGCGCCTGTCTCCGAGCCCACGGGGCGACGGGAGGGCCAGACTCAAGGGCAGCAAGTCCCCCAGTGGCAAGCTGGGATCCGAAAGGGAGAGGGGAGCAGGGGTCCCCCCGTTCGCTTCCGCCCACAGTAGGATAAAACAAACCTGTCTCACGACGGTCTAAACCCAGCTCACGTTCCCTGTTGGAGGGTGAACAATCCTTCTCTTCCACTCCGTTGCGGGTGGGAAGCTAGGAAGAGCCGACATCGAAGGATCAAAAAGCGACGTCGCTTCGAACGCTTGGCCGCCACAAGCCAGTTATCCCTTTGGTAATTTTTCCGTCACCTCTGGATTCGAGATATCTGGAACCCGAGACCATGTAGGCAAAGGATCGATAGGCCTCGCTTTCACGAGTCGGAATCTCACAGAGAATCTCAGCATCAATCGGGCTTTTGGCCTTCTCCTCCTGCGCGTGATTTCGGGTCACGCTGAGCCCGACTTCAGGACACCCGTGTTGCCATATAACAGGTGTGCCGCCCCAGCCAAACGCCCCATCTGCAGCTGTCCTCACCGAGAATCGAGTGCCCAGGGCGCAGCAAGGAGGGGCGGGCGCCCCACCAAGCCTTGCCCCAGACCCGCATGAGATGGAAAACCGGAAGGTGCCTTGCGACCCCGGAGGGGGGGGTGGAGTGCCCCCCACCTCGCGGAGACAGCTCGCAGGGACCAGCCTCGCCCAGAAGTCATCTCAACGCGAAGGAAACGGGCCGCAGGTGGTTGCCCAACCCCTGAAGTCGAGCCAGCACTGCTCAACCCTGCGGGCGCAGGAGAAGAGCGGGGCCAGACCCGAGACATCCCTCGAACAAGCAGGGCCAGCAAAGGCCCTACCGGGATGCCGGGGGGCACTGCGGAGTTCCGTCCCTCCTCGCTCCAGTGAGTGAGTGAAGTGTCACTGATAGTAGTGGTATCTCATCGTCGGAATCCCTCGAAAAGACCCCGGGCTCAGAAGCGAGGCCGCGAGGACCCCTCTCCCTCCCCCGAGGACTCCCATGTGAAAGCTCCTTCCACCTGTTCTGCACCTCTCATGGCACTGCACCACTGCAAATTGGCGTCAAACTCAAAAGGGTCTTCTTTCCCCGCTGTGGTTCACAAGACCGTTCCCTTGTCTGCGGCTTCGCCGGTTTGCAGCCAGGGACAGCAGAAATCTCATTGATCCATTCATGCGCGTCAATAATTGGTTGACGAGGCATTTGGCTACCTTAAGAGAGTCATAGTTACTCCCGCCGTTTACCCGTGCTTGAGGGGATCACTTCGCCTTCACATTCAGAGCACTGGGCAGAAGTCACCTTCTTAAGGACAGCGAGGGGTCCGTGGACACAACGCTGTGTTTCGATTGAACAGTTGGATTTCCCATCGCTGCAACAGCTCCACTCAGGCCATTCCGCTGCTCCCTTCCTGGTTCTCGGCTTCCTCTCCCAGGGAAAACCACCACCCCTTCCTCCTCGCTGCTCTCGGGGTGCGGGACAGACGCAGGACTTATACGGTTGGGCATTCCTGCCACCGTCCGCACCTCCCCTGCTTGCGCAGGAAAGGGGCGTGCCTGCCCGCACTCGGGAGGGAAGGACTCACTCGGGTCGTCTTCTCCGGGAAAGAGAACGCAGGTCGGAGATAGGCCTCTGGAGCCAACGCATATTCCAAGGTTGCGCGAAAAAGTTGCCGACTTCCCTTGGCTGCATTTCAACCCGTGGACCAGAAGCATCTTGCTGTGGAGACCGGCTGCGGAAGTGTGGTACGGCCAAGTGCCCAGAGCTCTCCCTCCCAGTGAGAAGACCCTCGGCTCCCCGCCCGGGAAAGAGGGACTCCAAGCATCGCTTTGCTCAGACTCGCTGTCCCGCAGTACAGGCCCTCCCCCAAAGGGGGCGTGGAGGTCTCTCCCTCTCTCTGGCCCACCCCCTCCATCCCAGTGGAGGGCTCGGGGGGCTGAGGAGACCATCCACACCTCTCTCCGGGGCAGGAGCCCACGCGCACAAGGGGATCTTTCCATGGCCTTGTTGGAGACACCCAAGGGAACCCGGTAGCAAAACCGCTACCGCAATCGTGAGCACTGGGCACATTTCTCCGCTTTATGCTCCGCTCGTCAATGGCACCAGCGTCTGAGACCGGGTGGCAACCCGAGCGAGAAAGAGAGAGAGAGTCCGAGGCACAGAGGAGGGGGGCAGGCTGGCGCGAGGCCGCGTCTCCTCGCCCGGGCCACAGCGGCTCCCCCAAACTCGTGCCTTGCTCCTCCCTCCCTCCCTCTCCCTCTCGTGTGCTCCCGGCTTCAGGCTCGCTCATTAAGCAGAAGGGGTCAGGAAAGACCAATGCAGGGGCCCAACAAAGGCGGATCCCTTTCCGTGGAAACTCCCCCGGAGGGAAGTCTTCCCGCGTTGCCACCATAGAAGGGGTCAGGACCGGAGCCCAGAGGAAGACTGTGCAGGGCACCCAGACAGGGAGGGCCGAACCCGGAGTCGAGGCTCTTGCGCGCGCACACACATCAGCCAGAGTACGTCCCCGCATGGCAGGCGAGTGGGGGGGAAAGAGGGCCGGGCCGTGCCCCAGAGGCGCTCCTCCTCCCCCGCATCGCACTTCTCTCTGCCCTCACTCGATCTGCTCCCGGCGAGGCCTCGGCGTGTGCGCACGGACTCCCCCATGACTCCTGGCCGGCCCCCACCCAGAGGGTGAAGGGCAAGAATCTTACTCCTGCGTTCTCTTCTCCGGCTTCGCTCCACGTCTGCCGCAATTCCCCCGAGGGGGAGCGCGAAGCTTTCGCCTCGCGTCTCAGATTTCGCCTCGCCCACCCTGTACTGAGGAAGCCACAACCTCCCCGCGCGGAGGCAGCCCCGGGTGACCTCCCCACCGCCTCCCCCCACGACTCGTGAGGAGAGAGGGAAGCCCACACCGTGGTGCACCACGCACGGGAAAGAAGGGTGAAGGGGGGCTCAGCCTGGGACTCTGAGACCCAGCAGCCATTCGCCTTGCAGAGGTAATCCCCCCTCTCCGACGGGGGCGCACTGGGGAGGAGGGAACCCCCAACCCCAGAGGCGCCCCCAGGAGAGAAGGTTTCGCCACTCACGTTCCCCTTTCAAAGAGTGATCCCAAGGCTAAGGGCCGGCTCACTCCTGCTCAACGGCTGTTGGCAGGAAATCCTCCTCCACACTCCGGTTTTCCAGCAGGTTCAACGCTTTGGGCCATTCTCGCTCGAATAGCGGCTACTGCAACCCAGATCTGCTCTCAAGGGGGCATCCGCCTCGGCTCACGCCAGAATGGAGTTGTGGCTCCTCTCCCCCTCCCCCCGAAGGGGGAGCAGAAGAAGGTGCCCCTTGGTATCCCTCTACACGACTGAGTTTCAGCCATGAGTGAATCGCTCTGCGAAAAGCATGCCACCACCACGGTCAACGTTGCGGAGAAGGGAAGGGGGGTGCAAAACTCTGGAGAGTCATTCGTTTTCGGAGCTGCTCGCTTGGGCGGGCGAGTTGTTACACACTCCTGAGCGAATGTCAACCTTCATGACCACCGTCCCACTATCGCCAGCAAGCAGCATCCTTAAACGGGGCTCTGACAGAGTCAGCACTTGGACTTCCCAGGCACGTTCTCGGAGCACCCCGCATCGCCTGTACTGCTTACCAGTAAAGGCCCGCAGAAAGCCCAGGCTACTCGGTCCCAGGATCAGCTCTTCTCTCTTCCCCGCGTTTTCGAGCCCGGACGCCCGCAGCATCCCTCTCGGTTGGACCGCTCGGGGCGGAAAGCACCACATCTCTGCAGCACCCTCCCTCCTGGGAGGAAGGGGGTCGGGAACCTCCACACTCCTTGCACAGCCTCTGGGTCGGCTCCTCTTCGGACTGCCCCAATGGTGGGCCGGCACTGCTCCCCTCGCACGTTGGCAGTTTGAAGATAGGTTGAGAAGGAAGCCTTCCCAGAGGTGTGCCGCTCCTGCATTGCTCGTCGACACGAAGTTGCTGCTGTGGGCTCTTCACCAGACCGAGACGGGTCCTCCGTTCCCGAGTCGCTGCAAGGACACCCCGTGCTCGAAGGGGCCTGACCCAGGGAGGCGCGAATAGCACTCTTCAAAGGCACTTGGGCTTCAGCTTTCCTGAGGGAAACTTCGAGGGAAACCAGCTACCAGGAGATTCGATGAGCCTTTCACCCCTACTCCAGACTCCGACAAACGAATTGCACGTCAGTATAAAGACCGGCTTCCACCGCAGTTTCCCACGGCTTCACCGTGCTCTGGAGTAGTTCATCTCCTTTCGGGTTCCACTTCACCGGCTCGCACTCGGATCCTTGTCCAACAATCGACAGGAAGGACCGGTGGCTGTTGCAGGGGTACCCATTCCGCACGCTCTCGTCGCGCCTCCGCACCGGCAAAGCCTCTCGGGGAAGCAGGGAACGAAGGAAGTAGCCCATCCGCCCAGGCACACGGAGAGACTCCTCTCTCGGCAGGGAGGGTCAGAGGTAAGGGGGGCCTCGCTCTCTCTCTCGGGAGACTCTCCCGCGGCCCCGCTCGTCTTCATTCTCAGGCAAAGCAAAGCAAAGCCTTTCCCCCCTCGGCGTCTCCTCGGACCCTGCAGTGCATCTCTCCGTGCCCTGGCGCTCTGCGGGGGGCGGCATCTCCCCCACCACCCGAACTTCTCTCTGGCTTCTCCGGTGCGTGGAACTCTCCCCCATTCACAGCTCAGCATCCCTGAAAAGGGGTTTGCCTTGACTTCGCGTGAGAGGCGAGCCCGACTTAGAGGGTCCCTGGTCCGTTCAATGGATGGAGGGGCTTGTCCCAAGCCCGCAGGCGTGTCATTCCCCTCGCCCATTCTCCCAGGAGGGAGTGCGAAAGGGGACGCCCCCGCATCTCCAGTCCACCAGGGGGTTCTCTCTCTCCGCTAGGTCTGGGGCCTCGTAGCCATGCCTCGCCGCAGGGTCTCACACTTGCCGGTGAAGTGAACTCCTGGGTCCGTGTTTCAAGACGGGTAGCCGATTCACCCGCACGCCGAGGACACCTCGGGGGGTCTCCAGGGCCGCTGCCTCGCGCCTTGCGGCTCTTCTCTCAGCGAGCAATGCCCCTGGGTTCCCCTCCAGAAGTGGGCGCCTGCCTTTCCCAACCCCGAGGCTGCCCCCCACCCCCCGCTCCGGGGAGCGTGGGGCGAAGGTGCAGAGGGGAGGGTCCACGCCGCCCCCGGGATTACATGCACAGCAAACTCCGCATCCAGGAGAGTCCACACCTTGCCCCCACCTTCAGAAAACCCCGCTGGGTCCGTCGCTAGGAAGATTCACTCTGCATGAGGCTAGGAGCCGGCTCTCCTAGGGGCAAGAGGCGCTTCGTCTCCGGAGCTCGGCTTGGCGCAGCAACCAGGGGCCCTCCGTGCCTTGGCATGCCCCACCGCTACCATAGGTGAGGCCAGCCCCGGAACCCCCCTGGCTCCCGAGAGAGAGTGGGAGGGTTATAGGGCCTTGCCCAGCAGGCGGGCTGAGACCAGCTCTTCTACACTGCAGCAGCTTCAGGTACTTTCACTCTCCTTGCAGAGTGCTTTGCACGTTTCGGTCGCCCTACTTGTGCAATATCGGTCACCAGCCGTGTAGAGGG
>Ga0247844_1006420_pt1 | contig 14089 bp, 9 predicted proteins | sample LaCtaG_FD_192421 | JGI IMG/M metagenome (GOLD analysis project Ga0247844, IMG submission 192421) | Freshwater microbial communities from meromictic Lake La Cruz, Castile-La Mancha, Spain - LaCruzMarch201714.5m_1 | ecosystem: Environmental > Aquatic > Freshwater > Lake | place: Spain: Castile-La... | reverse complement strand
ATGATTGATAATTTGTTCACAAAACACAACGAAATAAATCAAAATAAGACCGAAATGAAATTGAATCATTTTGGATCAATAAGATTGTTGAAAAAAATAGGGTGTTTTCTTTCTGACACTACTTATAATTCCATACACCTCAATGGAACGGTGCACAACGATGGACTGACTTCTATCCAATATCGCAAACAAAAAGGAGGAACAACTTTTGAAATTAAAATGAAAAATAAGGAACAAAATAATATTGTTCAATTGGAACGTCGTGGTAATCGCTATATTTTTTCGGCCGGCATAAAAGGGGAAGAATTCAAAACCATTGAATATACCGATAGTGCCAATGTAATTAATGACGAAGCATTGGTTGGAATGTTCATTCTATCACACGAAAAGAACAATTTGCAATCTGCAATTATGAAAAATGTTCGGATTACAATTCCAGCCAAAGCCAGTTTAGTTCCTTACAAAGAGTACATTGGCAGCAATCTCGAAATCATGGATATTGAAACCGGAAGTCGCAAAATTGTTTATACAGCACCCAATTCTATTCAGGCACCAAACTGGACAAAAGACGGTAGTTCATTGATTTACAATAGCGATGGTAAATTGTATAATTTCAATTTGAAAACGGGACAACCAACAGTAATTGATACAAAATTTGCTATCAAAAACAACAACGACCATGTGATTTCGTTTGATGGTAAAATGTTGGGAATTAGCAATTCGAGCGAAAATAAAGACAGAAAATCACAAGTTTTTCTTGTTCCAACAAAAGGGGGCACCCCAACGATGATTACCGAAAAAGCGCCTTCCTATTTTCATGGTTTTTCATTGGATGGAAAAAATATGTTATTCACCGGAGGACGTGAAGAAAAGGACAACTTCGAAATATATTCTATCAACATCAAAACAAAAGTGGAAACCCGATTAACCAATTCTCCGGGACTCGACGATGGTTCTGAATATTCTCCCGATGATAAATATATCTATTTCAATTCGGTACGCTCCGGAAAAATGCAAATTTGGCGCATGAAACCCGATGGTAGTAATCCTGAAAGAATAACAAACGACGAATGGAATAACTGGTTTCCGCACGTATCACCAAACGTAAAATACATCGTTTATATTGCTTTTGGCAACGATGTAAAACCAGGCGATCACCCCTTTTACAAACACGTTTCTATACGGATGATGGATCTTGAAACACGTAAAGTGACAGTTATGGCTCATTTATACGGTGGACAAGGCACTATCAATGTTCCAAGTTGGTCGCCCGACAGCAAAAAGTTTGCTTTTGTGAGCAACACAGATTTACCTGCATGGAATTCTAAATGTTATTAATCAGAAAATCAGCAATCTAATGAAAACAACAAATAAATCTGTCCTCAAAATATCATTATTGATTCTTCTTATTTGTAGTACAAGTATTGTTTTTTCACAAACTCAAAACTTGGGAATATTTGACCAAAGCAATGATATTGGAAAATGTAATGTAAAAGGTTCAGCAGTTTATAATGCTGCGAAACAGGAATATACAATTTCAGGTTCGGGCGATAATGTGTGGTTCGGCAAAGATGCTTTTTATTATTTGTATAAAAAGATGAAGGGTGATTTTATCCTTCAATTTGAGTTTCAATTTACCAGTCCGGTGAAAGTGCAGCACCGCAAAGTGGGTTGGATGGTTCGTAACGATAGCACGTTTAATTCAGCGCATATCAATGGAACGGTTCACAACGATGGTTTGACTTCCATTCAATATCGCTTGGCTAAAGGAGCTACCACCTTGGAACTTAAAATGAAGGATAAAGAAGAAAATACGATTCTCCAATTGGAGCGTCGTGCCAATCGCTATATTTTTTCGGCTGCCCTCAAAGGTCAGGAATTCAAAAGTATAGAATTGGTTGACAGTGCAAAAGTGATAAACGATGAAGCACTTGTGGGAATGTTTATTTGCTCACATGATAATAACGATTTGCAAACGGCAGTTGTCAAAAATTTGCGGATAACCATTCCGAAAGATGAAAATATCAAAAACCGAAAATATGTTAGCAATCTGGAAATATTGGACATTGCCAGTGGGAACAGAGAAATAATTTATAGTTCGACAGACAATATTCAAGCTCCAAACTGGACGCTCGATGGGAAATCATTGCTTTACAACGATGGTCCAGGTTTGATGTGGAAATTTGATTTGAAAACCCGTACGCCCAAGATTATTGACACCAAATTTGCCAATAAAAACAACAATGACCACGTTCTTTCTTTCGATGGTAAAATGCTTGGTTTGAGCGATTGTAGCGAAGATACTAAAAAACAATCGATGGTTTATTTAGTGCCATTGAAAGGCGGTACACCGGTAAAAATTACCGATAAAGCACCGTCGTACCTGCATGGTTTCTCACCCGATGGTAAAAATATGATTTTTACCGGTAAACGCGAGTCTGGTGATTTTGAACTTTATTCAATAAATATTAAAACAAAAGTTGAAACGCAACTTACCAATTCATCCGGTTTGGATGATGGTTCGGAATATTCTCCCGATGGCAAGTATATCTATTTCAACTCGGTACGTTCTGGCAAAATGCAAATTTGGCGCATGAAATCTGATGGAACTAATCCTGAAAGAATTACCAATGATGAGTGGAACAATTGGTTTCCTCACGTTTCGCCCGATGGAAAATCGATAGTATATATTACGTTTGGAAATGATGTTGAACCCGGCAAACATCCTTCCAATAAGCATGTTTCCATCCGTTTGATGAATATTGCAACTCGTGAAGTGAAGATTTTAGTGCATCTTTATGGTGGTCAGGGAAGTATGAATACGCCCAACTGGTCGCCCGATGGAAAAAAGATTGCATTTATGAGCAATACTTTTTTGACAGACTGGTATACAAAATGCTATTGAAATAATTGATTAAAATATGCCAGTTTGCACTAAAAAAAATCAGCAGTTTATGGAAAATAAAAAACTAAATTCGATTTCGAGACGCGAATTTTTACGTATGTCAGCTATTGGCGTGGCTGGAATGATGGTTTTGCCATCGTTTATACTTAAAAATCAAGGAAAAGAGACTGATATCAAAATAATCAATATTGCTTTTATAGGACTTGGACGGCAAGGGATGTACTTGGTTGATTCGTTCATGAAATTCAGTAATGTAAAAGTTGTAGCCGGATGTGATGTTTATAAAATAAAACGTACTCGGTTTGAGAATAAAATAAATGCCTACTACCAAAGTAGAGGTTTTAACACACCGATTGAAGTTGTAGAAGATTATCATTCTATATTAAATGATCCAAAAGTGGATGCAGTTGTTATTGCCAGCCCCGACCATTGGCACGCAATGATGGCAATTGATGCCTGTAATGCAAAGAAAGATATTTACCTCGAAAAACCGCTAACTTTCACTATTTACGAAGGACAACAATTGATAAAAGCGGTTCGAAAAAACAAAGTTGTATTAAGTGTGGGTAGTATGCAACGTTCAGATACCCATTTTCAGCAAGTGGTGAAAATGATACACGATGGCAGAATCGGACAAATTGAAAAAGTGAGTGTTTGGGTAGGTTCAGAGCCTCATCCTAAGGCTTATGATTTGCCAACAGAAGCAATCCCAGAAGATTTAAATTGGGATATGTGGACAGGACCTTCTCCACTATTAACTTTCAACAATCAACTAAATCCTCCTATCACTTTGGATCCTCCTGTGAATGAGAAAATTTGGGGTGCATGGCGTTGGTACAAAGAACTTAGTGGCGGTTTGATGACCGATTGGGGTGCACACATGATAGATATCGCCCAATGGGGTTTGAAACGTGACAAGAGCGGACCGATAAAAATTCAACCTGCCGGATTTGATGGTAATAAGTATTTGACTTATCTTTACGACGACGGAATAAAAATGGTGCTTGAACCAGTTAAAGGAGATATGCGAGGTGTGAAATTTTGGGGAAAAGATGGCTGGATTGAAGTGGCTCGTGGATATTTTGATACCTCGAACGAAGAACTGAAGGCGATTTATAAAAACGACGGAAAAGGTGCTAAAACTTGGATTGGTCATCACCAGAATTTCCTTGATTCAATTATATCCAGAAAAGATCCGCTAGTTCCAGTAGAAGTTGGTCATCAATCGGGTACGGTTTGTACCTTGGGTAATATTGCCCATGAATTGAATAAGGAATTGGAATGGAATCCAGTTACTCAAAAGTTTACAGGTGGATTTGATGCCTCGAAAATGCTTCAATCCAACTACCGAAATGGATACACTTTATGATTTGTTTTATATCTATTTCAATTTAAAGCTTAATTCTTAATTCATCATCGTAAAAATATATACACAATGAATTTTAATTCAAAATCATCACGACGTAATTTTCTTCGACAATTATCTGTCATCACAGCCACCACTGCTTTATCATCGTTTGCATTTACCGAGTTATTGGCAAAAAACCCCACACCTCGAAAAGTTGGCACAAATGAAAAAGTAAATTTGGCATGCATCGGTATTGGAAACCGTGCCAACGAAATTATCAAAGAATTGTACAAAACAGGACATTGCAATATAGTGGCATTGTGCGATACTGATATGGGAGCGGCTCATACACTGGATATTATGAATAAATTTCCTAATGCTCCACAGTTTCAGGATTATCGCAAAATGTTTGACAAAATGAAAGGTCAGATTGATGCCGTAGTGATTGGAACGCCCGATTTCAGCCATTTTCCCGCCACCATGTTAGCTATGTCCCTAGGTAAACATGTATATGTAGAAAAACCTATGGCGCACACTTTCAACGAAGTAGAGTTAATGATACGTGCCGCAAAAAAATATGGTGTGGTAACACAAATGGGAAACCAGGGACATTCCGAAGCTAATTATTTCCAATTTAAAGCATGGAAAGAAGCCGGAATTATCAAAGATGTTACAGCCATTACTGCTCACATGAACAATGCACGTCGTTGGCACAAATTCGATTCTAAAATAACAAGTTTACCTGCTGGTGAGCCAGTTCCCGCCACGTTGGACTGGGACACTTGGTTAGGAACCGAGCAATTTCACGATTACAACAAAGATTATATCAACGGACAATGGCGCTGCTGGTATGATTTTGGAATGGGAGCTTTGGGCGATTGGGGGGCACATATCCTTGATACAGCCCATCAGTTTCTTGAACTTGGATTACCAACCGAAATCAGTTTGATCAAAGAAAAGGGACATAACAAATTTTTCTTCCCATATTCTTCTACAATATTGTTTAAATTTCCCGAACGTGGCGACATGCCAGCTTGCGATGTAACTTGGTATGATGGACTTGATAATATACCACCAGTGCCTGAGGGTTATGGGAATGTAGTTCTCGACCCGAATATTCCACCACCTAGCAATGGTCAGATGATACCTTCAAAACTTAATCCAGGAAAAATTATTTACTCCAAAGAACTAATTTTCAAGGGTGGTTCTCACGGTAGTGTTTTGTCAATAATTCCCGAAGCAAAAGCGCTTGAAATGGACTCGAAATTGCCGACTGTTCCTCAAAGTCCTTCTAATCACTTTGCCAATTTCTTATTGGCGTGCAAGGGCCAAGAGAAAACACGTTCTCCGTTCGATATTGCCGGGCCGTTGAGTCAGGTTTTCTGCTTAGGAGTGCTGGCACAACAGTTGAATGCCAAATTGATTTTCGATCCAAAAACAAAACAAATCACTAATAATCAGTTGGCAAATCAGTTGTTGGTAGGAGCAGAACCACGTAAAGAATGGAAACCATTTTATAAGTTATAATCAGGAAATAAACAAATATAAACTTAAAATAATTATACCGAAAGTAGAAACATGAAAACTAGAAACTTAATTTTATTGCTAATGATCACAGCATCAATTAGTTCTTTCTCTCAGGAGAAATGGGAAAACTTATTTAATGGAAAAAATCTGAAAGGCTGGAAAGTGCTAAATGGCACTGCCGAATATACAATCAAAGATGATGCAATTATTGGCACTTCAAAGTTGAAAACACCCAATACATTTTTGGTTACTGAAAAAATGTTTGGTGATTTTATTCTCGAATTGGAGTTTAAAGTGGAAGATGGGCTAAATTCTGGAATTCAATTTCGAAGCAATACTTTTAAGGATTACAAGGAAGGACGCGTGCACGGTTATCAGTGCGAAATAGACCCTTCTGCAAGAGCTTGGAGTGCCGGAATTTACGACGAAGGTCGTAGAGGTTGGCTCTACCCGATGGATAAAAACCCAAATTCCAAAAAAGCATACAAATCCGGAGATTGGAACAAAATCCGTATCGAAGCCATTGGTACAAGTTTGCGCACATGGCTGAATGGAATTCCATGTGCCAATGTGCTTGATAATATGACTGCTAGCGGCTTTATCGCTTTGCAGGTTCACGCCATTAACAAACCCGAAGAAGTTGGCAAAACCGTACAGTGGAAAAATATCCGCATTTGTACGCAAGATCTTCAGAATCTAAAAACGCCATATAAAAAGGAAATCTATCAAGCCAATTGCATAGATAATAGCATTTCGGATGAAGAATTGGCAATGGGTTGGAAATTGCTTTGGAATGGAAAAACAAGTGAAGGTTGGCGAGGTGCAAAACTTACAACATTTCCAACTGGTGGTTGGGCAATAGAAAATGGAATTCTAAAAGTATTGAATTCTAATGGTGCTGAATCTGCAAACGGTGGAGATATTGTAACAATAAACAAATATAAAAACTTTGAATTAAGTGTTGATTTTAAAATTACTGATGGTGCCAACAGTGGAATTAAATACTTTGTTGATACAGAATTGAATAAAGGTGAAGGATCTTCTATAGGTTGTGAGTTTCAAATATTAGACGATCAAAAACATCCAGATGCAAAATTAGGAGTTAAAGGAAACCGCACCTTAGGTTCACTTTACGACTTGATAGCAGCGCCAAGCGATAAGTTTTTCAGAAAATCTGATTTTAATAATGCCCGTATTATAGTTAAAGGCAATATAGTGCAACATTTTTTAAACGATAAACTCATGGTGGAATATGAGCGGAATACTCAAATGTTTAATGCTTTGGTCAATTACAGTAAATATGGAGTTTGGCCAAATTTTGGTAATGCCGCTGAAGGAAACATTTTATTGCAAGATCATGGCAATGAGACATCTTTTAAAAACATAAAAATCAAGGAATTGTAAAAAATTACAACAATAAATTTTAAATCCAAAAAATGAATAAAACAAAGTTTCTAAGCGTCGGTATTATTTGTCTAATTATATTTTCAACCCTTACAAAAGCCCAAAAACCAGCCTATTTGGATGCAAATCAACCAATTGAAAAACGGATTGAAAATGCTTTGTCTTTAATGACTTTGGAAGAAAAAGTGGCAATGTGTCATGCACAATCAAAATTTAGTTCCAAAGGCAATCCACGGCTGGGCATTCCCGAAGTTTGGACCGATGATGGCCCTCACGGTATACGCGAAGAAGTATTTTGGGACGAATGGAGCGGTGCAAAATGGACAAACGATTCATGTACAGCCTTTCCTGCACTAACTTGTCTAGCAGCTTCTTTTAATCCTCAAATTGCACTTCTTTATGGCAAATCGGTTGGTGAAGAGGCACGTTATAGAAATAAAACTGTGCTTTTAGGCCCTGGTGTAAATATTTATAGAACGCCACTCAACGGTCGTAATTTTGAATATATGGGTGAAGATCCATATTTATCTTCTCGTATGGTTGTGCCTTATATTCTGGGTGTTCAACAAAGTGGAGTTGCGGCATGCGTGAAACATTTTGCGTTAAATAATCAGGAAGCAGATCGCTTTACGGTTGATGTAGAGGTTAGTGATAGGGCTTTACGCGAAATATATTTGCCGGCTTTCAAAGCCGCTGTTGAAGAAGCCAAAGTTTGGTCTATCATGGGTGCATACAATCTTTTCAGGGGCGAACATTGTTGCCATAACGATTTGTTGTTGAACAAGATTCTAAAAACGGAATGGAAATTTGATGGTGTGGTAATTAGCGATTGGGGTGGAGTGCACAATTCCGACCAAGCTGTAAATAATGGTCTTGATTTGGAGATGGGAACCTCAACAAATGGCTTGACATCCAAAGCAACTTCTACTTACTCACAGTATTATTTGGCAAATCCTTACTTGGTAGGACTTAAATCGGGCAAATATAGCGAAGCAGTTTTAAACGACAAGGTGAGTAGAATTTTGCGGATGATTTTCAGAACAACCATGAGTTACGACCGTCCATTCGGTAAGTTTGTTAGCCCCGAACATTCTAATGCTGCCCGTAAGATTGCCGAAGAAGGCATCGTGTTATTGAAAAATGAACATCAATTCCTACCAATACCTGTTGGTAAATATCAAAAGATTGCTGTGATTGGTGAAAATGCAACAAAAAGTTTAATTCTTGGTGGCGGTTCATCTTCATTAAAAGCTGCTTACGAAGTTTCACCTTTGCAGGGACTGATAAAAAAATACGGCAAGGAACACATTATTCATTCACTAGGATATGCTTCTGGTCCTTCTGATTATGGACGTGAAATTAAATCTAAATTAAATGCAGATTCATTGTTTAATGCAGCTTTGGAATTGGCCAAAAATGCTGATGTGGTCTTGTTTATTGGTGGTTTGAACAAGAATCACTTTCAGGATTGCGAAGGTGGTGACCGTAAAAACATGGACTTACCTTTTGGACAAGATAAACTAATTGCAGCTTTGCTGAAAGTGAATAAAAACGTTGCAATAATTTTGAATAGTGGCAACGCAGTTTCTATGCCTTGGGTGAATGAAGTTCCAGCCATTTTGCAAAGTTGGCATTTGGGTTCTGAAGCTGGAAATGCAATGGCAAATGTGATTTCGGGTGATGTGAATCCTTCAGGGAAGCTGCCCTTTTCTTTTCCTAAAAAGCTGGAAGACAATGCCGCACATTCATTTGGGGCGCTTAGTGTTCCGGGTGTAAATAAGAAACAGCAGTATTTGGAAGATATTCTGGTTGGTTATCGCTGGTTTGATACTAAAAAAATTGCGCCATTGTTTGCTTTTGGTCATGGATTGTCGTACACAACATTTGAATACGGAAAAGCCACAACTGACAAGGCAAATTATAGCGAAAACGATGTTGTGAAACTCACATTCAATTTAAAAAACACAGGAAATATCTCTGGTGCCGAGGCTACTCAAGTCTATATTTCTGATGTGAATTCAACCGTTCTTCGACCGCTAAAAGAATTGAAAGCTTTCTCTAAAGTAGTGTTGAATCCAGCGGAAAGTAAACAAGTAGAAGTAAATTTGCCGATAAAAGACTGGGCATTTTTCAATGATAAAACACAAAAATGGGAAGTTGAACCTGGGAAATTTATTATTCAAGTTGGTACTTCATCCGCCGATATCCGACAAAAAGTTATGGTTACTGTGAATTAAGAACCAATAATATATACAGAAAAACTCTATGTTTCAGCGAAACTTTTTCGTTTTAACATAGAGTTTTCTTTTTATTACAACTAATTCGATTCATTTTTGTTTGTGAAAATATACGACTTTAAATTCAAGCCTACATTAAATTTTAATCAACTACTACTATTCTGGTAGTATTGAATCTATAATGGTCGATAATTGATTTTAATAATATTCAAAAAATGAGTATATTTGCAGTCTTAAGAAAAGTCCCTTTTTGGCTTAATACTCTCTAATCATTCATCACTAATCATTTATCAATATAAAACATGAGTTTAATTGCCGATACCGGAAGGTATGTTCTGTTAATGAAGCGTGTACTGGTGCTTCCAGACCGTCGAAAAATGTTTTTTCGACAATTTCCAAAGGAATTAGAAAAGCTCGGTTTGCAATCATTGCCCATCGTTGTAATTATTTCCGTTTTTATTGGCGCTATCATGACAATGCAGACGAAATTGAATACTTCCAATCCTTTGCTACCCGTCTATACTACAGGTTTGGTAACCCGTGATACATTGTTGTTGGAGTTTTCTTCCACCATCATGTGTTTGATTTTGGCAGGAAAGGTTGGCTCAAATATTGCTTCCGAAATTGGAACAATGCGGATTACTGAGCAGATTGATGCACTGGAAATTATGGGTGTAAATTCTGCTAATTATCTTATTTTACCCAAAATAATCGCTTTTGTGGTGATGATGCCTTTTTTGGTGATTTTTAGCATGGGCTTGGGTTTACTTGGAGGTTATTTAGTCGGAGTTTTTACTGATATATTAACAACAGGTGACTATTTATACGGCATTCAATATGCATTTATTCCATATTATGTTTTTTATTCGGTTCTCAAATCGGTGGTTTTTGCTTTTATAATATCTTCTGTAGCTGCTTATTATGGATATTATGCTCATGGAGGTGCGCTCGATGTGGGTAAGGCAAGTACAAATGCGGTAGTAAATGGAAGTATTTTAATTCTGTTTTTTAATATTCTACTTACTAGTTTAATGTTGAATTAGAAGAATTTGAAGTTAAATTCTTTAATTGAGTAAATTTATTGGATGATTCGATTTCTTAACAAGAAACAAGAAAAAGGAAACCCAAAACACGAAACAATAAAATGATTGAAGTAAAAAATATTGATAAATCATTCGATGACAATCATGTACTGAAAAATGTATCAGCCATATTTGAAACTGGAAAAACCAATATGATTATCGGTCAGAGCGGTTCAGGAAAAACGGTATTGATGAAAAGTATCATTGGTTTACACCGTATTGACAAAGGGCGTATTGAATACGATGGGAGAAATTTACCTGACATGAAAATGCGCGAAATTCGTATTTTGCGACGTGAAGTGGGAATGCTTTTTCAAGGATCTGCACTTTTCGACTCATTGTCGGTACTAGAAAATGTTATGTATCCACTAGAAATGTTTTCTAATACTTCTATGGATGAAATGACTGAACGAGCTATTTTTTGTCTACAACATGTTGATTTGGATGAAAAATCTTATGGATTAGCACCTTCCGAAATCAGTGGTGGAATGCAAAAACGGGTGGCTATTGCTCGAGCCATCGCGCTGCAACCAAAATACCTGTTTTGCGATGAACCTAACTCTGGACTTGACCCAAAGACTTCGTTAATTATTGATAAACTTATTCATGAAATAACACACGAATTTGATATAACTACCATCATTAACTCTCACGATATGAACTCAGTAATGGAAATTGGAGAAAATATCATTTTTATCGAAAAAGGGGAAAAGGCTTGGCAGGGAAACAAAGATGATATTTTTCACGTTGATAATGAAGCGTTGAACGATTTTGTTTTCGCTTCAGAATTATATAAAAAAGTAAAACGAACAAATCAATGAAAATAATTTCTTATAATGTAAATGGAATTCGAGCTGCGTTATTAAAAAATTTCACCGAATGGCTGCTTGCCGAAAATCCAGACGTGCTTTGCTTGCAAGAAACAAAAGCACAACCCGACCAAATTGATACCCTGCTTTTTGCCGAAATGGGTTATACTTCCTACCTTCATTCAGCCGAGAAAAAAGGATATAGCGGTGTGGCCATTATTACCAAACAAGCACCAGATAATGTTGTGATTGGCATGGATTTTCCTTTGTACGATGGCGAGGGTCGCGTAATTCGGGCCGATTTTGGCGACGTTACAGTCGTTTGCGTATATATACCTTCCGGTTCTTCTGGTGATTTGCGTCAGGCTTTTAAAATGGAGTTTCTGAAGGAGTTTGCCGTTTATATTGCTGAATTAAGAAAAACAAGACCTAACATTGTTGTTTGTGGCGATTATAATATTTGTCATAAACCAATAGATATCAATCATCCAGAACGTCAAAATGGCGTTTCTGGGTTTTTACCAGAAGAGCGAGCTTGGCTTGATGAATATGAAGCCACAGGAATGGTGGATTCGTTCCGTGTCTTCAATCAAAAGGCCGATGAATATAGTTGGTGGAGTTATAGGGGAGGAGCAAGGTTCAGAAATGCTGGATGGCGTATTGATTATCATTGGGTAAGTAAACCGCTTAGCAGTCGCTTAAAATCAGCTGCCATTCTTCAAGATGCCATACATTCAGATCACTGTCCGGTAGTGGTGGAGTTGAATTGAATTTTGATTGTAAATAGAAAAGGCTTCATTTTTAAGTGAAGCCTTTTCTATTTACGATTATTAGTTTTTTCGCAATGAGAAAATGAAACTAAGTCCACCAGTTGGAACATTTTTAGCAGAAATATTTCCGTTGTGATACAAAATTGCATTTTTCACGATGGCCAACCCCAAACCAGTTCCGCCCATTTTTCGGCTACGCCCTTTGTCTACACGATAGAACCTTTCGAACAATCTACTTAAATGTTCTTCGCCTACTCCAACACCATTGTCTGTAAACGATAAGTAGTAAAATAGCTCATCCTCACGGTAACAATTTATTTCAACTATCAGTTTTTCACCGCCATAAGTCAAAGCATTGTCCATCAAGTTTCGGTAAATTGAATAAATTAGCGACCGGTTACCCTGAATTTGAATATTAGATTCAATTTTGTTGATTACATCACATCCTTTTTGCTCAATTTCTAAATGTAAGTCATTAAGTACATCCAAAATTACTTCCGAAAGATTACATGCCTCTTTGTCGAACAATCGCTTGGCTTCGTCCATTTTATTGAGCATCGAGATGTCTTGTAACAATGAACTCAAGCGTTGTGCTTGCTGAAATGAACGTTCAATGAAAAACTTTTGACGTTGCGGGTCAAGGTCAGGATTCTCGAGAATGCTTTCCATAAATCCTAAAATGCTGCTAACAGGAGTTCTCAATTCGTGCGAAATATTCTGAGTTAAATTTCGTTTTAGTTCGTTTTCATGTTCCTGTACCGAAATGTCATTGATGGATATTTCAAAGGTTTTATCTTGAAAAACAACACATTGTACTGAAAATATACGCCCGCCTTTTTCAATAATTATTTTCTTACGATTGAGTTCATTGAACAATAAACTATGGTCGATAAACTGGTTTATTTCCGTAAATTCTGGACAAGAAAATATCTCATCAGAATTTTTGCATTGCTGGTCCGAAAGAATATTTGAGTATTGTACAAAATGTGAATTGGAAAGAATTTCTTTTTTGTCCGACGAAAAAATACCCAATCCTTCTTGCGAAATTTGAAGGTGAGTTATCAGTTTCTCACGTTCTTTTTTCACTTCTTCCTTTGTTTTCAACTGCAATTTATACAGTTTCACAATGTTTTTACTTATTTCTCCCAACTCATCATTCGGAAATTCAATTTCAGTATCCGGTATTTCTTCTTTCTCTGCTTTTTGGGTAAATATCCGTAAACGATCTATGGATTTAGTGAATTTTTTTGAGATAAGAAATAACGCCAATACAGACATTATAAATAGAAATGCCATGAAATTAAGAAATAACATGTTGGCTTTCAGCATACTCATCAAGCTGACGTTATATGGCAGTGCACTCCTCACATATCCATTCGGGAAATGATGGGCAAGATAATAATAATTTATTCCTGTTGAAAATGAATGACGAATGGCTTTACCGTTTTGAGAGGTTCTGGCAGCTACTATTTCTGGCCGATTTAAATGGTTTGCTAATCGAATTCCTTTTTTTACAGATGAATCAAATAATACCACGCCAGCATTATCAATTACTGTAACGCGTAAGCTAGTGTCAGGAAAAAGCCTAACGTAATCTTCCAAAACATCCCAGCTCGCATTTTTTTCTTCAATAAACTTATTGATGGTGAAATTGTAAGTGGTGAGTTGACTGTCAAGCTGTTCCGTGCGAAACTCCTTTTCTCGTTGATACTGAAAAAAGCATATAATACCCAGCATTAAAAAGAAGATGCTGAAAAAATACAGGAAGATGCGTTTGTTGAGTGTCATGATTTATTTACTATTTTTTCAGTTACTATTTACCATTTCATTTACATTTCAAATTTACTCATTTCCTATAGTACTAACAATCAATGGTAAATGTGTAATTAGAGTCTGTTTTTTTAGTCAAAAAGTTGCTTGAAAATTTGTATATATCATTGATATTTATTATCTTAGCTAAAAATTATTAGTATATGAAACTATATAATCAATTAAAGCTTCGTTTTG
>Ga0247844_1006416_pt1 | contig 14092 bp, 15 predicted proteins | sample LaCtaG_FD_192421 | JGI IMG/M metagenome (GOLD analysis project Ga0247844, IMG submission 192421) | Freshwater microbial communities from meromictic Lake La Cruz, Castile-La Mancha, Spain - LaCruzMarch201714.5m_1 | ecosystem: Environmental > Aquatic > Freshwater > Lake | place: Spain: Castile-La... | reverse complement strand
ATCGCTCCCACATCATCAACTTGAATCACATCACCCGCTTGGAGCGGAAATCACGGGATGAGGCCAACCTCGTGCTGGAAGGCGTGCCCGATAAAATCCCGATCGGCCGAGCCGCCCAACTCCGACTCAAAGACCAGCTTCCAAAAGGCTGAGAAATCAGGCCGAGAGCGTGGTGCCGGCCCGTTCCTGACCCATCACCACCTTCGTCAGCGTCCCCGCCACCCGACCATCCACAAACTCCACCTTTTTCAAACCTTGCCGCAAAGCCGTGGCCGCCGACCGACACTTCGGAATCATTCCACCGCCAATCACTCCCTCCTTCTCCAACTTTGCCAACTCGCCCGACCGGATCTCCCGAATCAAACTCACCGGATCTTTCACATTTTTCATCAAGCCCAGCACGTCCGATAAAAAGATCAGCCGCTCTGCCCTCAACTCCCCCGCCAAGGCCGCCGCCGCCACATCCGCATTCAAATTCATCGCCCCCCCGTCATTTCCCTGACCCACCGGACTCACCACCGCCGTCTCTTTCGTATCCAGACACCGCTTCACTTCGCCTATCTCGCATCGTTCCACTTCACCCACCCGTCCCAGATCCACTCCACCGGCTTTCGGCGCCTTCTTGGCATGAAAAACTTTTCGCCCGCTGATTCCGCGGCTCTTCCCACCCAGCTCATTCAACTTTTTCACAATTCCAGGATTCACCCTCTGGTCCAACACCTCCTCCACCACCGCCATCGCTGCCTCATCCGTCACCCGAAACCCTTGGGCAAAGACAGCCTTGAGCCCCCTCCGATCCATCTCCCCACTAATCTCTTTTCCTCCCCCGTGCACTAAGACCACTGGAAAACCCTCCTTCGCCAGATCAGCGATCTCCCGCAAAATCTCCGATACCTTCGCCGGGTCCTCCATCGCGCTCCCGCCATACTTCACCACGATCACGCCACTGGTCCGACTCATGACTGGGAACCATCCAGATCAAGCGTCCACTCAAGGCCCTGCCGAACTTCCCTCATCTCTTTTTCCGACAATCGGCCGATCATCCGTTGCAATTCATGGTGCTGGATCGCCTGCAGACCCTGAAGGTTGACGTGACTCACCTCCCGCAAAAAAGCCGGTCGGCCAATGGACACCTCGTACCGGCTACCTCGCGAAGCGGTGGTGATGGGGGCGCAAACCGACAGCGCCCGTGGGGCCTGGGTATCTTTCCGACTCACCACCACCATGGGCCGGGTCTTTGCCGCCAAGCCGAGATCAACCAAGTACACTTGGCCAGGTTCAGTCGTCATAGACTGCATCCAGCGCGGCTTGGCGCTGGGAGACGGATCGTAATAGATCGCTGTTCTCCTCCCTTAAACGCACCGCAAAGGGAAGACCCCGCGTTCGTCGCACCTGGTGAAGGAAGATGCGGATCGCCTCGGTGGTGGTCAGGCCCAAGTGTCCAAGAATCCGCTCCGTGTCCCGCTTGAGCCGCTCATCCACCCGGGCCCGCACAAAGGTCTCTTTTAAGGCCATATCCGAATGTAGTCAGAATGTGCTACAAAGACAAGCACCCACCACCCAACTACTCCCCCAAATTGATCCGCACGTACTTTTCCGAAAGATCGGTCGTCAGCATCCGATACTCCCCTTTGCCCATGTTCAGGTTCACTTGAATCGCCACCCGCGATCTTCGGGCGGCCGCCTTTAACCTGCCTAGGGGTGTTGCCGTGGCCAACCCACCCCGAACCGCGGCCACCCCGTCGTAGTGAATATCGACTAACTCCTCCCTCATCCTTGCCCCCGATGCCCCAATCGCCCCCATGATTCTTCCCCAGTTCGGATCTCCCCCCGTCCACGACGTCTTCACCAGCGGCGACCGCACCACCGCCTCCGCCATCTTTTTCGCATCCGCCTCGGTGCTGGCCCCGTGCACCGTTAGTTCTATCATCCGCGTCATCCCCTCCCCATCCCCCACGATCTTTTTCGCCATCTCCTGCATCAATCCTTTCAAAGCCGCGCTGAATTTCCCCAGATCGGCGTCATAACTTTTTAGGGGGGTGTTGCCCGCCGCCCCGTTCGCCAAGACCAAGACCGTATCATTCGTACTCATATCCCCATCCACACTGATTCGATTAAAACTTTGCTCCACCGCCTCGCTCGTCACCCTCTCCAAGGTTTTCCGATCCACCGCCGCATCCGTCGTCACCACGCACAGCATCGTCGCCATATTCGGATGAATCATCCCCGCCCCCTTCGCCATCGCCCCAATCGTCACCCTTCTCCCTCCCAGACTCAGCCGCACCGCTGCCTCTTTCCTCACGGTGTCTGAGGTCATAATCGCCCGCGCTGCCACCGAACCCCGGTGCGGTTGCAAAACCCGGACGCACTGCGCAATCCCCCGCAAAACTTTGCGAATCGGCAACAGCCGGCCAATCCGGCCCGTCGAACAAACCAAAACCTCTTGCGGCTTGCACTTCAACCCAGCGGCCGTCGCCGCCGTCATGCGCTTCGCATCCGCAATCCCTCTGACCCCCGTGCAGGCATTCGCATTTCCACTATTCAAAATGATCGCCCGTGCGACCCCGCCCTTCAGATGCTCTTGGCTCACCCGCACGGGTCCCGCCTTCACTTGATTCGTGGTAAACGCCCCCGCGGCCGCCGCCGGCAAGATCGAAACCAGGAGCGCCATATCCTTTTCCTTGCCCGGCTTGATGCCGGCATGAATTCCCGCCGCCAGAAAACCTTTCGCCGACGTCACATTCCCGCCCCGCACCCAAGAGAAACTTTGACTCACCAGTCCAACCCCTCTCCCTCCGGCAATCCGTGCCGGATATTAAAGCACTGTACCGCCTGACCCGCCGCGCCCTTTCCTAAATTGTCGATCGCCACCACCACAATGGCCCGCCCCGTCCACTCATCCACCCGCACCGCCAACTCCGCCCCGTGCCTTCCCATCACTCTCTTTGTCTCGGGCAAAGCGTCCCCCGACAAAACCCGTACCGCCTGCTCCTTCTCATAAAAACCCCGGTACACCTTCTCCAAAGCCTCTGCCCTCGTCCCTTTGACCAGCGGAAACGAAATCGTGGTTAACATTCCCCGATTCAATGGAGCCAAGTGTGGCAGAAACGAAACTCGGACCTCACTGCCGGCCAAAGCGGACAACTCCTGCTCAATCTCAGGCCGATGCCGATGATGCGGAAGGCCGTACGCCTTCAAATTCTCATTACACTCCGCAAAAAGATAGCCTGCCTCCACTTTCTTGCCCGCACCCGACACCCCACTCATCGATGAGATAACCATTCCCTCTCCCGCCACCAGACCGGACCGTATCGCGGGCGCCAACCCCAAAATCGCCGTCGTCGGATAACAGCCCGGGCACGCCACCAGATCCGCCTTGGCGATCTTGACCCGATTCAACTCCGGCAACCCATAGACCGCCTCCTCCAACCGTTTCGGTTCAGGATGCTTGGCCCCGTAGGTCTTCTCATACCGCTCGGCACTCTTCAGCCGAAAATCGGCACTCAAATCAAAAACTCTTTTCCCCAGATTTCGTAGCTCCCCCCCGATCCCGGCCGACACCCCGTGCGGTAGGGCTAAAAAAAACGCCTCCGCCCTCTTCGCCACCTCGGCGGTGGCTAAATCCTCAAACGCAATCGCACCGGCCGTCCCACCGATGGCCAAAGCCTCCTCCAAAGTTTTGCCTTTCATCTGCCGCGAGGTGATCGCCGCCACCTTCATCCCTGGGTGCCGGACACAAATCCGCACGAGCTCTTCGCCGGTGTACCCAGAAGCACCCAAAATGGCGATGGAGACAGGTGATTTCATAAGGACGGCACAATAAGGCCGTGGGAACTTGGATATCCACTCCCAACCGGCCAAAAAACGCCGATCGGTGAACAACTCAAAGGATCAGCGTTTCGAGAACTGGAAGCGTTTCCGCGCTCCCGGTTGACCCGGCTTCTTTCGTTCCCGCTTGCGGGGATCACGGGTCATCAATCCAGCCTTCTTCAAAGGACTCCTGAAATTCGGGGAGCACTTGTTCAGCGCCCGGGCAATCGCGAGGCTGGCCGCTCCAGCTTGACCCGTCAGCCCACCCCCACTCGTCCGAATCCGTACATCAAACTTCTTCTCTTCCTTGATTGTCACCAAAGGCTTCATCAGCTCAATCCGCCGAAAGGGAATCGGAAAATACTCCTCAAAAGCCCGCCCGTTGACCGTAATCACCCCAGTCCCCCGCTTGATCGAGGCTTGCGCCACCGCGGTTTTTCTCCGGCCAATCCCAATATAATCTTCGCTCATTTCTCTTACCCGCGCTTGCGGACCTCCACTTTTTCCGGCTGCTGCGCCACATGGGGGTGATCCGCCCCGCCATAGACAAATAACTTCTTCAAAATCACCCGGCCCAACCGATTATGCATCACCATTCCCTTGACCGCAGATTGAATGAGCAACTCCGGCCGTCGTGCCCGCCGCGCCTGCACCGTCTCCGACTTGTGCCCGCCGATATAACCAGAAAAGGACATATAGCTCTTCATCGTCTCTTTTTTACCCGTAAAGACCGCCTTGGCCGCATTGATCACGATGACGTGATCTCCCGTGTCGACGTGCGGAGTGAAGATGGGTTTGTTTTTACCCCGTATAATGTTCGCCGCCTGTACCGCCACCTGACCCACCACCTGTTTATCGGCGTCGATCAGATACCACCGCCGGGCGACATCCTTAGCTTTTGCAGAAATGGTTCTCACTGGAACTGAATAGCATAAAAAAGAAACCTCCCGCCGTCAATTGTGAATTCCTTCGCCTCCCAGCCTTGCCCACCCCCCTCTCTTACCTATTCTGATGCTCTATGGGTTATCTCGTTCTCGCCCGAAAGTATCGCCCCCGCACCTTTGCCGAACTGGTCGGACAAGAACATGTCGTGCGCACTCTCTCCAACTCCATCGCCGAAGGTAGGCTCGCCCACGCCTTTCTTTTTGTCGGTCCCCGTGGCATTGGCAAAACCTCCACCGCCCGCATCCTCGCCAAAGCTCTCAACTGCCCGAACGGCCCCAAGGCCGATTTCAACCCCGACGACGATATTTGTAAGGAGATTGAAGAGGGGCGCAGCCTCGATGTCCTCGAAATCGATGGTGCCTCCAACCGCGGGATCGACAGCATCAAAGAGCTGCGCGAAGGAGTCCCCTACGCCCCCGCCCGTGGAAAATTCAAAATCTACATCATCGACGAAGTCCACATGTTGACCAACGAGTCCTTCAATGCCCTCCTCAAAACCCTGGAAGAACCTCCCGCTCACGTAAAATTTATTTTCGCCACGACCGAAGTTCAAAAACTCCCCGCCACCATTCTCTCCCGTTGCCAACGCTTCGACCTGCGCCGCATTTCCGATCCACTCATCTGCTCTCACCTTCGCAAAATTGCCGATGCCGAAAAAATTAAAATCTCCGACGAAGCCCTCGTCCTCTTGGCCCGGCAGGCCGAAGGCGGTCTGCGGGATGCCGAGTCCGCTCTCGAACAGCTGGTCAGCTTTGCCGGAAAAGCCATCACCCTCGACCACGTCCTCGAAGTCTTTGGCCTGGCCGGTCCGATTGAAACCCGCGCCCTCGCCTCCGCCGTGCTGGCGGGGGATAGCACCGCCGCCTTGGGCAAACTGCACGAATTTCGTGCCCGCCACCGGGACCCTATTCGCATCGCCCAAGATCTGGCCCGCCACCTCCGTAATCTTCTCCTTCTGCAAATCGCCCCAGCCGAGGCCGAAGCCGAACTGGGAAAAACCGAAAAACAGACCTTACTCTCGTTGGGCAATCCACCCGACAAAGCCCACCTCATCTCCCTCTTGGAGCAACTTTTGGAATCGGAACATCACCTCCGCTTATCGCTCGCGCGGGAAGTCGCCCTGGAAATCCTCATTCTGCGCCTTTGTGAAATGCGCGAACGCGTCAGCCTCGAAACCATCCTCAAAAAATTAGCCGTCCCAGGGGCGGAAACGCGGGCCGAGTCCGCCGCCTCACGACCTGTTCTTGCGTCCTCCCCCAGCCCCACCCCAGGCGAGACTCCCCACCCCACCCCCGCCAAAACACCCTTGGCCAAATCATCGCCCCCATCCGCCACCGCTGCGGGCAAAGAAACCTTCCTCAACGATCCTGCCATCAAAGCCGCCATGAAAAACTTTGATGCCCGGATCGTCGATCGTTGATGGCCGACTACCCTCCCGCGGCACTTCGCCTCGTTGCCTCCCTCCGCAAGCTCCCTGGCATCGGCCCCCGCTCGGCCGAACGACTCGCTCTCCACCTTCTCTCTGCCCCCCTCGGAGCTTCCGAAGACCTCGCCCACGCCGTCCAACAAGCCAAGGCCCAGATCAAGCCGTGCCCAGAGTGTGGCTTCTTCTCTGAGGATGGTTTATGCGAAATCTGCCGCGACAAAAACCGTGACACCTCCCTCCTCTGCGTGGTCGAACATGCTCCCGATGTGCTCAACTTTGAACGATGCGGAGCCTTTCGAGGCAGATACCACGTTCTTGGCGGCCTCCTCTCTCCCCTCGATGGGATTGGGCCCGAAGAGCTTCGCATCCCAAGCCTGATCTCCGTCGCGAAAAAGAATCAGGCGAAAGAGGTCATCCTCGGCTTCGGCACCGATGCGCGGGGGGAGACCACTGCTATCTATCTCGCGAAAGAGCTGGCCCCGCTGGGGGTCAAAATCACCCGCCTCGCCACCGGAGTCGCCGCTGGTTCGGGTCTGGAATTCGTCGACTCAATCACCCTCGGGCAGGCCTTATCCCATCGCCGATCGATGGAAGGGTAAACACTCTGCGCCGTAGAGGATTTGAACCTCTAGCCTTCTGATCCGAAGTCAGATGCTCTATCCAGTTGAGCTAACAGCGCGACGCACCTACCAACGTAGCTTCACCGAATACTTTTTCCAATGCGGATCATCGGTCACCGCGGTCGCCCCGATCTCCACCGTTTGGGCGATTAACATCCGATCAAACGGGTCTCCGTGATGTCGGGGTAACCGCTCCAGCCTGACCAGTTGGGGAGTTTCTAGGTTGAGCGGGCGAAAACCGTGCCTTTGCTCCAGCCCCAAGGCAAACTCCCCTAAATCCCCCTCCAACTTCAATTTCCCAAGCGACCGCTTGATCGCGATTTCCCAAAGCGAGACTAGGCTGAAAAAAATCCGATTCTCTTTGGAGTAAAAGATGGGCTCCCATTCACTCCTTTTTAAGCGTGGATCGTTCTCCCTTAACCACAGCAGTACATGGGTATCTAAAAGATAGTCCAAGACTTACTCCATGTACTCGCGAAACTCTTCCAGCGGGGCACAGAAATCGTCCGCCATCCAGATTTTCCCTTTCATATCTCCCCAAGCCGATGGTCTTTTCAACACGCCCATCGGTTCCAGCATCGCCACCGGTTGCCCGCGGGAGGTGATGATAAAACGCTTTCCCGCCCGAGTCTGCCGCAACAGTCGCGCTAAGTTCGTCTTCGCCGCAAAGGCACCAATACGGGTAGGCTCCGGCTTTTCTAAACTGGTCGGTTTCATGCAACCAGTTTAATCCCCCCTCGATTTCTGTCAACCCCCGGCCAATTTTCGGCCAGCGGCTAGATCCAGTTTTCCGCTGGCTAAGATCGGCACCGACTCGACTCGAACGAATTTTTTTGGAATCCATAGGTTCGGCACCCCTCGCTCACGCAACTCCCTCTCCGCCTCAATTCCATCCATCGGACAAGAGTGCAAAACCACCAGCATCTCCCCCTTTCTCTCATCCTCCACCGCCGTCACCATTACCTCATACCCTCCCCCTCGTACCCTCCCCGCCCTATCCAACCACTCGTTCAGATGCTCCTCGATCACCCCATGAGGCACCATCTCGCCCCCGATCTTCGAAAACCGAGCCCTTCTGCCCTCGATCGTCAAAAATCCACCCTCGTCCAACCGACCAAAATCGGCCGAGTGGTACCAACCGTCCCGCAAAACCTTTTCCGTCAGATCCGGCCGTCCCAAATACCCCGGAAAAATGTTGGGCCCCCGAAACTCTAAAATGCCCGCCTCCCCCCGATTCAATTCTTTGCCCGTCTCTTCCTCCACCGTTCGCACTTCCAAACCTTCCACCAATTTCCCGACCGTTCCCGCCCTCTCCGCCCCGGGTCGGTTCACCGCAATCACCGGCGAGCCTTCCGTCATCCCATAGCCCTCATGAACCGTGATTCCGATCTTTTGGGCAAACTCCTCCCGCAACGCCGCCGGAAGTTTCTCTGCCCCCGTGACCACCATCTTCAACCCCCCCAACTTCTCCCGCCCCGCTCGCTTCATCAACATCCGCAAAAATGTCGGCGTGGTCACCAGAAGATCGACCGTATATTTCCCGATCACCTCCCCCAACGCCTGCGGATCCAAGGGGCTCGGATACGTTACCACCTGGGGTCCCCCCGTCAGCGGCCACCACAATGTCACCGTAAAGCCGAAGCTGTGAAAGAGGGGAAGACACCCCAGAAGAGACTTCAACTCCAAATCACCCAAAACCCCATCGATTTGCCGCAGGTTGGCCAAAATATTTCGATGCGTCAGCACCACCCCCTTCGGCTCTCCCGTGCTTCCACTCGTAAACAGCAACCCCGCCTCATCTTCTCCCCCCGCCTTTGAAACGTTCGCTGCCCAAGCCAAAACCTTCGCTGGCAAAATCAGGGCCAAGACCGACCAAACAATCGCTTTTCTTTTTTCCTCTTTTAACAGAACACCCAAATCCAACTTCCGCTCCGTTTGCGGAAAATGTTCCCCCACCTTCTCCTCCATCGCCTTGGCGCTGATCACGGTGCGAATGCCCGCCTGTCGTATCGCCGACTCGCTCGCCGCCCGTCCCGAGGTGAAATTGAGATTTACGGGAGTTTTTCCAGCCAAGACACAAGCCAGATTGGCGATCGCCCCACCCGCCCCTGGAGGCAAAACAATCCCCACTCGCCTGTCCGAGACCTCTCTTCGCAAACGACCGGCCAAGGCCAATCCCGCCCCCAGCAAAACTCCCGCCTTCATTTTTCTTCCACCCATCCCCGCATCGACCAGCACAACTCGGCTTGCCCTGCGAGCCAAGCCACGCAAACAGGCTATACCCAAGGATCCGCTCATCGCCTTCCCCTCATCTCGCTTTTTTTCCAGCGAAACGATGTTTATTTAAACAGATTCTCGAAAAAACCAGCGGCACTGTTCAGCGCATCGGTCGGAACCCCAAAACCATCCGCAATTTTGGAGGCGTCCATCCCCATCTGCTCGGCCAGTTGCGCCACATTTCGAACGACGGCGGTCGTCGCCCGGGACGCAATCTCGTTCGATACCTGCGCCGCGATCTCCGAAGCACTCGCGCCTTTCGTTCCGCCGAGATTACTCATCCGAATATCCCCTAAATTCAGATTTCCCACTTTGACAATTCCCGCCATGCGCACATCCACCTGAACATTCCGCAAGACAAAGGAGTCAATTCGGATCTTTTTGGCCTGATCCACTTTTCCGCTCTGTGGCTTGGCCGAGCGGGAATTGATCTGCGCCTTGAGCGCATTCATGTTGTTCCTCTTCCCGCTGCCCTCAAACAAAATGCCCACCCCACTCATATCCACCGATTTGATCCTGACCACAGAAGAGGTCACGGCCGACGCGTCCACCGCAACCTTACCCTCTTTGATCGAGATCAAGTCTTCTCGGCTAAACCCCTTCGGGTTGCCCATGCGGAAATCTTTCAAAGCCCCCGTCCCTTGAAGAAGTTCAACCCGCAAACTTCCCAAATGAGCCGAGACCCCCGTGGCCTCCTCAACCGCTTTCACCACCGCGTTTCGAATGATCCAATCTTTGCTGTTATAGAGGAACATGAGCCCACCCACCGCCAGCAAAGCACCGATTCCAATGAGATTTCGGGATATTTTCATCCCCCCACCCTGCCCCAGACCCCCGACTCTCTCAACCTCAAACAATCCTCGCTCTTACCAAACGACCTGCTAGTTTGGGATTTTTATGGTGAACCCCAAACTCAGAAATATTGCAATTATCGCCCACGTGGATCACGGCAAGACCACGCTGGTCGATCAGCTCCTGCGCCAAGCCGGCACTTTCCGATCCAACCAAGTTGTCGCCGAACGAATGATGGATTCGATGGATCTGGAACGGGAACGTGGCATCACCATCAAAGCCAAGAATGCCTCCTTCGAATACAAGGACATCCGGGTCAACATTGTCGACACCCCTGGTCACGCCGACTTCGGGGGCGAGGTGGAACGCATCCTGCGCATGATTGACGGAGTTCTCCTCGTGGTCGATGCAGCCGAAGGCCCCCAAGCCCAAACGAAGTTTGTTCTTCGGAAAGCTCTTGAGGTCGGTGCCAAGCCCATTGTCGTCCTCAACAAAATCGATCGGGAAAATGCGGATCCCAAAAAAGTACTCGATCAGGTTTTCGATCTCTTTATCGAACTCCACGCCACCGACGCCCAGCTCGATTTTCCCGCGGTCTACGCCTCCGCCAAAGAAGGCTACGCCACCTTGAAGTGGGACGGAAAGGTGACCCCCGAAATCAAAGCCGGCGGGATGACTGCCCTTTTTGATACCATCCTTTCCGTTGTTCCACCCCCGCCGGCCGACCTCCAGGCCCCTTTTGCCCTTCTCGTGGCCAACCTCGACCACTCCGACTTCGTCGGCCGCATCTCGATCGGTCGCATCGTCTCAGGCAGCATTAAAATGGGTGACCCCGTCGCCAGCTTAAACCTGGAAGAAAAACCAGAGACGGGTCGCGTGACTAAACTTTTCTCCCATCGTGGCATGGAGCGGATCGAGATCGAAAGTGCCTCGGCTGGAGACATTATCGGCCTGGCCGGACTCGCTTCACCCCAAATCAGCACCACCATCGCCGATAAACCTGATCGCGCTCCCCTCCCCTTTGTCGCGATCGATCCTCCGACCATCCATATGCAATTTCTTGTCAACGACTCACCCTTGGCGGGTCGCGAAGGAAAATTTCTCACCGCCCGCCACTTGCGGGAGCGTCTCGAAAAGGAAATCCGCACCAACGTCAGCCTGCGTTTTTCCGATGGAGCCAATGCTGGCTCCTTTGAGGTGAAAGCGCGGGGCGAAATGCAGATCGCCATTCTTCTGGAGCAGATGCGGCGGGAGGGATTCGAAGTCCTCGTCTCCCGCCCAGAAGTTATCTTCCAAAAAGCGGCCGATGGCTCGGTGCTGGAACCGATCGAAACTCTCTACGCGGAAATCCCCTCCTTCGCCCTAGGCGATATCATGGGCAATCTCGCCGGCCGCAAAGCCGAAATCGAGGACATGAAACCCAATGGCGACAACACTTCGTTGGTGGCCGCTATTCCGACCCGCGGACTGATCGGTTTCGAAACCGATCTTCAGAATTTGACCAAAGGTATGGGGATTATTTCCCACCTCTTCCGCGAATACGGTGCCTTCCGTGGCGAAATCCCCAGCCGGATCAACGGTGTACTCATTGCCCTAGAGGCAGGAACCTCCATGGCCTACTCCCTCGATAACTTACAGGAACGGGGCACTCTTTTCGTCGGACCTCAGGAAGATATTTATGCGGGCATGATTGTCGGCGAAAACACCCGCCCGGCCGATATGGTCGTGAACCCCTGCAAAGCCAAAAACTTAACCAACATGCGTTCGCAGGGAGACGGCAAAGGAATCACCCTGACTCCTCCCCTGAAGCACAGCTTGGAACGAGGTTTGGAATATCTGTCCGAGGACGAGTATCTCGAAGTTACGCCCAAAACCCTCCGCTTCCGCAAAAAGATTCTCGACCACACCAAGCGCAAACGCTCGGAGTAAGCCATCCATCCCACTTTCCCGGGAAAGTGGGAGGATTAAACGGTCAGCTTGTTCTGGACCCAAACCCCGACGTCCGCCGGAGGAATCATCTCCATCGCCCCATTCTTACGGCACTTCACCTCCACCCCACCCTTTGCGACCGACTTCGCCCCGATCGTTACTCTCCAGGGAAATCCAAGCAGATCTGCGTCCTTGAACTTTACTCCCGGACGCTCGTCCCGGTCGTCCCACAAATAGTCGATCCCAGCCTTGTCCAAGGAAGCGATCACCGCCTCGGTCGCCTCTTTCACCGCCGGATCCGCTAAATCCAGCGTCACCAACATCACAGTGTAAGGTGCCACCGCTGCCGGCCACTGGATTCCATCCTTGTCCTGATGCACCTCAATCACCGCCTGCAAGGTCCGAGTCACCCCAATCCCGTAACAACCCATCACCGCCGGCTGCTGCTTTCCTTCCGGATCCAAAAACTTTGCCTCCAACGCCTCGCTATACTTCGTGCCCAACAAAAACGCATGCCCCACCTCAATCCCCCGACTCACTTTCAGCTTTTTGCCCCCCGCCGAGATATCCCCATCCCGAACTTTTCTCACATCCGCCCACTGGTCGATCTTCAAATCCCTCTCCACCTCCACTCCTTTAAAATGGAATCCGTTGTCGTTCGCCCCCGTCGCCATTCCCTTCTGCCCCTTCAACCCCAGATCCGCCACCACGGTCACTTTCTTTCCCTCCAAAGTCGAGGCCACCGCCCCCAAACTCCCCGGCGAGGCCCCCATCGCCACTTTAATCTCCGCCTCCGCCGCCACTCGGTACCCCGTCCCCAACACCTTCCCCACCTTAACCTCCTGCACCTCATCATCCCCCCGCACCAACACCAACGCCGTCTCTTTCCCGTTGGTCATCACCAGCGTCTTGATCTGATCCTGAGCCACCACCCCATGCTTCTTCTCTAAATCGACAATCGTTCGTATGCCCGGCGTGGGAAACTTTTCCAATTTACCCTCCCCACCTTTTCTCTCCACCGGCCTCCCCACGGCTTTCTCAATCGCGGCCGCGTAACTCCCCCCCTCCTCCGTCACCACCTCTCCCTCCCCGATCACCGCCACCACACAAAACTCATGCGAACTCGCCCCCCCCATCACCCCGGTGTCCGCCTCCACCTGTAACGCGGCCAATCCTACCCTTGCAAAAATTTTGCCGTAGGCCGTCGTCATCGCTGCATAACTTTTCTTGGCTGACTCCTCATCCGCATCAAAGCTGTAGGCATCCTTCATGATAAACTCCCGCGCCCGCATCAGCCCAAATCTCGGCCGAATCTCATCCCGATACTTCGTCTGAATCTGATACAGCGTCCGCGGCAACTGCCGATAGCTCTGCACCTCCCCCGCTACCAACGCCGTCACCACCTCCTCGTGCGTTGGCCCCAAAATCCAGCGGCGATCCTGATGATCCTTCACCTGAAATAAAACATCCGCCGCCGCCGTGATCCGACCACTCTTCTCCCACAATTCGGGGGGTTGCAACGCCGGCATCAAAATCTCCAACCCACCCGCTCGATCCATCTCCTCCCGCACGATTTTCTCCACCTTGCGCAACGCCCTCAATCCGAGTGGCAGAAATGTATACAGCCCACTAGTCAACTTCCTCGCCAACCCCGCCCGCAGTAGGAGTTGATGGCTGGCAATCTCCGCCTCGGCTGGAGCCTCCCGCAACGTCGTTAAAAGGGTCTGAGTCCAGCGCATCGTCCCGACACCCTACGCCACACCCCGCTCCGCCTCAATCCCGACCTACTCGGCCCAAAACGCTTTACCCAACGCCTCAGCCACCCCGGAGCGGGCCAGCTTCTTTCCGTGCCACGAAATCACCGATTTGATGCCGATCCGCGCATTCGTCAAAAATATCTCCTCCGCCCCATCCAGCTCCTCCTTTTTCCATCTTCCCTCCTCCACCTTCTCCCCACTCCGCTCCAAAACCCACCTCCGCACTGTCCCAGCCCGACACCCACACTCCCACGCAGGTGTCCTCAACTTTCCTCCCCTCACCCAAAAAAGATTCGCCATCGCGGCCGAAGCAATCTCTCCTCTCTCATTCAACAGGACCCGCTCCTGCTCTGCCGCTCCCGCCTCCCTCCTTGCTTGAATCCGACTCAGATAACTCAACGTTTTGTATCTCGCCTCCCAAGAAGTCGACCACACTCCCGTCTCCGCCAAATCCAAATCATACGCCCGCGGCACTACTTCCGATCCCTCACTCCACCAACTCCGCGTTCCCGTCTCCGTCACAAACCATCTCCACA
>Ga0247844_1006408_pt1 | contig 14099 bp, 15 predicted proteins | sample LaCtaG_FD_192421 | JGI IMG/M metagenome (GOLD analysis project Ga0247844, IMG submission 192421) | Freshwater microbial communities from meromictic Lake La Cruz, Castile-La Mancha, Spain - LaCruzMarch201714.5m_1 | ecosystem: Environmental > Aquatic > Freshwater > Lake | place: Spain: Castile-La... | reverse complement strand
GGGTCGGGGGTGGATTGGGTTCGCGAGGCGAATTTTTCCCAGCCGAGAAGTGTGGCGAGGGAGATGGCGGCGAGGGCGAGGAGGAGGATGGGGATGAAGATAAGGGCGAGGAGGACGATCTGGAGGTTGCGGATGAAGTTTTCGGTTGTGGAGTCTTTCGCGCTGGCTTTTGCGGCGAGTGCGGTGGCGAAGTTTTCATGGGTGTATTGCCATGATTCGAAGAGGGGGCGGAGGGTTTGGAGGCGGTAGTCGAGGGCTTGGTCCATTTGGCCGGATTGCACGATTTCGATGAGATGGGAGGAGGCGGATTCGTATTCGGCGGCAAGGCGGGTGGTCTGGTTTTTTTGGGAGATCAGATTCGGGTCGGAGTGAGCTTCGATGAGGGCAAGGTTTTTTTCGTAGCCTGCCAGAGCATTTTGGCGCCGGTCGAGGGAGTCTTGGGATTCCCCGGGTTCGCGGGCGAGCAGGTAGGCGAGCGTGGAGCGGTGGGAGTCGCCAAGCTGCAGGGACATTTCAAGGGCTGTGGTGGCTTCTTTGAGGAAGGTGGCGGCTCGCGAGGTCTGTTTTTTTTGGATTTGCTCGGAGAGGGTCCATTGAAGGATGCCGATGGTGGCGAAAAAAAGGACCATCAGAACCAAAACTCCGAATGCGGTGGCGAGGCTGGCGCGGTTGATTTGCTGGTTGGACGGCCGGGATAGCAGCCAAGCAGAGGCGCGGCCTTTGAGGGTTTGGGTGAGGGTCATTTTTTGAAAAGCTGAAATAGGAGATGTGGACCCCAGTCGAATATGCTTCGCATTCCACGGGGCGAGAAAGTGGAAAGGGAGAGGCGCTGCGCGCAGGGTGCGGACCCGGTGGAAGACTCTACGGAACTAGGGACTACGGGACTACTGGGGGCGAGGGTGGGGCCGTCGGGGACAACAGCGCTCCCAGGGGGCGAGACATGTCTCGCGGGGGGAAGCGGTGTTTTGCCACCGCAGTCCAGAGAAAGGAGAGCGAAACTCGCTCCGAGTTCCGCTACGCTTTGGTGTTTTGGAGGTAGTGGCCAAGAACCACTGCCGACCACGCCATTGGCCAATGGCGCTTGCCGGAGGCAAAGTCCTTCCAGACCTTTTCGCGTTGCGGGGCATCCAAGATGGACTCCTTCTCCAGATGCTCCAGGCCGCTCCGGCAGAAGTCCCGCAACCGGCCACCCATCCACTCGCTCATGGGGAGCGCAAAGCCCATCTTCGGGCGGTTCCAGATCGCCTCGGGGAGTAGATCCGATGTGGCCTTGAGAAGCAGGCTCTTGGGCAGGCCGGGGTCAAATTTTTCCCTTGCCGCGTAGGAGAGAACTCTTTCCACCAGCGTGTTATCCAAAAAAGGAACGCGTATTTCGATGGAGTGCGCCATACTCATGGCATCCGAGTCGCGCAGCAAAATATCACGCATGTAATGGGAAATCTCACCCCACGAGACCTCCGCCATGGCATCCGGCAAGGGGGGGGAGGGATCCGAACGAAGGCGTGGCCTTGGCAACCCGATCTCCGCAAGGCTATCCCCCGTCCAAATTCTTCGCCACCAACGGGAAATTTCCTCGCCACTCTTGTTCTGGGGAATGTCACTGAAGGGATGCTGACCGCGACCAGTGCTTTTTACCAGAGTTTGAATCCATCGGGGCGTGCCCAGGAATGCCCTCACAGCCGCAAAATCTCTAAAAATCGGATATCCGCCAAAAACCTCGTCTGCCCCCAAGCCCGAAAGCACCACCTTGAATCCCGCTTGAGCCACATAACTGCTCACAATGAATGTATTAATAGCGTCGATCGAGGGGAGATCCATCGCTGCAACCGCTTTTTCTACAAAGGCAAGTTTATCCTCCGTGTTGAGATGGATATGGTGGTGATCGGTGCCGTAGAGCTCAGCCATCTGAGTGGCAAATTGGGTCTCGTCAAAACCCTGCTCCGAGAATCCCACCGAGAATGTCGCCAATCTTCCTCGGCCCAACCGGCGCGAAGCCATGGCCGTAAGGATCGAGGAATCGATGCCGCCGCTGAGGAAGCAGGCCACCGGCACGTCGGAGAGAAGGTGACTCTCCACTGCACTCTCCAGCAGGGCTCGCACCTCGGCGACGGAATCCCTGCGGAGGGAGGTGGGGATTTCGCGCGTCAATACCTCCTCGGGAGCCACAGGCCAATAGCGCACGGGATCGAGCGACCGACGCACTAGGTTATACGAGGCCCAGCACCCGGCGGGGAATTCACTGATATTCTCAAAAAGCAGGCACCCGTGCGCACTCGCTCCCCAGTGTAGATAAGAAGCCAACCCCTCGCGCGAGAGAGCTTTACCCGTCCAAGGCAGGATCGCGCGCACCTCCGACGCAAAAACCAAGTCTCCCTGCGGAGTGCGGCCGAGATACAGCGGTTTGATCCCGAGCCGGTCACGGCAAAAAATGACCTCACGGGTGCGAGCATTCGAGATGGCGAAGGCAAACATGCCCTGCAAACGCGCAAACATTCCCTCCCCCCACATGCCGTAACCCCGCAGCAGCGTCTCGGTATCACTATGCCCGCGAAACTCCACGCCCAGAGCCACAAGCTCGCTCCGCAACTCGAGATGGTTATAAATTTCCCCATTCAAAACGAGCACATTTCCCGTCGAGGGGTCCCTCATCGGCTGATCGCCCGCCTCGGAGAGGTCGAGAATAGCCAGCCGTGTGTGCCCGAACCACACTGAGCCATCCGGCGATGTCCACTCGCCTTGGCGATCTGGGCCGCGATGGCGCAGGGCCGCCAGCGTCCGAGAAGGATGCATCTGTTGGTTCCGAAGGGAGAGAAAACCGGTTATGCCGCACATATGGGAGAGGCTAAGGGTAAGTGGAAACTGGATTTTGAAGAAAAAACTTGGCAGTCTGGCTCAAGGAACCAATCTGTATGTGAGCATTAGTTGCAAAAAAAATTGCCATGGATCAAAATATACCAAGTAGGTCGACTGCTGCAGATTCAAGAGGCTTAAGAATAGCTGTTTTTGCAGGCTCTTTTCCAGTCCCTTCAGAAACCTTCATTTTGAATCAGGTTGTGGAATTGAAGAAGCGTGGCCACGATGTGCAGGTCTTCGGCTATCGCCATAAAGGCCGTGGCGTTCTTCACCCGGCCTTTCTTGAGCATCATATTGGCCGAGTCGTTCACCACCCTTGGAAGATTGTGCCAATCTACACCCTGCGGCTAGCGCTTGGAGTGGCGCAATTCGCGCTGCTTCGCAAAGGGAGGAAAGAAGCTATGCAATCTCTTGATCGGAAGAGATTTGGTTGGATGGCTGGTTCGCTCCATCTTTTTTACTGGGCCTGCTTGATGACGAAACATCAAGCTTTCGATGTGGTGCATGCCCATTTTGTGGAGGTTGGCGGACGATGCGGAATGTTGCAGTCGCTCGGATTGTTGGATGCACCGATCGTGACTTCGTTTCACGGCGCGGATGTGAGCGCAGAGCAAACTTCAGACTACAAGGTGCTCGTCGATTTTGCTCAGAAACACTCTACCCTCTTCACCTACAACACGGAATTTATCGCCAGCAAGGCCGAGGCGATGGGTTTCCCAAGAAAGCCCATGCGCCATCTGCCTGTAGGTTTGGAGATGGCCAAGTTCCCCTTTCATGACAGGGCGGGCCGCAATGAGCGTGTCGAGATTTTGTCTGTGGCGCGCTTGGATGAGGCCAAGGGCATCCATGTCGCCTTAGAATCCTTGGCGCGAGTTGCCGAGAAAGGCATTGATTTCCGGTATCGGGTGGTTGGGGAGGGGCCTTGGCGGGAAAGGTTGGAGAAGCAGATTTCCGCATTTGGACTGACTGGGAAAGTGGAATTGACGGGTTGGAGAAGCCAAGCCGATGTGGCCCGACTTCTGAAGGAGGCTGACATTTTTCTATTACCGAGCATCACAGGAACGGATGGCCGAACCGAAGGCCAAGGGCTAGCGCTGCAGGAAGCGCAGGCGACAGGGCTTCCCGTTGTTGCAACAATTCACAACGGCTTTCCGGAAAACATCGATTGTGGGAAAACTGGGCTTCTTGTTCCAGAGAACGATGTCCCGTCGCTGACGGAAGCCATTTGCCTCCTTGTTGGCAGCCAACCCCTGCGCCTCCAGATCGGCGCGGCTGCCCGAAAGTATGTGGAGAAAAAGTTCGACATTGGGATTCTTGCCGATCGGCAGGAAGAAATAATACGCGAGGCTATCGAGCTCTATCGCATGCATCCTCGCTGACCGTCTTCCCGAGACATTCCAGAATTCGCTCGATGCGGTGGCTTAGCAAGTGCTCCTTTTGAACGCGCCGTTGTGCAGACTCCGCAGCCCTGCGCAAACAGTCCGGTTGCAGCAAGAGTGAACGTATGAGCGAGGGGTCGAGCACTTTTCCAGCATAACAAAAAATCTCGTCTCCATCTCTGAAAAGCACCTCCGCTTGGTCCTTGGTCTGTGGCGTGAGAAGAGCGCCACCACCGATGCCTGCAGCCTCCATCGTGCGAAAATTGTGACCCTGCCAGTTGTGTCGCCTCAACAGGTTGAGAACCAATTTGGCCCCCTTGAACGCCTTCACGACATCTTGCTGCCAGAGCGAGTCGCTTCGGATATATCGGCGCAAAGGCGATTCCAGTGGCGAATTTTTCAACCAACCCTGCCCGTAAATGGCCAGATCGAACCCTTGGTTTGCCAAAGGCTTCAAAGCCACCTCCCGCTCGGCATCCCAGGTTCCCACAAAGCAAAGATCCGATGACCATCTTCGGGATTCCTCCGGCGCGATGGCCTCATCCGGATGTGACTCGGGATCGAACGCAAAAGGAAGAAATTCCACGCGCTGGGCACCTGCCGAGTGTAGGGCATCCATGAGATACCGCGCCCAAATAAAATACACATCCGCCTTCTGAATATGACGCAGGCTTTGGTAACTGCTTACATTTGCGTGAAAGGGGTTGTCCACATTCCAAATCGCCAAGCGGCAACCGATTTGTTTCCGCAAAAGCGTGAACACCTCGGCCCGGAGGTTTTCGCCCTTGGTCATGAAAATCCAATCCGGCTTCCATTTCTTCGCGGTGTGATAGAGTTCCCACGAGGCTGCCAGGTCTTGAGCCAACCGTTCGGCGCGCGTCAAGGACCACCAAGACCGCCCACCCAGCCACCATCGGCTTGGCTTGTTTTCCAGCATGAGAACCTCGCACCCCTGCTTGCGAAACTCGCGCGCGCAGGCTGTTTCGAAAGACTGAGGGGCCGCCCAACCGGGGAGAAGAATTTTCACGCGGAGTTCACAATTTTTTGCAGAGAAACAACCGTTTTTTGCACCTCGGATCCAGAGGTCTCAGAAATTTGGTGACTCCACGATCAATCCAATAAATCCCTCGCATCAAAAATGGAAAATGATCCGCCATCCTCCACATTGCTGCCACCAGTTTAGAATGATCTCGAAAGGGACCATATTTGATCCTGTTGAAAAAAAAGAACATCGGCTCGATATGGATAATTTCGAAGCCCCCGCTCTCCAGTTCGTCCAAGTAGGCTTGAAGCGACCTATGCTTAACATGGGATTTTGAGGGATTGGAACGCGGTTGGGAATAGCCTAAGTCACTAAAAATAAAATAACCTCCAGGTTTTGTTATTTTAGCGATGTTTCTTAGCGTTGTAGTCCAAGCATCATCGTCGGTAATGTGATACAGAACATCGATTGCAAGGCTAATATCAAAAGGCTTTCTTTCGAATAGTTTTGTCCAACCCGCGCCCGGATTTTCCATGCAAGTAAAGAAACACTCCGGATGTCGGTTCTGGAGTCGCACAATGGCTGTTGGAGAGATATCGACCCCCGAGTAATGAATCTGGAGCGGTTCAAGAAGTCTGGTTAGACGGGAAATCCAGTAGCCACTGCCACAACCAAACTCAAAAACTTCGAGAGGAACAGAATCTGCGGAAGAAGTTTGAAGACTAATTCGGTCGCAGACTCGTTGAAGGGCGAATCCTCTGAGCGCATAGAGGTATCTCGCTTCAAGGATTCCTCCTCCACCGCCCACATGGCGGATCCCCTCACCCAAGCCTGCCTCCTGCTCATCAACCTCGTGGTGGGCTGTCTCCCAAAATGATTCTGGATTATATCTCATGATTAGGAATTAAGTAACTAATTCTGCGAGAAACAAAGCGGCGCGTTCGCCATAGCTTTCCCAACTGTAATCTCGCACAGCTAAGCGTGCCTCAGTTCCTCTTTCGATAGCATTTTTTTGATCGCTCGATAGGCATACCAGTGATTCAGCCAGAGCGTTCACATCACCACTCGGAACGACCCATGCCGATGTCCCATTGTGTAACAAATCGGTGGCGCCAGTTTCCTCAGTGATCAAGACCGGCAAGCCGGCAGCCGCCGCCTCGAGAACCGAGCGGGCCATTCCCTCCTCGAAAGACGGAAGCACATAGACATGAGCTCGAGACATTTCCTCTCTAATGGATTTATGGTCTAAGAACGGCTTGAGAACGATATTCTTGGGCAGATTTCTCAGCAAATGTTGAGCGGAGGGGCTCACGCCACCCACCAGCACCAAGTGAGCATCTTTGAGAGCCGCCTTGCGCCAAGCCTCTAGTAGCACGGCAATTCCCTTGCGGGGCATCAAGGTGGCTACCCAGAGGAAGGTGAAGGGGTGCGCTGTGCGCTTGGAAGAGTCGCATTGGGACCAAAACTCAAAGTCGACGCCATAAGGATTCAAGAAAAGTTTTTGTTCAGGAACCCCGTTATCAAGAAATGTATTACGAACAAACTGACTAGGCACGCAAATAACATCCGCCGCATCATACTCAGCCAAGTCGTAGGCAATTTCTTTATCGCTCGAAAGCTCATCCAGAGGCAATCCAAGGCGCCTATGTTCCTTGGCAACACAGTTCTTTTGCCAAACGCAGTGAGATGATCCCCGCTCTAAGATCGCGGGTTTGCCTTCCGCTTTGGCTGCCTGCAAGCCTTTTAGCGAACATCCGCTCCATCCCCAAAAGGCTTTGGATTTTTGAAGTAGCCGGGCTCCCTCCGAATCCACGAGACCGCGAGACCAAGAGTGGGCAAAGCGCGAGGGCAGAAGCCCCCGGAAAGCGAGATGATTCAAGGTGCTTGCGGGGATGTTTCGAACGAAGCGGGCACACGGCGCCTTCTGGCGGGCTGTGGTATGTTGGATGACCTGAAGACCGGCATTGTGCAAACCCGATACAAGATAAGGTGACCAGAAATCATTCCACACGGAAACCGTGACATCGAAGCTGTTATCAGGTGAATCTTGTATCATCTATTAATACCTAGAATATTACGGGCTTGGAAAGTCGAACCATCTCGAATAAGGACGAGGCACTCTCCACAGTTAACCCCATGCCATTTTGATTTAGAAAGGCACTCAAAGATTAATTGTAGAGTGCCAGGAGCATCGCAATCCGGTATTTCAAAAATCAAGCAGTTAACAGAATCGATCCAAGATGTGTCACCTGAAAATAACTCTTTTTCAGCGCCTTCAATATCTAGTTTTAGTATATCTATGTGTTTCCAATTACGAAGCTCCATCAAGCTCAGGATGGATAGTGCTCGAACTTTTATCTCGCCCTGCGATTCGGATACAGAAGTTGCTTCAGGATTTCCTGTTTTTGACTTGTTTACGAAGATTTCCGTATCCGAGCTCCAAACTGCGGCGTGGATTGCCTGAATTCTCGGGCAATTTTTGCAGTTTTCTTTAAGTAGAATAAAGTTATCTGGATCCGCTTCAACAGCTATAATCTCTGCGTGTTTATGATGAATGCGAAAGCGGGTTGTTTCATCGCCAATGTTTGCACCGCAGTCAATTATTGTCAAAGCAGGTTGACTCAAAGATTCTTCAATATAATATCCAGATTTAATAAAATGAGATAATACACCTTGATCAATTCGGCTACGGAAACTAAAATTAAAAATCGATCCATCAACATCCTTGAGGCGAAGGGTTCTTTTAAACTTTGTCGAGCCGATAAGAAGATTCATTTTTACTGAATTGATGAATCCATAGTTTCGCCAGCAAAACAATAGATTATATATTTTTAAAACTTTAGACTCTAATAGTTGTAGGAACATAGTTTCATATCAGTTGCAAAATAAAAAGTTAAAGTAAATAATACTGAAATGTCGGATTCAGAACGCCCAGCTATCTTTTCTTCACAAAGGAATGCGCGCGGCATGAATTTCCTTAGCTTGGGGGAAGAAGAGCAACCTTAGCGCCATCACGGTCATAAGTGTCCCGCAGCCGGTCATGCTAATAATAAATGCTAGAGAGGTGGTTATCGAATTAATTGATATGGAATTGGAAAACCCAAGCAAGCTCCCTGCGAGGAGCAACACCCCAAGGGACTGGATAATGGCATAAGCAGCAAATTTTTTCTCTGCCAACAAAACTGTTGAAGAACCGTAGACGAGAAGGTAGGGCACGCCCAACCAGCCCAGAATCTGGAAGGAAGGAATGGCCTCTCTCCACTGTTCACCAAAGATCAGTGGAACAAGGGGCTCAGCCAATATCCACCAAAAGAGGCCATTAGCGATGCCGCCCGCAAGCACGATCCCCATTGTGCGGAAAAAAAGTCTTTTCTTCTCGGTGGAGTTCTTTTTTCCAGCTAAAGCCCGAACAGTAGCGTTGGTCATCAGGGAGTTTAAAGCGATGTGGCTAATGGGGCCATAATTTGTGGCCCTATTGTAGAGACCGAGTTGGGTATCGCCCCCCCAGTGTCCGAGCAGGAGTTTGTCCACACGGGAAAACCAGCTGGCTGAAACACCGCCGAGCCAAAGCCAAAAGCCTGAGCGAAACTGATCACAAAAAATCTTTTTGTTCAAGCTTGCCTGTGTCATGCGGCGATCCGTGCTAGCTAAATATACTGCCATGCTTGGCAGAAATGCCGCAAAGCCCCCCAAGGCAAGGCCGTAGATTCCCCAGCCGGCCCAAACGAGGCCAATGGTGACGCCTGCATGGGTAGAAACTTGCACGATTTGGACGATGAAATTAGGTTTAAAAAGGCCTCTCCCCTCGAGGTCCGATTTGATCACATTTGCCCAATCGCCCAAGGCTGTCGGAAGACCAACAAGCAGGCCCACGCATGCAGCTTGCAAGTCATTCTTGCTCAGTGCCCATATGATATAGCAGAGCAGAGTAAGTAGCTTGCATGCCGTCACAAGCCAAGTCATTCCCATAACGCGCTCAAAAAGTTGAGGCGTTCTTCCGCAGTCGCTCACAAGGAGCTGTGCTGGTGAAAAACTTAGTGGAATCATCAAAAAGGTAATGAGGGAGGTAATCAACACAAACTCGCCAAAGATTGCAGGGCTGAGCATACGGGCCAAGAGGATGCCAATCAGCATGCCGCCCGCTGTTTGTGTATAATTCGCCAGCGTCTGCCAAAAGTGCGCGCGCACGGTATGTCTGCGCGCTAGAAACGACCGAAAAAATTGAAAAGGATTACGCAACAAATCTGCTGGAAGCGGTTAACGCGAATTGCCTTTACTTGTTGGCGGTCGTTGAGAATCTCTGCATGAAGAGTTCTTTTTCATTGGGACGATATTCCGTGGTCCCCTTCTTTTTCGCGGAGAGCGTGGCGTAGATGGAGAAAAGGAGCCCATACATCCACCACCGGTCATACGCGTCCATCGCCGTATGTCCGCTGGTATGGCTCGCAATAAGGTCCCTTACAATAAATAGAAACATATATCCTACAAAGATTTTCTGCGGCGTGCGGGCTGGGCAGAGGAACCATGCCTTGTAGGCCACCACAAGCCCGGTGAGGTAGATCAGGGCTTGGATCACGGCGAGCGGAATGCCAAAGTCTGCTGAGTAACCCAACCAAGTATTGTGCCAAGCGCGACCAATCGCATAAGGAGCCGCTTGGGAATCGCCTCCGCCAACATACTTGGTTGCCATAATCTGGCCGATGATCTCCGAGTATTGAATTCCGAATCCGCGCCCGATAATGGGATCGCGCTTAATATTTTCCATCGCAAATCGGCGCAGCGACTCACGGAAGGGGTCCGAACCGCCTTCAATGCCTTTGATCTCTTGGTCCCAATCGGCCGGCAGTAGGGAGAGGGCGCGCTGCATTTGGAGTGGGAGGCGAAATACATCCCCATGCCCGAACATAACAGTCACCGACAAGAGGATGGCTGCAATGCCGCCTAGGAATATGTAGGAATACTGCTTATGGAGAATTGCGCCTAAGATCGGCGTTATAAGCACCGCGACAAGGGCCATACGCTTGCCGCTGTAGAGAGCGAGTCCAAGGCAGAGAAGATAAAGCAATGCGAGGGGGATGTTTCGGAAACCAATAATCTCGCCGGGTTTCTTCCAGGCAAAAAGCAAGAAAGTAATGGCCACCGCTGGCATGCCAAGGCTCTGGTGCCAAGTGTAAAAGCCCTCTGTATCTGTCCCAGCGTTGAGAAAATCATCCGCAGCGCCGAAGATCAGAAAGGACGCGATGGAATATGTCGCGTTGACAATACTGCCTCCTAAGATAAAGAAGAGCACCCATTTCACGTCTTTCTCCGTAATCGTGCGGCTTCCTATAATAAGGAATGCGATGAAAGCAAGCGCAAGTTGCGCGTAGAAGCGACCGCCCATCATGGCCGCTCCAAAGACGGCCATACTCACAGGATAAAGGCAGAAAATAAAGAGCACCCAAGCCATGAAAAGGTAGATCGGAATGCTGGTCGCCCGGGCGAGTTCGATTTTGTCCCTCTTAAAAGCCAACCGAGTTACAAAGATGCCGAAGCAAAGCGCGATGCAGAGTTCGCCCAAATTGATCGTCCTTCCCCCAAAGGGGATCGCCGGCAGACCCGAGAGAAGCGAGGCGGGGATGAGATACCAGTAGTTTTTGCCGAGCGCGAGGAGAAGAGGCGCTCCAACCATAAAGCCAAAGACGGCAACGATCTCGAGACGCTTTCCTTCCCCCACGGCCATTCCCAAGAAGAGGGCGACGAGAATGCCAACCGACATGGTGGCGAAGACGATGATTTTGGAGTTCACAAGAAAAGGAAAAGAGAAAAGTGGAAGGTTATTTTATTGAACCACGAAAGGGGGAGGCGCTTCGCGCCGAGGACGGAACGCTGATGGCTGATGGCTGATAGCTGATAGCTGATAGCTGATAGCTGATAGCTGATAGCTGATAGCTGATAGCTGATAGCTGATAGCTGATAGCTGATAGCTGATAGCTGATAGCTGATAGCTGATAGCTGATAGCTGAGGGCCAGATGGCGGGGTCATGCTCCATGCTGCTTCAGGTTTCGCTTGGGTATGGGATTTCTTTGATTATTAGTGCTTCGGATTGGAAGAGTGTGGGCCAAGGTTTGGCTTTTTCCGGGATGAGGGTTTCCCAAGTGATGCGTTTCAAGTCTGCGGAGCCGGGGTTGGTGAGTTGGAGAGCGTGGAGGAGTGGCGATTCGCTCGCAACGACGAGTTTGTTGTAGCCAAGTTCGCGGAGTCTTTTCGCAGAGTTTGGATCATCCAGCAAATTCAGGTTGTCGATGCTCAGGCCCTGCCGCTCGCTTCGAATGAAAAGGTCGCCGCCCCAACCGCCGTTGATCATCAGAAGGCGATCCTCAGGGGATGTCTGGTTCTTTAAAGTGGCCGCTACTGTTTTTGGATAAGGATCGGGGACCAGTGCCTCGATGGACATGTGGCCTTGAAGGAGGGAGAGCAGAAGGACGATCGCGGCGGCGGTGGCGGCGAAGAGGATGGTTTTTCGATTTGGAAATTGGATTCGGCTGGCGAGGTCGGCGAAGGCATAGCAGTTCAAGAGAGCTACCGCCGGAGCGAACATAAGATAGTAGTGGCGGTGGATGAGGACGATTTTTGTAAAAATGAGGGTGACGAGGATGGCTCCGATGAGGAGAGCGGAGCCGAGGGATTTTGGGCGAATGAAGAGGCCGTAGAGGGTGAGGCCCACAAGAACGAAACTTCCCCAGAGGCAGCCGAGGGCGCGCCAGCCGGCCTTGATGTAGTTGGCGGGGTCGAGGCGGTAGGCGAGGCTGCCGAAGAACCACTCGGGTATTTCGCGGATGGTGAGGGGGAGATACTTAAATTCGGCGCGTGCGATTTCGGCATCGCACCATGCATTCCACGGGATAAAAACGAGGACGGCGAATAGGCCGACGCTGGCGAGGAGGAGCCAAGGTTTGAGTGGTTCTTTTTGAAAAAAAAGATAAATCGCAGCAGCGAATCCGCCAACTACGAGGAAGGGCATTTTGGTGACGGCCAGCAATGCGGCTAAGGCAGCGCAGGCGATCCACGAAAGGGTGGCGGGATTGCGGCGGAGGTTTTCGGCGGACCAGATAAACCCGAGGAGCAAAGCGAGGGAAAAGCCGTCGGTTTGTGCGCCACCGGCGAGGTGGAAGACGATGGGCTGGGAAAGAAGAAGCGGTATGGCGATGGCGGCGGCGACGGGGCCTGCTTCCCATTGGGCTGTTTTGTAAAAAACTGGCAGGAAAATAGTGAAAAGGATGAGAGAAGCGATGGTAGCCCCGCCCCACCAACCGCCAAAGGCGTCTACGGAGATCGAAGCGAGGGCTTGCCAAATTGGGAATTCTTGGGGAGTCCCTGTGCCAGTGGCATTGAATCCCGGGATGACCGGACGCAGGAGGTCGATGCCGTTGGCGGAATATTCGATGGCAGCACCGAGGTGCTGGTCGCGGTAGATGGGGTAGCCGATGAGGGCCCAGCCGATGGCATAGAGCCAGAGGAGGGTGATGGCGAGAAGAGAAGGGGTGAAACGGTGGGCCATGTTATTGAGTTTCTTGTGAAACTGTCAGCAGGCTGTAAACATCATAGGCCGGCGAGATTTCTTGAATGGTAAAGTGATTACCAAAAATCTCGTTGGCCGGTTCCTGAGGCGATGGTGGTTCACCTTTGAATTTGCGACGGAGGGTTTCGAGGGGCGAGGTGGTGGCGGGTGGGTTTGTGACGATGAGGTAGCGGGAGGTTTCGAGGGCGCGTTGTTTTTCCCATCCCGGGACAATTCGGGTCCAAATCCAGGTGCGGCGGCCGGTGAGGTGGGAGAGGAGGGGTTGGTGTTCGTAGTCGATGACGCGGGGGTCGTGGCGGGGTTGGTAGATGATGAGGTCGGTGGGTAGGGTATTCGCTTTGACCCATTCGGCGGCGGCGAGGGTGATGGTGTCCGGGCGGGAGAGGTAGTGTTGTCCGGCGTAGCCGGAGAGGGCGAGGAGAATGGCGATGGTGGCGGCCGTGGCTTTTTGGAGGATGGGCGGGAGGTTTTTGGTTTTGAGCCAGTCGAGGGTGGATTGGCAGCCGAGGCCGAAGAGGGCGCTGAGGAGGATGAGGTTGGGGAGGTTGTAGTAGTTTTGAGCGGGGGCGGCTTTTCCCCATATGGTCCAGAATGCGAAGAGGGCGATGAGGTTGTAGAGCCAGAATCGGGAGGCTGGGTTGGTTTTGAGGGTTTTGAATGTGGTAACGGCACCGGGGATGGCGAGCCAGGCGATGGCAAGGGGGATGATGAAGGAGAGGTTGAAGGCGATGAGGGTGAGCCAGTAACCGGGGCTGAGGCGGGAGGCTTCGGGGCGGATGAAGCCGATGAGGTTTTCCATTCCGGACCAAGAGGCGAAGTAATCTTTGTTGACGGCTTCGACATATTTTCCCCAGCCAAAGACCAAAGCCAGGAGGAGAGCGGCGGCGAGGAGATGGGCGGGGCGTAAGAGGAATTTCCAGCCTTGGCGGTCGGTGAGGAGGAGGGTAGCGACGATGGCGAGGTGGACGAAGGCGGGAAATTTGACGAGGAGGCCGAGGGCGGAGATCGCTGCGAGGGCCGCGAATTTTCTAAGAGAGGGTGCGTGAGCGTAGTCCCAGCTGAGGAGGAGGAAGGCGATGGTGAGGAGAAGCAGGAGGGTCTCCGGCATGAAGGCGGTGGCCAGATAGAGGTTTATCGGGCACAGGAGGAAGAGGAGATTGGCCCAGAAGATGGCAGGTGGCGCGAGGGTGCGTTTCCAGAGGGGTTGGAGCAGGAGAAAGGCTGCGGCCCAAAAGAGGAGGGAGGCGAGGCGACCGGCGGAGTCGAGGGTTAGGAATGGGAGGGCGGCGTGGAGGGCGAGGGCGGTGAGGTTGTAGGCGGGGA
>Ga0247844_1006403_pt1 | contig 14106 bp, 10 predicted proteins | sample LaCtaG_FD_192421 | JGI IMG/M metagenome (GOLD analysis project Ga0247844, IMG submission 192421) | Freshwater microbial communities from meromictic Lake La Cruz, Castile-La Mancha, Spain - LaCruzMarch201714.5m_1 | ecosystem: Environmental > Aquatic > Freshwater > Lake | place: Spain: Castile-La... | reverse complement strand
CTACTCCCGACAATAATTTTATTGAAACGGTTTATATTCCCGACGATGACAGACATACGCTTTGTGTTTCGTCGCAGGTGGGTTGCAAAATGAATTGTTTGTTTTGTATGACCGGAAAACAGGGATTTACCTCCAATCTTACTGCAGCCGAAATTCTAAACCAAATACTTTCGGTACCGGAAGCCGACAAGCTCACAAATCTCGTATTTATGGGTATGGGCGAACCAATGGACAATTTGCCCAACCTGCTTCGTTCGCTCGAAATACTGACCGCTGACTATGGTTACGCTTGGAGTCCGCGCCGAGTTACAGTTTCGACGATTGGCGTATTACCCAAAATGAAGATTTTTCTGGAACATTCCAATTGTCATTTGGCAGTAAGCATGCATTCACCATTCCCCGACGAGCGACTAAAAATTATGCCGGTTGAAAAACCCTTCCCAATTGTTGACATACTGAACGAACTAAAAAAACACGATTTCAGTCATCAACGTCGGGTTTCGTTTGAATATATTATGTTCGATGGTTTTAACGATTCTATGCGACATGCTGTAGAAATGGTGCGTTTGCTTAAAGGAATTGACTGCCGTGTGAACTTAATCCGTTTTCATGCCATTCCCAATGTAGATTTAAAAACTTCGAAGGAAGATAAAATGGTCTTTTTCCGCGATTATTTAACATCCAACGGCATTGTAACAACCATACGTAAATCGCGTGGCGAAGATATTTTTGCTGCCTGTGGAATGTTGTCGACCCTCGAAAAACAAAAAAAGGACAACTAATCAGCTGTCCTATTTTTATTCTATCTTTATAGATCACATTTCTTTTCCTTCGTAATAATTAATAAAGGCTTTGGTTACAAGTCTGTTACCTCCGGGTGTTGGATAATCGCCTGTGAAATACCAATCGCCTTTGTGGTTTGGACAAGCTTTATGCAAACCGTCAATAGTTTGATACACCAACTCTACGGGGCAATCCACATCGGCTGGTGTAAGCATTTTGGCAATTTGTGCCGACACCTCATCCTGTGTAAATGGTTCGTAAATTTTAGTTACATAATTTATTACTTTTTCTTTAGGCAAGTCTTCCTGATCTTTTGACAAGGAATATACTTCGTCGATTAACGATTGCATTCCTTTATCTTGTAATAATTGAATAGCAGCTCTAAAAGCACAAAATTCGCCCATTTTAGCCATATCAATGCCGTAATAATCGGGGAAACGTACCTGAGGCGACGATGATACAATGACAATTTTTTTAGGCTCCAAGCGATTCATTATTTTCAGGATACTTTGTTTCAAAGTAGTTCCACGTACAATTGAATCGTCTATTGCTACCAAGTTATCCACTTTCCCACGCCGAATAGAACCATAGGTTACATCATAAACGTGAGTTGCCAAATCGTCGCGTTCGTTATTTGTCGAAATAAAAGTACGTAATTTAATATCTTTGATTAATACTTTTTCGACGCGAGGTGCTCGTTTGGTTTCGGATTTAATGCCATCAATCATTCCATAAAAAGCAACTTCAGCCGTATTTGGAATAAACGAAAAAACCGAATTATCCACGTCATTATCAATGGCTTTCAAAATTGAAGTGCTCAACGATTCGCCTAATTTTTTACGCTCATTATAGATGTCAATATCACTACCACGCGAAAAATAAATGCGCTCAAACGAACATTTTTTCAGTTCGCCCGATTGTTCTCTAATTTTTTCGAAACGAATAGTACCGTTTCTTTTCACTATCATCGCTTCGCCTGGAGTTAATTCCTTTACCTCTTCTTCCTTCACGTTCATAGCTGTCTGAATAACAGGTCGTTCGGAGGCAACAACAACAATTTCGTCGTTGGCAAAATAAAATGCCGGACGAATACCTTTCGCATCACGAAACACAAATGAGTCGCCATGCCCTAACATTCCGCAGATAGTATAACCACCATCCCAACGTTTTTCTGATTTACGAATAAAAGAAGCAATATCTAAATTTTCTTCAATTTTTTGGGTAATAACAAGATCGTTGGTATAGCGTGTACGCAATTTATTATATTCTGTCTGCACTTCTTTATCCAACATAAAACCAAGCGATTCGAGCATCAAAAAAGTATCTCCTTTATCGCGTGGATGTTGACCTTTAAGGGTAAGATGGTCAAAAAGCTCATCCACATTTGTGAGATTAAAATTACCTGCCAACACCATCGAACGGTTTTTCCAGTTGTGCCTGCGCAGAAAAGGATGAACATACGAAATGCCGCTGCGACCAGTTGTACTATAACGTAAATGTCCCAAATACAATTCGCCGGCATACGGCAGGTTCAACTTTGCAAATTCGGCATCGCAAGCTTGCTGAGCACCTACTTTGCCCATTGAACAATTTATATTTGCAAAAATCTCCTGAATTGCATTTTTGCCCTCTACCCTTTCGCGCCAGATATACTCTTCGCCAGCCGGCATATCTAACTTCACTGTGGCAATACCAGCACCTTCCTGACCACGGTTATGCTGTTTCTCCATAAGAAGATACATCTTTTGCAAACCATATTGCCACGATCCGTATTTCTGTTGATAATAATCTAATGGCTTCAACAGCCTAATCATTGCTATACCGCACATAATAAAAAAGTTATTTGGCTTCGCCGTTATTGGTACTTCGTACGTTATTGGGCTTCGCCGTTATTGGTACTTCGTACGTTATTGGGCTTCGCCGTTATTTGGCTTCGCCGTTATTGGTACTTCGTACGTTATTGGGCTTCGCCGTTATTGGTACTTCGTACGTTATTTGGCTACGCCGTTTTTGGTACTTCGTACGTTATTTTAGTTTTATAGTTAAAATAAAAAACCCCAACACGGGTGCAGGGGTTTAGTGTTTGTTTTATTCTACAGTTACCGATTTGGCTAAATTGCGTGGTTGATCCACATCGCATCCTTTTACCACAGCTATATGATAAGCCATTAACTGTAAAGGAATTGCTGCCAACAAAGGCACCAGACATTCTTCTGTTTCGGGAATGCTAATGGAATAATCCGAAAGATTTTTCACCACCACATCACCTTCAGTAACAATCGAAATAATTTTACCTTTACGTGCTTTAATTTCCTGAATATTGCTTACCACTTTGTCGTACATACCCACATTTGGAGCAATAACAACTACGGGCATTTCCTGACTTACGAGTGCAATTGGACCGTGTTTCATTTCGGCAGCCGGATAACCTTCGGCATGGATATACGAAATTTCTTTCAGTTTGAGAGCACCTTCGAGCGCAACAGGGAAATTATAGCCGCGTCCTAAGTAAATAAAGTTCTGAGCATAGGTAAATGTTTTTGCAAATTGCGCAATGGCATCACTCTGATTCAAAATGCTTTTAATTTTCTCTGGAATACGTCCTAACTCGCGAACACATTTCAGATAAAACTCTTCGGTGATTGTTCCTTTTTCTTTACCCATAAGCAAAGCCAACATAACCAATACCGTAACCTGAGCTGTGAATGCTTTGGTCGAAGCTACCCCAATTTCGGGTCCGGCATGCGTGTAGCAACCAGTATGCGTTAAGCGTGGAATAGACGCTCCGACCACATTACAAATACCAAAAATAAATGCACCGTGCGCCTTAGCCAATTCAACAGCAGCCAATGTATCGGCAGTTTCGCCCGATTGCGAAATTGGGATGACCACATCGTCGTTACGAATTACCGGATTACGATAACGAAATTCTGATGAATACTCAACTTCAACCGGTATGCGCGCAAATTCTTCGATGGCATATTTTCCAATAAGACCAGCATGCCACGAAGTACCACAAGCAGTGATAATGATGCGGCTGGCATTCATAAACTTATCTTTATTATCGATAAAGCCCGAAAGCTTAATGTTATCTTCGTCCACATTTACCCTACCACGCATACTATCGCTAAGGGTTTTAGGCTGCTCAAAAATCTCTTTCAACATAAAATGCTCAAAACCACCTTTTTCGAGTTGACTAAGGGTCATTTCGAGTTTCATTATTTCAGGTGTTTTCTCAACATTCGAAATAGTTTTAATTTTCAATTCTTTGCCACGTTGCAAGGTAACAATTTCTTCGTCGCCCACATATACCACTTTATCGGTATATTCAACAATGGGTGTAGCATCCGAGGCTAAGAAAAATTCATCATCACCAATTCCCACCACTAAAGGACTTCCTTTGCGTGCAGCAACAATTACATCCGGAAAACTTTTTTCGATAACACAAATTGCATAAGCACCAATTACCTGATTCAAGGCCAATTGCACAGCTGTTGGCAAGTCGATATTATTCGACTTTTTTACAAATTCAATTAATTGAATCAGTACTTCGGTATCGGTATCGCTACTAAATGTATATCCTTCTTTGAGCAAGCCGGCTTTCAGAACAGCATAATTTTCAATAATACCATTATGAATAATAGCAAGTTCCTCCGATTGCGAATAATGCGGGTGAGCATTTACCTGATTCGGTTCACCGTGTGTAGCCCAACGGGTATGTGCAATACCAATATGACCACTTATATCTTTCTGATTGGCAAATTGTACCAATTCAGCTACTTTTCCTTTTGCTTTGTAAACATTCAAATTTCCATCGTTTATAAGAGCAATCCCAGCGCTATCGTATCCGCGGTATTCCAAACGTTGTAATCCTTTAATCAAAATAGGATAAGCTTGTCGCTTACCAATGTATCCTACAATTCCACACATAAATATTTTATTTACTATTTTTCAATTTACTATTTACTACAAACTATTTACTATAAACTATTTACTATAAACTATTTACTATAAACTATTTACTACAAACTATTTACTACAAACTATTTACTATAAACTATTTACTATAAACTATTCCGAATGCGTTCCATTGCAATTTCGGTTCCTTCGCGACTACTGAATCCAGTGAGGCGCATAAAACCTTCGCCCAACGAACCAAAAACAACTCCAGGTGTGCTTACTATTTGAAAATCGTAAAGCATTGTATGAAAAAACTTCCATGATGGCTGATCGTTTGGAGTTCGAAACCACACATAAGGTGAATTTACACCGCCATATACTTCTAAACCACAATTTATCAATTCCTTACGAATCATTTTTGCATTTGTCATGTAATAATTTACCAACTCAGCCACTTCAACTTTACCTTTTTTGGTATACGTTGCCTCGGCTCCACGCTGCACTATATACGAAACACCATTTGTATAATTTGCTTTTCGACGGTTCCACAACTTATTCAAAGTTACTTTTTCGCCCATTTTGGTATGTACAATCAATTCGGTTGGAATAACTGTAAAACCACAACGTAAACCTGTAAAACCAGCAGTTTTCGAATAACTCCGAATTTCGACTGCTACTTTTTTAGCACCTTTAATTTCGTAAATGCTTTTAGGTACATCCTCATCTGATATATAAGCCTGATAGGCAGCATCGTATATAATAATACTCTCGTGTTCGATGGCATAATCTACCCAACGTTTGAGCTCTGTTTTATTTATCGTAGTACCTGTTGGATTGCTGGGATTGCACAGGTAAATGATATCCACTTTTTCTTCGGGCAGCTCTGGTATAAAGCCGGTATCGCTCGAACAACGGAGATACACAACATTGCTCCATTTTTGGTCGTCGGACAGATAGCCGGCACGCCCACTCATAATAGTAGCATTTTCGTAAACAGGATACACAGGATCGGCAATGGCAATAATGTTATCCCTACCCAACACATGCCCTACATTGCCAATATCCGATTTGGCTCCTTCGCTTATAAACACACTTTCTTTGGTCAACGACACACCAAGCGTTCGGTATTCCTTAAGAATTTTCTCAATCAAAAAATCGTAGCCTTGAGGAGGACTATATCCTCTGAAAGTTTCGGCATGAGCCAATTCATCTACGGCCGCATGCATAGCTTGCACCACCTCGTTTGGTAACGGGCGGGTAACATCACCTACGCCAAGACGAATAATCTTTGCATTCGAATGCAACAGTTTGTAAGCGTTTACACGCTTTTCAATTTCGTCAAAACAATAGATTTCAGGCGTTTTGAGATAATTCTCGTTTGCTAATGCCATCTCTAAAGAGGGTGATTAGGGGTTTTTTAGTTTCGTGTTTTTATTGTACTGCAAAATTGCATTTTTTTTTTGATAAATGAAAATCAATATGATAAATAAATGATATTTACAATTTAATCATTTACTCCCGATAGTTATCGGGAGTACTATTTACTATAAACTTATCTTCACTATTGTTCGGCCTTTTAATTTACCGCTCAAGATATTTTGAATAGCTCCTTGCAAATCATCCAAACCTATTTCGTTGTAGATTGCCATTAGGTGTGCTGGTTTCCATTCGGTTGCTAATTTCGTCCATAATCCGGCACGCAGATGTGTTGGATAATTTTGAGCAGAAATTCCTATAAGCGAAATACCACGAAGTATAAACGGAAATACGGTCATATTTAGTTGTGTTGACGATACACTACCACAAGTAGTTACAGCACCAAGCGGTTGCAACGATTTGAGAATATTTTCCAAAGCCACACCACCAACTGTATCAATTCCCCCTGCATATTGGGCAGTGAGTATCGGACGTTTTTCGATTTGCTGAAACTGCTCACGTGATATAATTTCGGAAGCGCCGAGTTGTTTTAAAAACGGATATTCACTTTCCTTACCCGACACAGCTACGGTTTGATAACCATTTTGAGCCAATAAGTTCAATGCCACCGAGCCCACACCACCTGTAGCACCGGTTACAACAACTTTTCCATCGACAGGTTTAACGAGTTCGGTAAGACGCAAAAGCGACATGGCAGCCGTAAAACCTGCCGTACCAATAATCATCGACTCTTTCAAACTCAATCCCACAGGTAGTTTTACAACCCACTCGGCAGGAACACGAATGTATTCGCCAAAGCCTCCGGCAGTATTCATACCAAGGTCGTAGCCCGTTACAATCACGTCATCACCAACGCTATATAGTGGCGAAACCGACTCTACAACCACACCAGCAGCATCTATTCCAGGCGTATGTGGGTAGTTTTTAGTTACCCCTTTATTGCCTGTAGCCGACAAAGCATCTTTGTAATTCAACGATGAATAACTCACTTTCACCAACACTTCGCCCTGCGGTAAGTCATTGGTATCTAACATTCTCAGAGAAGAAATAAATTCGCCTCCCTTTTCCTCCACAACAAAAGCTTTGTATTGCATTTAAATTTTAATCAGGAAATTATGAAAATAAGAAATTATGAAAATGAGGGCCAATGGTCAGGGACCATCGGGACATAAATTAAGTAATATGATTCAATAAAAAAACGTCGAAGTTTTCTATTACTTCAACGTTCTGTATTAATTTATTCTGCATGTTAATCAACCTCTACTTTAACCACATCGCGCATAGAACACGAACCATTAAATATAGCATTTGGTTCCACAACAAGGATTTTAGTTCTCACATCGCCTTTTATTTGCGCGCTACTACGAAGCGTTAACGTATCCGAGACTGAAACGTTGCCGTTTACTGTGCCTACAATTTCGGCATTCACACACGTAATAGTTCCTTTGAGTAGACCATTTTGCCCGATTATGAGTTTACCGTTGCACGAAATTTCGCCTTCTACTTCTCCATCGATTCTGAAATCGCTGTCGGCAAAGATTTTTCCTACAATTTTACTGCCGTGAGTTAGTGCGTTGTACATAACGCCGTTGTTGTTTGTTGTATCTTTGGCCATGTGTTATTGTTTTTCAATTTGAGAGTCCAAAATTACAATTTTCTTTCGAAAAATGAAAATTTTAGACTCTAAAAAACGAAATTTTTATTATTATAATATACTAAGCAAAGAAATTTTTGAACGCAAATTACGCAAATCACGCAAATTTAAACAATAATGAATTTACATAATATGCTTATTTACAATTACTTATTTAATCATCATTCTACTTCAGAGTTGACTTATTAAAATTTATTTTTTCAACGATTTATTAATGTCGTCGATATAAATCAACAGTTCATCTCTCCCCACGCGTTTTTCGGATGAAGTAATAAAAATGGGCGGCAACTCTTCCCATGTTTCAAGCAAACTCTGTTGGTATTTTTTTACACTTTCGCGGGATTGCACTGCCGACATTTTATCTGTTTTTGTAAAAACAACAGCAAAAGGGATTCCATTTTCGCCCATCCATGCCATAAAATCGAGGTCGATTTGCTGGGGTTCGTGGCGGCTGTCTATTAATAAAAACACCGATGTTAATTGCTCACGATAGAGAATATACGAATCGATAATATTTTTTAACTGTACGCGCATTTTTTTGCCCGTAGTAGCATAACCATAACCAGGCAAATCGACTAAATGCCAATTGTCATTTATCAAAAAATGATTGATAAGCAATGTTTTACCTGGTTTGGACGAAGTCATTGCTAAATCCTTTCGGTTACAAAGCATATTTATGAGCGACGATTTACCCACATTCGACCGCCCAATAAATGCATATTCGGGCAAATTTCCGGGTGGACATTTCTGGAAATCGGTATTACTAATGATAAACTCAGCTGATTTTACATCCATTATTTAGTTCAATTTAGACCCCCAACCTTCGTTTGAGGGCTGGGGGTCAATTATAAGTTTGATTTTATTTTTTAAAATTTAATACCAAATGTAGCTACAATATTATTATTGGAAGTTTTGACATTGGCAGGTGTTACCTGCCGATTAACTGGCAAATCGACCGAATTATATGCAAAGTAATCTTCGTCAATTACTTTGTTAATGTATGCAAAATCGAAATACCAGTTACTTTCGCGATAACCTAAACCAAAAGTTGCGTAATTTGTACTATTGTGCGAAAAATACTCCGGATCGGTACGAACAGTTTTTGTATCTAATATTTTTGCAATATTTGAATTCGCAATACTGCTTGTATTAGCAAATCCCGCACGCAGACTAAAACTATCAGTTAAACGATACTCACCGCCAACTTTAATTGTTCTGGCATTTTTAAGCATACCATTAATATCCTCATTATAAGGAGTATAGTCAAAGTTATCATCAATAGCTATAAATTTCATTCCGGTATAATTGTTATACACATATTCAGCACTCAGAAAACCGCGTTTGTCGAGAATAAAAGCCGTACTGACATTAAACTGCAGAGGAGTTTGAAGCTGATACTGAGCATAATTATCAGTTGGAGTAGATGTATTGTCAATCGAATTTCTAAAATAATCAAGACTTGCATAGTTTAACTGCTCCATACTATAAAACATAGGTGTATGAAGCGATAGGCCAAAACGAATAAAATCGACAGGCACTGCAATTATTCCAATATTCACATTAGCACCTGTACCGGTAGTAATAAGCGTATTTTGTAAAGTCATTCCATCATTGTCATTTTGAAATAACTCTTTGTAATTACTAACCGACTGATAATCTATTGATTGCAAGTTTAAAGTTGCACCCACAAAAAAACGATTACTGAAATTTCCTGACCATCCAAATGAATACTCATTTATACCACCCGTTTCCCTAAGTTGGTATGTAGGGCTAACCTTTTCGCCATCAAATAATAGCGATGACCATTTTGTAAGCTCAGTTCCAGCATAAACAGGATTTATCAATCTCAATCCATTCGCCATGACCGCCATCCACGAAACATTAGTATTTAAATATGGAGAGTCATCTCCCGAATAACTATCCCACTCCAATAAATTTTCAGGAGTCGTTCCAGTAAAATTGGCAAAATAATGTGTCATTGAAGACTCCATTTCATTGCCCTTAACTGTAATATTGCGATTGAAATTTTGCAATTTGTTGTAGGAGAACGAAAAATTTGAATTCACTAAACCGGCATAACCACTTTCGGCACGCCATGTTTTTCCGGCTAACACCAATGATAAGTTATTCATTCCCACCGAATACTTACTATCAGTGGCTTTTTTAGTGTTCCAAAGCGCATCGGCCGTCTGCATTTGAGCATCCACAGTAGCTGTAAGTTCCGATTTACGGAAAATACCTAACCCTGCAGGGTTGTCTTTAATAGCCGACACATCGCCACCGAGTGCACCAAATGCACCTGCTACACTCATATAACGAGCTGTACCAATAATATCATTTTGTGAAGTTTTAACGGCTTCGAAAACGGTTTGCGAAAAAACTGTGCTTGCCAATAGGAAGGCAAAAGCTGACAATATATTACGTTTCATAACTCAATAATTTTATATCAAATATCTGTTTTTAAATCCTCAAATTTTCAAATTAATTCTATCTGCGACCACCACTTGATCTACTACTTGAAGAGCTACTACTCGAACTGCTGCCACCCGAACTACTTCCACTCGAACTGCTACCCGAACTATAACTTGGAGTAGAACGATACGAACTGCTCGAAGATGAATTAGATGATGAGTTGTACGTTGAACGTGTTGAAGAGCTCGGTGAAGTTGAACTGCTTGTACGTGACTCGCGCGATACAGAAGGTGTACCGGTAGAATAACTCGAACGTGTAGCGCTACTGCCAGTTGAATAACTACCACGTGCACTCTGATTGGTTTGTACTGAACTTCCAGTGCGTGGGGTTGTTGACACTCTTGGTGAAGTGTAAGTAGTACGTTCACCCGACTCACGAGTTGAAATTGAATTTGTTGTACGCGGCGTACTTGAATTAGTATAACCCGAAGTACTTCGTAAATTAGATTCGGTAGTGCGAATTCCGGTTTTACGGTCAATACTATTAGTCATGCTGTTCGAATTCCGTTCTGTTATTGAGCGATTAGTTGAAGTAGCCGTTGACGTGCGATTTTGAAAATCTACAGCCGAACGAATAGAACGTGTGCCATTTGTACTTACCACTCCACGATTGCCTTCGCCAAGAGCTGTGTAATTTGAATTATTACTTACACTACCTGTACGTCTTATTGTTCCACCTCCACCAATTGTAGTTCTCAAGTTATTTGGGTCGCGTGTTATTTGTCCGGTATTTCTAATTGTGGAATTTGAGTAACCACCGTTATTATTAAATCCAGAATAATATCCATCGTAAAATCCATGATAATACCCACCATAACCATAGTAGGGATAACCCATACCGTAGCCATACATACCACCATAATAGCCGCCGTAACCACCCCAATAATTATTGTACGACCAAGGATAATTGCCCCAACCATAATAGTTGCTATAACTTGGGTAGCCGTAGCTCCAACTATTCCATCCCCAGTAACTATTGGAGCGGAAACTATAATCGAACCAATATGGATTAGTCCATGTTGGAGTTACGTAGGCGTAACTATCATCAACATACACATTCCAATCAAAATTATTTAGGAAATAAATGTCGTTGTAGGCAGGGTCGCCAATAAAAACACGATACTTAGGATTGTGAAATTTACGAATGCGACTGGCGTATTCGAGGTCGGATTGTGAACCATTAAAGCCATTCATATAATAGCCTTCTTCCGTTTCTTGTTCGGTACTATCGTTTGCTTCGCCGAGCAATATAGTAGTATCGGGCGTTTCAATTTCCACTTTTTGTCCGCGCTCGATAAAAACAATTTCCTTTGCCCCATTTTTATAAACCGGCTTCTTGACTATCTGGCGCTCTGTTTGTTTAACAACATCACTTGGTTTGAAATAAATATCGTCTTCAACGACTTTTAACTGACTAAAAACAGGAATAACTGCCATTGTCAGCATTGCGAATGCTATTAGATATGTTTTCATAATACAACCTCCTATAAAAAAATAGAATTAATTTTACTTAAATCAAACAATAATCGTGCCATGCAAAAGCACTTATTGCGTATACAACAATTAATACTCATATTAGTTGATAAAGCCTGTTTTACGATGAATTTATATTTCTTTTCAATTGTCTTGATATAAAGCAGTATATTTGCACTCGATTTTACTTCTATAATTTATATAACATGATTACTATTATTATAATAGCCTTAACGGCTATTGTTTCGTATTTTGCATTTAACAATAACAGTATTGTCGATAAATACATTTTTTATCCGCCGGCTATAAAAAACAAAGAATGGTATCGTTTTATTACCTACGGAGTTTTACATGCCGATTTTTCGCATCTTATTTTCAACATGATAGCCCTTTATCTTTTTGGCTCTGAAATCGAAAAAGTATTTAATGATGTTTTTGGAATGGGGTTGGGTGGATTTTTATATGTGTTGCTTTACTTATTGGGCTTGGTATTTTCAATTTTACCCACTTGGTTTAAAGAAAAAGACAATGCGTATTACCGCAGCCTGGGAGCTTCGGGAGCTGTTTCTGCATTAGTTTTCGCCTACATTCTGGTTTATCCTATGAACTTTATGGGCATAATTTTTATTCCTATATTTCTACCTGCATTTATTTTCGGAATTATTTATGTTTTGGCATCTATTTATCTCGAAAAAACACAAAATGGCACAGTAAATCACATGGCACACGTTACCGGAGGTCTTTTTGGTATTGTGTTTATGTTCGTTGTATTTAAATCCATTGCCGGAATTAATATATTCTACTATTTTGTTCAGAGTATTCAAATAAGTTCTTTCAGTGATTTAATTAAATTCGGATATTAGCATTTCAGAAATCTACAACACTAAAACTTTGTGGTACTTTGTGTAAAGTTTTGTGAATCTTCGTGTTATAACTCTTTTTGCTATTACACAAAAATCACAAAGCAGCACAAAAGGCTCAAAAAAAAACACCAACTAACAAACACACTATATTTATGAATTTTATTCAGGTTGATTTTTGCATAACGCCTTACGAAGAGTACGTTGCCGATGTACTTGCTGCCGAATTGGGCGAAATGGGATTCGATACTTTTGTACCTACAAGCGATGGTTTACAGGCATTTATTGCCGAGGAACTATTCGACGAAGATGTGCTGAAATCGCTCATTTCTGATTTTGTAATTGAGGCAACCATCGATTATAGTGTAACAACTATTGAATCGAAAAATTGGAACGAAGAATGGGAAAAACATTATTTTGAGCCAATAATTATTGAAAATGAATGTGTTATACATAGTTCGTTTCACAAAAACGTACCAAAAGCAACTTACGATATTGTTATCGACCCAAAAATGTCGTTTGGCACCGGGCATCACGAAACAACCAGTTTAGTTATTGGCGAACTCTTACACATGCAGCTTGAAGGAAAAAAAGTATTGGATATGGGCTGTGGCACTTCGGTGCTCGCAATTTTGGCTGCCATGCGTGGCGCAAAAGAGTTGTTGGCCATCGATATCGATAGTTGGTGTACCGAAAACTCCATCGAAAACATTGCACTGAATCATGTTTCGGGCATTGAGGTGAAACAAGGTGGATCTGAACTGCTCGAAGGCCTGCATTTCGATATTATTTTAGCCAATATCAATCGTAATATTTTATTGGCCGATATGGAAAAATATGCAAATTGCCTGACCACCGGAGGCGAATTGTACATGAGCGGATTTTACAGCGAGGACATTCCGCTTATCGAAGCCGAAGCTAACCGAAACGGATTGACTTTGCAAAAATCGAAGCTCAAAAATAATTGGGCAGTCGTAAAAACGGTGAAGTAAACGAGAAATCCGATAGTAAAACTACACACACTGTAACCTTATTTAAAGTTCTGTATTTAAGCATAAATACAGAACTTTTTTATGTTCATTAATCTTAAAAACAAGCTTTTATAAGGCACTTCAAAGGGTCTTTGTCTTAATAATCTAAATTCAGGTTAATAGTTATTAATAGACGATTTTAACACATCAATAATAGCTATTTTTGTTCTGCAAATTAAAACATAATACATAAAGTATTGATTATGGATCAAATTATTGATATTAGAGAACTTAACGAAAGAATTGAAAAGCAAAGTGCTTTTGTTGATGCATTAGTAATGGGAATGGACAAGGTAATTATTGGTCAAAAACACCTTGTTGAATCCTTGCTTATTGGCTTATTATCCGACGGACATATCCTGCTCGAAGGGGTTCCCGGCTTAGCTAAAACGCTTGCCATTAAAACATTATCGGATTTGGTAAAGTGCGATTTTAGTCGTATTCAGTTTACGCCCGACTTATTGCCTGCCGATGTTATCGGTACCATGATTTACAG